>Ga0123334_1005440_pt1 | contig 12291 bp, 8 predicted proteins | sample BiotimSIPDNA_FD_89706 | JGI IMG/M metagenome (GOLD analysis project Ga0123334, IMG submission 89706) | Anaerobic biogas reactor microbial communites from Washington, USA - Biogas_R1 time_0 SIP DNA | ecosystem: Engineered > Bioreactor > Anaerobic > Unclassified | place: Washington, USA | collected... | reverse complement strand
TTAAGGATCTTGTTTCAAGAACTCTTTCCGGGTCAGATTCGCAGCATAGTTGATTCCTATCTTGAATAGTGGGATGGCTCTTCTCTTGTTTTTGGTTGCTGAGAAGACTCTCATGCGGCCATCTACTGAATGCATTCGGGTGTGAGCCTCCTGACCAGCCTGGTTGCGCATGGGCAATAGAGGATGGCTGAAGCCACCCACTCCGGAAGAGGGCATTGATTTCAAGTCAGAGGCAGCAGGTATGCAGAAGGGGGATGTCCCAATTCTTGTTAAAACTCTGAGGGGATTCCAGTTGGGTGGGTAGAGTGTTTGTTTATTGGAGTGGTGAAGTCAATGTTTTGGTGATGGCGTGAAGGCTGGCCTCGCTCCACTTCGGCCTCGCCGCGTCCCATAGCCACAGCGGCCTGCTGGGCGGCATTCTATAGCTTGTCGTCCAGTGGGAAACCACCATAGTCACAAGCCATGTCGGCTGCGCTAGTTCCAGCCTGATATGAAACAGCCTTTGTGAAACCGCTGCCAAGCAAGAGAGCAAGATGCTCGCTCTGAAAAACAGCCGCCAACCAGTGTTCGATATGCTTTTTCTGGAGCTCGATGCTTTTGCTGTCATCGGGGTCTTGGACATCAAGGTTCTCCTCGTTCCCGATGCGATAGACACGTTTTCCCCATGGCTTCATAGCTGATCTCCTAATTTTCAATCCCTACCACCGCCAAGGGCGTAGCAGAGTAAGACATTTCATCGTTGATGATGCCCGAATAACTCAGTTCGCGATGCAGCAACTCCTGCAGGCGTCCCTTCTTGTTGGCCGCGAGAGTTTGCCATTGCTCGGCGGGTGTTGTTGGTGACTGCATTCCCAGAATTTTGTCGTCCAAGTGCTCAAGCCAGGGTGCTCGGTCGCCCTCCGCATTCATCCCAATTCTGACAACATGGTGGTTGGCTTGGCCGTCTTTGCCGTGGGTGCTGATTTTCCAGAGGGTAAGCAGTCCCTCACCTGCTATCCCGTTTACCTTTCCGGCCAAGGCCCGTGGTCCTGCATCGACGGATGAATATTTGCGCATGAACTGATTGACGACCGGATGCTCCAAACCGACAAGCTGAAGAGTTTCTTCCTGAAGAGCAGCGTCACGCTCTGTCGTGAACACCATGTTCGGTTCACCATCTCTGACCAGAATCCACCTGCCATCGACCTCTTTTTTGAAATTCCACCCGGCGAGTCGGGCTGACCGGGCAAAGAAATTGACAAGGCGTTGCATACCACGCCCCTCATCGTCGAATTTCTGGTAGTCGCCAAGATTGAACCGGTCGAGTTCCTGGAAGAGTTCAAAGACAACCTGACGCGCCAGATTGGCATTGGTCATGGCAACCTCCAGTTCCTGGCGGGTTCGTTTCAGGGTCGGATCGCTAATGGCATCTTGATAGAGCCGGTCATAGCTCAAGGTGCTGCTGAGCTGACCCAACACCTGTGTCCTCAAATCCTCGGCGATCTGCCCCTGTTCATCCACCTTGCCCAAAGTTCTGGCGATGTCGTTCAGCTTTTCCTCAAGCAGCAGATAGATCTGGCCTTCAATGGTGTCTGCAGCCACGAGGTTATAGACCTGCGCGGTAGATTTCTGGCCATAGCGATGGATGCGGCCGATGCGCTGCTCGAGATCCATGGGGTTCCAGGGCAGGTCGTAGTTGAAGAGGATGCGGGCGAATTGGAGGTTGATGCCTTCCCGACCGGCAGCGGTGCAGACCAGCACCTTGGGTCCATCCTTCCGGCGGAATCTCTTTTGGGCGGCTGTTTTCGCTCCGTGATCTCCGCCTTTTAGGACATCGACACCTGCACCGGGAAAAACTTCATCCAGTTGTTTCTTAATGGCCTCGACCGTACCCAGGTAGGTGGCGAAGATAACGACTTTTTCGTTGGGGTTCTGCTGCCAGATCTGGCGCAGGGCATGAGCGAGCATTGCGGTCTTTGACTCGATGCCGTCGGGGAACTCGGAAAGAAGATCAAGTATCCGCTGCCGTTCTTCCGGCAGCGCAACCAGGACCAGCATAGCGGCCGATTCCTCTCCTGCACCGGCTTCATATTCAGAATCGGAATAGCTTTCAGCTGTCGAGGAAAAGGAGAGCGCTTCGTTTCGCTTTTTCAACAACTGATATTTTGCGTCAGCCAGGATCTGATCGGTCTGGGCGTTACCCACGGCGTCATAAGAAATGGAGTGGATGTCGTGAATGATCTGTCGGGCCTCCTCGAAGACCCGGTTCCGGCCATCCACATCCAGCAATTCGTCACGCTCAATACCTTCCTGAATGGTCAGCATCAGCAACCGGCGCTGAAGGGTCGAGCGGATAGCAGCAAAACTGCTGGCGGCGATTTTCTGAAACACCGTCATCACAAAACCCAGTGCCCGGCCTTTGTTACCTTGCTGAGCTGCCAGGTTGTAGCCATCCCGCAGATAATCCAGGAGCGCGTTGTAGAACTCTTTTTCGCGCTCAGACAGCTCAAACCCCTCGGTGTGGACCATGCGGCGGACGAACAACGGGCTGCCATTCTGGGCACAGGCATCGGCCTTGGTGCGGCGGATGACGACCGCATTGAGACGGTGCCGGTTGCGGATCATGTCCTGGTCGCTCTCGAAGAGCTCGGGACTTAGCAGTCTAATCAGCATCCAGAAGCGGAAATGGTCGCCTTGGTGTGGTGTCGCGGACAGGAGAATGAGGTCCCGGCAGTGGTCACGGATGGCTTCGGCAAGTTTGAAATTCTCGGTCCTCTTGACCTTGTTGCCGTAACGATAAACGCTCAGGTGATGGGCTTCGTCGAAGACCACCAGATCCCAGGGCGGGGCAGCGAGAAGTTTCTTCACCCGCGCCGGGCGCTTGAGCGTATCGACCGAGACGATCAGGCGATTGTGTTTGGCAAAGGCGTTGGTTTTTCGGTCGGTAACATCCCCCTCGCTGCCGAACACCTCAAAATCGAGATTGAAAACCTCGTTCAGCTCCCTACGCCAGTTCTCCACCAGCCCGGCCGGGACGATCATGATGGCCCGGGTCAGCTCGCCCCGGGAAGCGAGTTCGCGAAGGATAAGAGCGGCCTCGATGGTCTTACCCAATCCGACCTCGTCGGCAACCAGGAAACGTTTTGGGCGGGCATTGGCTACCCGGTGAACAAGCACCACCTGGTGCGGCAACAAATCAACCTTTGCCGAGGTCAGCGTCGCAGCGCTTTCCATCAGCGGCAATTCCTCAGCTTCCACCGCTAACCAAAGTTGTTCCAGCCGTTCCGGGGTTGCCGGAACCATGCTTTGGACGATCTGATCGAACCGGTCGGCCGCTGCCCGCAGCGAGTCGGCAGGCACCTGCCGCTCCCCATGGGCACGAAAGAAGACATTGATGTACCCCGTCGGCTCTCGACCGACGACGACGCCATCCCCCAGCTCGGGGTGGTTGATCTTCAGGCCGGGCTGTATCTCATGAAATGCGTGCGACATAGTAGCCAACGATGACCTCTTCTCCTGGCTGGTCGCCTTCGCGAACAACGCGCTTCATATTGACCGTGGCGCTGCCATCCCAGAGTCCTTCCGAAAGGCGCACCTTCTTGCGGTCGCGGCGACGAAACAACACCTCCTCTTCCAGCGAAGTTTCCTCAAAGGTCTTGTGGTGGGATGTGAATCCGAACACCACACCGCAATCGGTCCAGCGGTTCTGAAGATGGATCAGTAACGGACGTATCCGGCGGCACAGGAAGTCTTCCGTTTCCTGTGGCTCCATGGTTTCGATGACCGTCTCGAGCCCGGAGATAAGGATGGTTCGGCCCGGGACGGGGGGCTCGGCCGGAAGCCCCTTGGACCAGGATAGAGCTTGCCGCAGGGAGATCACCGCGCCGTCGGAAATGAACGGGCCGAGGCTCTTTTGATCGAAGATGACGCACGACCCTTTGCGCTGCCAGACTGTGTTGGTAATGGTGTCCATCATTCGTTCTCCTCCAGCAGATCAAAGAGCGTCCGCTGAACGGCCTGGGGCCGATCCTTGCGGGTCCGCCAATGCTCGACCAGTTGGGCCGCTGTCCGCGCCGCCATGCGGTTGGCGGAATTCTTGTCCACCTCGGCATACCATTTCAGGATTTCATCCACCGATTTCTTGATGCGGAAGTTCGGGTTGTTCAGTTCCGCATCGATCTTCAGCCCCGAGTTCGGATAGGCCGTGCCGATGAGGAAATGAGCCTGGTCAAGGTCGGTTTTGATCACCTTGCGGTTACGGCCGCGTTCGGTGAAAAAGGCAAAGCGCTCGTGGATGGGCACCACATGGACCGCCCGGCCCACGACTCGAATCCACCCCTTGGCTTCAAGATCGCCCTGGGCGATGCCGGTGCCACGCAAGGTCTTGTGCAGCTCGTCGCGATCCATCTCATTGCGGTTCTTGAACAGCCGCAGGTAGAGGCGGCTGGCCGGTTCCGCGCTGTCGGGCGGGCGCAAGCCACCGGTCTGGGTGGTATCTTCCAGCAGATCGTCCAGCAGCAGATTGATGCCGAGCAGGGCGTCGCGTACCTCCAGTACCTGCCCGTCGCCGGAGAAAACCTGGCCATAATGGCGTGAGTAGAATTCCAGGGATTTGCCGCGCAGGATCACCCGCAGATCCGATTCGGGCAGGGTCTTGCCGTGGGTGTGCTCCAGCAGGTCTTTTAACCGCACCGATTCGTCCTTCACCCAGCGGCGCATCCGCGCCCAGCTTACCGGTTCCGGGGCCTCGATACGTTTGCGGCAGACATGGATGATGTCGTATTCGATCTTGCGGCTACCGAAGGCTCCGGAATCGCCCTTGGTCTCGTCGCTGCGGATCGGATAGGTCGCCACCAGCACATAGCCCGCATCAAACAGGGCCTTGAGGATATCGATCCAGGCCTGATCCTCGTTATGGTGAAAGGTAAAGGCCATGATGCCGCCATCTTTAAGGCGGCGGCCCGCCTCGGCCCAGACGGCTGAAAGGGTCTGGCTGTAGAAATCACTGGAGGGTTGCGGCCGATAGAGCGGATTCGGGTCCTTCTCCGTCAGGGCAGCGTCGCCGGTGAGTTCCTGAATGCGGGCCAGATGCTTTGACTCAATGAAGGGCTCTTTCTCGTAGTCTTCCCGGTCGTCGGGATGCTCAACGGAATTGTCCACCGCCTCCATACTGTGGGGCGTGCGCTCCGGTTCGAAATAGGCCGCTTCGGGCAGGCCCGCATACCATTTGCGCAGGGGGAGCCGAAGCCAGACATAGAAGAAGTCAGACAGGTCGGCATAGAAGAGGTTGTTCCCGAACGGCGGATCTGTGATCACCAGATCGAATTGCTCGTTGCCCAGTATTGACAGGTCGGTGGAAGAGCCACAATAGGGTTCGTTGCCAGGAATAAGCGGATCTCCTAACTCAAGGCGCTGACTTTTCGCCTTTTCTGTTTCGGGCAACAATAGACATTCCCAAGGGTTATTTGCCCACTCAAGTCCTGAAATAACCGTGTCTTGGTTGGACTCAACGTTTCCTCTTCCTCTTTTATGAAAAACACAATTTTCAACCACCAATGCCTTGGGATGGAAATTTGCGTTGGACATCATGGGAACCAATTTGTCGTAACCGGTATCCCAAAAACAGAACATGTTCTGATTCCGCAGGTATTGCTGAAAAGCCCCAAGGGCTTGTTCCCTAACATCCAGCGGCCAAGCATCTTCTGGCGCTTCTGTAATAGCCTTGAGAAGATGGGTATGTACCAACAACTGGCGAGGATTGAACATTTTCCACCAATGGGTATATCCCCAGCCGTCGTTGACACCACCATTAGCCCGCATCATGTAGGCATCCCAGCAAACCTGACGGGGCCAATATTCTGCTAAATCGCCCTCCATCCGGCTGGCCCATTCCTTTTCAGTTTCGGCAAGTCGCTTGAGATCGTACTCATCTGGGGCTTTGAAGTAACGCCCTCCGTAGGTATAACCCTCAGACTCGCATTGCGGGCAATGGCATTGCAGGGTGTACGCCGCCACCGGGGCGGTGTGTTCGGTGGGACGCACCGATTCAAGGGTGTTGCCTTCACGGCCACAGGCGGCACAGGTGAAATGTGCTCGGCGCGGCACGGTCCCCTGACCGGTTTCAATCACCGCCCCATCGGCCAAGGTGACTATGTCGGGCAAGGATTTACCGCGCACCTCAATCACGCGCAAATGTTCCATCCGCTTTTCATACCAAGCTGCGGTCGTTTCAGCAGGCGCACCGGCCCAGCCGCCCAGCTCTTCACCACCGACAAGCCCCGTTGCTCCCTTCATCCATTCGGGATGGATAAGCAGGTACATCTGCACCGGTTTGCTCTTGAGGGCAAAGTCTTTCTTCTTGCGCCCCGTGGCGCGGAGGCTGGGCTGGGCATGGCGGTCAAAGACATCGGCCAGACGTTTCCCGGCAAAGGTGCTGCAATGGGGGCAGTGGAGGCCGGGTTCCTGTGCGGCCGCAGTTTTCAAGGCCAGCGCCCGTTCCCAGGTGTCGTTGGCGTTGCCCTTGTCGTAGTCGTTCAGCAGGCGGGCGAAATCTTGGGTAAGTTCGGTGAACGATGTATCACCTTCCACAATGATCCGCTCCGCACCAGGAGCCATGCGGGTTTCGCCCAGTTCGGCATGAAACATCGTGCCACAGCCGGGGCAGGTCAGCTCGGCGTAACCCGTTGAGAGCTTTTTCTCGGCAATGACCGGTGTGCGGAAAATCGGCGTGCGATGGCCGCAGCCCTTGGCCTGGCAGGGTCCATGTTTGGCCCAGAAGGTATAGATGACCTCCGGCCCTTCCCAGCGGTACCGGGAACGTTGGTCGGGCGGCAGCTCGATGGGATCGAGGCTGACGGTCTCGCCGGTTTCCACGTCAAGCCAGCGCCCCTGGTGGCCTCGCGGGCAGGTGGTGGTATAGAACGGCTGGATTTGCGGTTTGACCTGCCGTTCGATCTCTTCAAAAAGGGCCTTGACCTGTTCCGGGTCGCTGCAAGCCAGTTCGTTTTTGACGACGAACCAGGCCACCGGATTGAGGTCGACACCGGTCATCTGCATGCCGAGACGTGAGCCTTCCACCAGGGTGGTGCCGCCGCCCATGAAACAATCCAACACCTTCAGATGCTTGAAGGAACCTGCCTTCTGGTGGTTGCAGTAGTAATGGTCCCAGACAAGCTTGGATGCCTCATTGGGGTCGGCCGGGGCCTCGGTCGCCGCAGCAACCAGCATGGAGCGGAAAACGCTGGAACGACGCCGCGCCCACCATTTGGACATCTGGTAGATGGGCTTGCCCGCATTGCCTTCCAGATTGGAGAGCGCATTGATCTGCGCGATGGGAAAATCCGCTTCCAGGCAGGTTGGCTTGCGATTCGGATCGGTAAAATCCGGTATCGGCAATTTGACCGCCTTGCCGAGCTTGTCGGGAAGCAGCTCTGCCTGTTTGTCGGCTTTTGACTTTCGTCCATTTTTCTTGGGGGCTGCCGTGCTCTTCTCTACCGCATTACCCCAAAGATCGACTTGTTTTGCATTTTGATCGCTCATAGCGCGGGAAACTCCATGTAAGGCACGGCAACCTCGAGAAGGCTCATTCCGCCGTGGCAGACGTGAGGGAATCCCCCCTGTACCTTCCACTTCCGTTGGCCCATGACTACGTGCTGGTTATTATTCGTCATCACGATAGGCGGCATGAATCGCTTCTGCCAAGGCTCGGAAACAGCCTTGTTGCGGGATGCGCCGAAGGTCTTTCGCAATATTTCGATGGCATCCGGGTCCTCGACCTCCGAGGAAAAGCGCTTGCTGACTGCATAGCCATGGTCCGAGGTGATAATCAGACCCCGGCCCTGGCGCAGGCGATTGATAAAGTTCCAGAAGCCATCGCTCTGCAAGGTGCTGGTAGCAATGCTGGCGATCTGGTCCGGGAGCTTTTGCTGAAGGTGAATCAGGTCATCCAGCCATGAATGCCAGATCACCAGGTTTGGCGTCGGCGGGACCGCGCAGTCTTCAAAGGGCAGGCTCACCACATCGGTGTAACAGTCACCGCCGAAAAGAGCGAAGGTGCCGGGTTTGCCGTCGTTGGCCAATGCGCTTCGGGAAGGCAGGCCGAGGCTTTTAGCGAAGTGATTGGTGGTGGACGGGCATTCAGATCCCGTGACCTTAACTTGTACTGGCTGAATGCCTCGTGCTTCTGCTGCTCCCATAAGGATGGGAAGCTCGCGGAGCGACAGGGCATCGAGAATCAGAACAGCCTTTCCGGAACCTACTGCCCAGCCTTTAAGGTTGCCAGAGGTTTTCTCGGCGTGCATCGGGAATGCTTCCCACAGCTCCCATGCCGCTTCGGTCAGCAGTCGATCCGGTATAACGGTCGCATCATGAAGAGCGACCGGGGACGAGCTGGACCTCGACAGTGCATACATTGCTGAGAAGATCTCCGCCCAAGCGTCTTGGGGAGACTTTGAGTCGAGAATGATGCCGCTCCAATCCTTGCTCATTGCTCCCCTCCATCTTTGTAGGCGATCTCAAGGGTGGCTTTGAAGGTGGACGGAATCCGCTGCAGAATCTGTTTGATCTGCTGGGCTGTCAGGCCCGAAAACTCAATCCGGGCCGTTTCGATGGCCTGGCTGGTGGGCACGCCCCAGGTTTCAAAACAGCCGGAGAGGTTAATTCCGGTGGCGGGTTCTTCTGATTTTTTGGTCTTGATTGCCGGAATGGGGGCGGGAGGAATAACCCCACCGCCACCGATCGTGCCGCCTGGCTCGCGGGGCTCGCATATGGTTCTACCCCCACCGGTAGTAATTGGCGGATATGTCGTGCCGGTGCCACCCGCCGGTGGGATGGTTCCTCCGGTTCCTGGCTGCGTGGTGCCACCTGGGGGTGGATTGGGAACAGTGACAGTGCCTCCGCCTACAGCCCCGGGAAGGCCGAGCTGAATCTGCCTCATCTCCTGGCCGGTTCTGAAAGCCTTGCCCCTGATATAACGCAGGGCATCATCATCGGTGGCGTCTTCAGAACGTCGGCCGATCCAGGTGCCGCTCACATTGAGAACAAGATCGCCGGAGGCGGCTATATCCAATACAAATTCATAGATCTTCGTTTCACCGAGGAAGGGAATCGCCTCTCCGGCATTGGGTGGCGGCGGTTCGGTGAGGTCATCCATCATGGAGCCGACAAAATCGGAATCCTTGGCCCGCTTCAGGACAAACTGCTTGAACTCGGTCTGGTCGAAAAGATCGGAGAGAATCTTTGCCTCTACCGCCGTCGGGATATCTCCACCTTGCTCGGTTATCTTTTCGATCTCGAATGCGCAGTTCTGCGGTTTCTGATAATCCCATTTGCGCAGCACGGCGAACCGGTTGAATCTGGATTTCAGGGAAGCTCGTAGTGGGCGGTCGAAATCCTGATGCAAGGCGCGATAGGTTGTGTCCGAGCCCCAGCCCTCACGGGAACACAGGAAGCTGCACCGGGCTGAATAGATAAGTTCCTCATCGGAGAAAAGGCTTAGTGTGTCTGCGGCCGGGAGAAGGAATCGGATGGTGTTGCGCTTTTTCTGAACATGCTTGGCCAACCAGGCTCCCAAGGTGGCATTGATACCTGTTGGGCCGCCTTCGATCTGGTCGGGAACAACCAGCAGCACAGGTCTATCCCATTTTTCCGGTCTATCGGCCTCATCCACATCGTTCCAGGGATCGTTTTTCCAGTTGGGACCAAGAATAATGACCCGTGACGGCGGCGAGGTGGTCTCAGGGACAAAAATGTGCCGCAGGGTATTCCGGACGTGTTGCACATCTTTACCCGGGTAAACGGTCTGGCCCGCTGTTGGTACGGCCCCGATATGCCAGAGCTTGTTGTTCTTCGCGCAAGCGCGAACCTTGGAGCGCGGGTTTTCACTTACGCCGAACCAAAGCGGTCCCCCCGGAACTTCGTCGCCATGGATATTGACGCTGTTTTCAATGAGCAGCGCCAATTCGGCTTGAAAGGAATTATCGTCAATGGCCGTTCCCCTGGTGATATCCAGATGCAGGATTGCCGGTGTCCCTCCGGCATTTTTCCCGGGAGACATGGAACGCATCCAAATGGTGCTCGCAAGTTCACGGGCATTGGGAACATTGACGCCGGAATCTCGGACCGCTTCCAGATTTCGTTGAGCAATCTGGCGGAGTTTTTCCTGTCCGGCCTGAACTGATATCGAGTCAACAAGGGTTTGCACTTCGTCTGATTCGCCATCAACAAAAAAATCCGCAGGCGTGATGATCGGAACCAAATCGCCACGGGTTCGATAGACCTGGGCAAGAATGCGAATAAGGTCTCGTGTTTCCTGGGCCGCCGAGCTAAGCAAAATATGATCTTCAAGGAGGTCGAGAAGCTCGGGGCTGAAGGGCCAGCAGTCAAACGCCTCCTGCTGAACGCGCTCTTTTTCTGCTTCTGACTTATTGGTATGCAGCAATCTGAATCTTTCGCTGGCATAAGCGCCCACGGTGCTAATGATGTCGGGCTCAGAGATATTTCGACGGTTTTCAAACAGGCGATGCAGCAGGAGTTTCTGGCGATCCTGTTTGGCAGATGGCCCACGAAAATCTACAATGACCGGCCCTTGCCGATGGACCTGCTGAAAGGCGTCGTTTTGGTTGTTCAACACCGAGATGACGAAGATGAGGATTTCAGGCCGATCCTTCGCGATCTCGGAAAGAATCTGTACGAAATTGAAAGCGTACTGCTTGAGGAGAAGCCCAGATTTGGGGTCTTTGTCCGGCAGGCCTGTATACCAGGTTTGAAATTCATCCAAGATGAGGCAGGTCGGCTGGTCCTTGAACATTTTTTCCAGCAACGTCCGAGGCGGGAACGGCTGGGTCATGCTCTCAAATTGGCCACGGTAATACTGGCCCTTTGGGTGTCGGTCGAAGAGGAGATCCCAGAGAAGCGGATACTCATGGTTATGAACAGGCTCGGAAATCGGCACATAACCTTTGAGCATTTCGGCGTTTTTCAGCTCGTCGCTGCCGACCTTGCTTCCCCAATCCTTGAGCCACGACTCAACGATTTCAGGAGACTGAATGCCGTGATGCATCACCGCCATGATGTGCGATTTACCACGCCCACGATCACCCATCAGTACAATCGGACGTCCAGAGTTTTTGGCGCTGATCGCCTTCAATGCCGTCTGGACATCCGCTGTCGGATAGGTGATGGACAGAATGTAGTCCGGGGATTTCTGAGCCGCCCCCTGGTTATCACTCGTGCGAAGAGCAATAGCGGTCCCGGGCATGTGTGCTCCGAGAAACTCGTCTCTTAATTTCAATCCCAGCATTCTTGTCTCTCCTGATAATGTTCGCTTTGCATGCGGCCTACTTTGTCTTCACCGAGTCGTTGTCGGTTGACGAAGCTCCGCCAGCCTTGACCCAGGAATCGACCTCGTCTTTCTTGAACTTCCAAAGACGGCCCATGCGATGGGCGGGCATCGCATGCTTGTCGATCCAGCGGTATACGGTGTCACTACTGACACCGAGGTACTTGCCTATCTCGTCTACTGATATCCAGCGGTCTTCTATCTCGGCCATATCTCCAACTCCTCAAGGGCGATTGGTTTTCTTGCCACGCCAGAGGCGGTAACGGGGATGCTGGGCGGAGCTTCCCCAAGTTAAAACGTCCTTTGATATATTTAGGCAGGGGCCGATTGTCAAACGTTTTCGTCCGGATAAAGCCGCAAAGGTCTGCTCACGGGCGTAACCACTCGCCGCTGGCGACTCTCTCCGCGTAAGGCGGGCATGGCATCCAATAGGTCCAGGCTGGAATCAAGGTTCGCCCGCACAACACCGCCACCATCACCCGCTGGTACATGCTGTGCCCGCCGGGCCGAAAGCCTTCCAGCCGGTCGATGGGCGGCAGATCGCGCTGAGGATCGGTGAAGGTCACCAGCTCTCCATGGATCAGATCCCAGTCGCCGGTCGGGCAGCCGAAGCGCGGTGTGCCGATATCCTCCTGCCTGCGGGCGTCGGCCAGTGGATCGGCGGTGCCCTGAGACAGGATCAGCCCTTCCGGCACCTCAAGGCGTAGAGCACCACCCGGTGCTGGCGGTGGATTCGCAGGCAGAGCGGCTTGTTGCCCTTGAGCACGGTGATGGTGCCGGGGGCGAGTCGTGAGGCCAGCACGGCGCTCATCTGGCCGCGACAGAGGGCAAGCGCCTTCTTAAGGCCCTTTTGGTCGATGGGGCCTTCGGGCGCGAAGCGGTCGGCCAGGCGGAAGATCAGCTCGCTATCCACCTCGGCGTAGCGCGGCAGCCCGAGACGGCGGAACAGATAATCGGCGTTGTAGATGGTGCCG
>Ga0123334_1005439_pt1 | contig 12292 bp, 10 predicted proteins | sample BiotimSIPDNA_FD_89706 | JGI IMG/M metagenome (GOLD analysis project Ga0123334, IMG submission 89706) | Anaerobic biogas reactor microbial communites from Washington, USA - Biogas_R1 time_0 SIP DNA | ecosystem: Engineered > Bioreactor > Anaerobic > Unclassified | place: Washington, USA... | reverse complement strand
ATGTTTTCCCGACAAGCAAACTTTTGCTGGACAGCGACGCCTACGCGGCCCTGATCGGCGGCTTGTTGGGCAAGTCCGGCGTCATCGCCATAAGCGGAACAGGCGCCATGGTCCTCGGGCTTGACGAAAACAAGAAGCAGCATGTCATTGGCGGCTGGGGCTACAAGCTTGATGAGCCTGGCGGCGGCTACGGGGTGGCAATTGAAGGGTTGAAAGCTGCCTTGATGAGCCTGGAGCAGATTGGACCAGACACTGAACTGGGACGCAGCGCCCTGGATTTTTTGGGCGTTGGCGATGCCAGGGGACTGATCAATGCACTATACGAGGAGGGTCGTGAACCAGCGGGCATAGCCAAATTCGCCCGCGTTGTCGATCGACTGGCTGAAGCAGGAGACAGCATCAGCATGGAGATTGCGGCAGGGCAGATGGCGATCCTCGCCAGGATGACCGGCAAGGTCCTTGAGCGCTGCCCCCATCGCTTGTGCCTCCACGGTGGGATGTTCGAACATTCCGGGCAAATGCGCCGCTTGTTCTTGCAGGAGCTGTCCTCGCTATGCGCCGATATTGAAATGCATGAAATGGAACTTCCGCCGGAACTTGGCGCTGTGCTGATGCATATGATGGAGCACGGAACGCTGACCGATGAAATCGTCACCAGAATGAAACATACATGGGAGCGCAGGACAACATGAACGCAATTGAATCCTATAAATGCGGGCTCCAGCAGATACTGGACAAGGTCTTTGATGAGCAAGGGGAAAAGATGGAAATGGTTGCCGCCAGGCTGTGCGACTGTGTTACAAGCGGCCATTTCCTCTATGTTTTTGGCACTGGACATGCGCACATCTTGGCGGAGGAGATGTTTTATCGCGCCGGGGGACTGGCCGCGGTCATTCCGATCCTCGACGAGCCGCTGATGCTTCATGTCAGCGCCAGCGGCAGCACGGCCTTGGAACGGCAGTCGGGATATGCCGCCAAGCTACTTGAAAAATACACGCTGGGTTCAGGAGACATGCTTATCGTCTGTTCCAACTCGGGACGCAATGCGGTTCCGGTTGAAATGGCTGTGGAGGCACGAAAAAGAGGTGCCTTTGTCGTTGCCTTGACCAATGTAAGGCATAGCCAAAGCTGCTCTCCGCGAAACGCCCTGAACTTGCGCCTGATGGACGTCGCCGACATGGTTCTTGACAATGGCGGCTGCATAGGCGATGCGGCCATTGATGTCGGCTTGGCGTATAAGGTTGGCGCGACTTCCACGGCGGTTGGCGCCGCCATGCTTCAGGCGATTGGCAGCAGATGCGTGGAGTTTGCCGTCCAAAGCCGCCGGGAAATCGACGTGTTCTCATCCAGCAATGTTGACAACGGCGATGCCGTCAACGAGCGGATTTTGCAAAAATACAAGCCATTGGTTGACATGCTTTGAGGAGGTGAAAAATGTGCGCTATGCTTAAGGCAGGCTTTGGCATCAAGGAGCTCCCGTCCCCGGTCGGCACGGAATTAAGCGGCTATGGTTATTACCTGGAGCGGGTATGCGACGCCAGCCTAGATCCATTGCATGTACGATGCGTCGCCTTGGTCTCCGGCGAAACCAAATCATTGGTGTTTTCGGCTGATCTGATCGGTCTGACGGAAGAGCTGCAACAGCAGATCCGCCGTTCTGTCCTCGACAAACTCGGATATTCCAGTCGTGAAGTGATGATCCTATGCACGCATACCCACACGGGGCCTTCCACCAACGACCTTGAGGGTTGTGGTGTGATGAACGAGGATTACAACAGCCACGTCCCCGCAGTCTTCCTGGCCGCCGCCGAAGAGGCCGTGGCAGATTTGGCGTTGGTGGAAGGAATGGATGAATGTTGCCGGTCCATTGAGCCTGTCGGCTACAACCGCGACCGTAAAAATGGCCCGCATGACGCCGTCGTGCGAGGGATGCGCATTCGGCGCTCAGGTCGTCCGCCGATAGCGATGATCAGCTATCCATGCCATCCGGTAGTGCTTTGCATCAGCCGGCAAAGCTCGGCGGATTTCCCAGGGGCGGTCTGCCGCCTGGGCGAGGAGAACGGCATGAAGACCATCTTCCTGAATGGCTGTTGCGGGGACATCAACCCATTGCGCAGACTCGCCAGTGGCGACGATCCCGGGCAATTGCTGGAAGACTGCGGACGGAAAATCCTTGACGGCTTTATGCAAGGCCTGCATGGCTCGGACGACATGCAGCTGAAAAATGCCGAATTCAATACCGTCCTGCCCCTGATGGCAATGGATGACGACGGGGTTGACGTCATCGCAAAACTTGGAGCCAACGCAAGGGTCACGGAGATTTGGCACAAATCCATGCTGGCGAATCCCCCTGCCGCGACCGAAGACATCATGGTGCGATGTGTCAGGATCGGCTCAATGGTCTTCTGCTCATTGCCATTTGAAACATCTACTTCCGTTGGCGACATTGTGCGCCAGGCTTACCCAGGCAGGAATATTGTTGTGCTTGGCTGCGCCGACCACACCCGGTCCTACCTTCCTGTGTTCAGTCCTGAATGGCAACGTTCCTACCCCATTGTCACGGCACCAATGCTTTATGGCTATCCCATCCTTGCTTCTGACGCGGTCGAAAGCATCGGCAGACAAATCGCGTCAGGCATCCGCTCGCTAGTCGGCGCTCCATAGAACAGCATCAATCATAAAGGAAAAAGAGAACATGAAAACACCTTCCATAAAAAAAGCCGCGCTTCTTGGCGGCGAACCCATTCTCAGCAAAAAACCTGGACATTTCCCCTGGCCTGTAGGCGGTCAACAGGAAAAGGAAGCCGTGCGCCGTGTGCTGCATTCCGGCAAGTGGGGTACCCTCGGCAAGGAATGCGCCGAGTTTGCTGCAAAATATGCCGAGTTTTGCCAGGCGAAGCACGCTTTGCCTGTAATCAATGGCACCACCGCGATTGAACTTATTCTGCGTGGACTCGGCATCGGATACGGCGATGAAGTCATCGTGCCGCCCTATACCTTTACCGCATCTGTTCATGCGATTGTTCTTACTGGAGCCACGCCTGTGTTCGCCGATATTGAGCTTGATACATTCTGCCTCTCGGCAACAGCTGTGGAAAAGGCAATCACTCCGCGTACGCGCGCCATTCTCGGGGTGTATGTTGGAGGGCGACCTTTTGATGTTGATGCTCTTGGCGCCGTTGCGGATAAACATGGCATCCCGTTGATCGAAGATGCCGCGCAGGCCCATGGCAGCGAATGGAAAAGCCGGCGGGTTGGCTCACTTGGCAAGGCGGCCGCCTTTAGTTTCCAGAACAGCAAGAATCTAAGCGGCGGCGAAGGTGGCGCCGTAACGACAAATGATGACGAATTGTATCGGCGGATGTGGAGCATCCACCATAACGGAAGGTCGTGGAATTCAGCAGACATGACGTCTGTTTGCCTGGGAACTAATGCGCGTCTGGCTGAATGGCAGTGCGCAATCCTGCTTGAGCAAATGAAGAGGCCGGACACATGCTTTGAGGCAAGAAGCAGAGCTGCGGCACGGTTGGATGACGCCTTGGGGAAAATGCCATTTGTCTCAGTGATGAAAAAAGATGAACGAATCACCAGGAATTCCTATCACCTGTATTGTTTCAGATACCATGCAGAAGCGCTGGGCAATCTGCCGCGATCGGTTTTTGTTCGTGCAGTCCAGGCAGAATACGTGGCTGACATTTCGGAAGGGTACTGCCAGCCAATATATGAAATGGAAATGCTGTATTCCGATGATTTCAAACGGATGACCGGCCGCACATTTGAAAATCCAAAGGAGCGCCTGCCAAACAACGAGACGATTGCCCATAAGGAAGGGTGCTGGATCTATCAGAGCAGCCTCCTTGGCACGGACGATGATACCGACAGGATCATCCAGGCCTTTGAAAAAGTCGCCGACAACGCAGAAGAACTTAAACACGCATTTGCATAAAAGGATTAATATGAAAACGTTAGCTGTCAATGGCGGTACCCCAATATACAATGGATCTTTTCCTAAATGGCCGCAATGGGGTGCGAAAGAAGAGGCCAACCTGATGAAAGTCGCGGAGTCGAACAGCTGGGGCACCCTTGGGCGTTTCGTGCTTTCCTTCACCAAGCGCTTTGCAGAGTTTGTGGGCGTGCCGCACGCTATTGCCGTCAATAGCGGAACCCAGGCCTTGGAGTTGATCTTGCACGGAGCGTCCATCGGCCGCGGCGATGAAGTAATCGTTTCCCCCTATACCTTTTCCGCAACGGTATCGGCTATCGCCCATGTAGGGGCGATGCCGGTATTCGCCGATGTTGACGAACGCACTGGAAATATCGATGCCGAGTCTGTTGCCAGGCACATCACTGCGAAGACAAAAGCCGTCATGGCAATCCATGTGTGCGGCTACCCATGCGACATGGATGCGCTGAAGGCTGTGACATCCGAGCACGGGTTGATGCTGATAGAGGATTGCGCACATGCACATGGCTCATCCTGGCGCAACAACATGTGCGGCAGTATCGGCGATGCCGCGGGATTCAGCTTCCAGAACAGCAAGGTTCTGCCGGCAGGAGAAGGCGGGATAATCACAACCGGCAATGAGGATCTTTTCGAGCGTTGCTGGCACTTCCATCATGCCGGGCGAGCTTCCGGCGGCAAGACGCTGATGGGCACCAACGGGCGGATGGCGGAATGGGAGGCGGCTGTTCTGGATGCCCAGTTGGACAAATTGCCTGAGCAATGTGCCCATAGGCAGAAAAGCATCAGGGCGATAATGCAAGGGATGGCGGACTTGCCTGGCATCATTCTGCCGCCGGAAGACCCACGGGTCACGGCATTGAGCGGATACTTGTTCCAGTTCCAGTGGAAAGGGAGAAACGCAAGCCGAAATGAATTTGTCAACGCATTGCAGGCGGAAGGCATCCCATGCAGCACAGGCTATGTGCCGCTGAATCACATGGGCATGATGCAAGACCCGGCTTTCGAAAAGGCGATAGGCAGAAAATTCGAGCAGAACGATGCACTCGCCGCAGCGGAGGAGCTGTCCAAAACTGCCGTGTGGTTCACCAACAACGTCCTCCTGGCTGACGCGGAGATCATCGATAAGGTTGTGCAGGCCGTCAGAAAAGTTGCGACGCAGCTATAGAGAAGCGGATGGGGTGGAGGAGAAGCGAAGCGCGGCGACTCGCCAACGCAAGTGCCGCGCTTCAACTTTATGCACCTGTTTTTTGAAACCTATGGGATCACGCTGTATTTTTGATGTTTTGTCACAGCCATCCCATAGGAAAGCAACAGTTCTTTAGTTCTGACACAAAAAGCGCATTCATGCCATCTAATTATGTTAGCCAAAAACAAAGGAGGCAGCATGAATCCGCTAGGAGTCAATTTACCGTCATCTGGCAGTTTTTCCAGCTCGTTCCAGGAAATTTGATTCCGTCGCTGGCAAGGAAGCAACTTTGATCGGCGGCGAGGGCACTGATGCAGCCTCATTCAATTACAAGCAAGTTCCCCGAGGCGATACCTTATTAGGGACGGAGGTCCCCCCACGGTTGGGTGGGCTAAAGCCTTATTTGCACTCGAAAAATTTCGCGGATTTTTGGGAAAATTCAACGAAATCCGTTGCATTTTCATTGGGAGTCGTTCACTTTCATTATTTCGCATGGATTTTAGAGTAACTTCGATGACTTCGAGTTATTTGCAGCAATAAAAATCATGCCTAAATGCGCCTGGAAAAAAGTATAACTGATATCTCGTTCCTTGAGTTTGATTTTTTGGGAATGGATAATAATTCATGACTTATGGCAGTTGTGGATTTGTGCGTAATCATCTCCGACGATTCAGTTGCTTCTGCTTGTTTTCGTGCCTAAGAACCATTATGCGATTTGTTGAATAACCTAGCGTACAGATTATGTTAAGCCAAAAGAAATAGCATTGAATCGGATGGGCAAAAGCTCGCAATAGGATGTTGACAGATGGGATTTTCCGAATGGATTAGATATAAATGGCTGAAGTTCAATTGGCGCAGACGTGCCAAGAAGCGTCGCCGTCCCGTCTTTTTCGTTGGTGATTTGCGGCGTTTTTTCGGGGAATTGAACTCAAGTGGTGTTCGCTACGCGGTTTTGCGTTGGTTTGAGGAATTACCACTTGATTTGAAAAGCGAAGCTTCCTTCGATGGCGACTTGGATCTGATGGTGGATTCGCGAGACTTCGATTTGTTCGGCCATGCTGTCGCCCGTTGCCCAGGCAAGATTAAGATCGACCTGTATTCCGAGGGGATTCGTGGCGAAACCGGCTACAAGAGATTGCCATATTACGCCCCGTTGCTGGCGCGTGAAATCCTTGACAATACCGTAATGTACTCCGATGCCTTCAAGCGTCCCGATGATGCGCGATACCTGCGGTCGTTATGCTATCACCTGGTCTATCACAAAGGCCAGGAAGCAGGGTTGCCAAGCGGCTTGGAGCAAATGGAATACGCCTCGAATCGACATCCCGTGGAACAAGCCCTGCGTGGACTGGCAGCCGCAACAGGCGAGACATTGCCCCATGAATTGACCCTGCTTGGGTTGCACGAATGGCTTGCGGAGCGACTTTGGGACATGCCCTACGACATGCTTGTCCGTTGGGGCAAACGAAACATCTGGCACGACATGCTCCAGAAGCACATCGAGAGCCAATTGACTGCCAAGTTGGGCGGTTTGCATGACATCCTGGTCTTCTTGCTCAGGGAAGATGCGTACGATATGGGTGCATCAGAGTTTATCATCGAAGAATTGAAGGGCAAGTTTACCTTGCTGGAAGTGGTCGAACTCGATTCGACAGCTCAGGCGAGGGTGCTTCGGCATACGCGCGGAGGCGACTGGACAAAGCACAAGGAACTTCAAGTGGTACTTCCCGTGACGGCAGTCATCTGCCACGATCCCGCCCCGGTCGAGCCAGCCGAAGATAGCGTATTGGCGAAAATCCATCGTGGAGTCCGCAATGCAAATGTGTTTTTCAAGCACGAATTGCGGAAAAAGCTAGAAAGCATGTATCCTGAAGCGGCTGCGAATTTCCTTCATGGAAGCGACAATGACTACGAGAGCATCGCCTATGTGGAGGCGGTCTTCGGTTCGGAGGTCTTGCCGTTGAAGCGCGAGGAGTACCTTGGAGTTTTGGGGCGGCAATGAGTTATACGTTCAGAGACGTAAAGGTTGTCAAGGGGCTCCCTTGGTTGAAATTGCGCCATCGGCTCATTCATGGTGGCGATGGCTTCGCCGTCTTTCACCTGGAGGACGGAATCCTGCGTTGCCAAGAAGGCTTTACACCTGAACTTTTCCAAGAGGTCCACCAAGGCTACAAGGCAAAGTGCCAGGCGAATGATTATCTGAAGCGCGATGTCCGTCGGAATGTGGTCAAGGTATCAGTGGGTGGAAGAAACTATGTCGTCAAGGGATTTCTGGAGTTGCATTCGCCGCAATGTTTTTCGCCTGAGTACCGCAGTTGGCTGGGAAGCTACCGTTTGTCGGGCGGGGCAGAGTGCTATTGCATGTTCCGAAGCAGGAGTGAAGAGTTTGCGTTGCTGGTTTTCGAGGATGTAGGGAGCGAGGACTTGTATGCGATCAACGGAAGCATCGGCAAGGTCGAGGAAATGCCCGACGCCTATGTCGCCGCCGGCAAGCTTCTGGGCAGGTTGCATCTGGAAAATGTGTACCACGGCGATACGAAGAGCGGGAATTTCGTCGTATCCTCCAATGGTTCCGAGTCCCTGGTGACCTTGATTGATTGCGACGATGTCAGGGTGTATTGCCGGCTGAGTCAACGTCGCAGAATCAAGAACCTTGCTCAATTTCTCGGGTGCTTGTTTTGCTTGTCCAGCGATGAATTGCGCGGCTTGTGCGCCAGTGCGTTTTTGCGCGGATATTCCAGCGTGGTTCCTGGCGGGGAATCCTGGGTAGAGGCAAATAGCGATGCTATCAGGCGCCAAATGGACAAGCTTTATCCTGACAGGCTTTCCTGCAATGACGAGCTGAGCCAGAGGATTTTCTCCAAGAAACCAATTTAAAATGGTGATTCAATGAAAGACTCCTTAGGGACATTGGAGGTCTACAGCACGGATCAAGGTTACGAGATACGTGTGCCTCGTGGGCAGGACGAATCGTTGAGCCAGATGGCGATGCGTGGCATTTTGGGCGGGATATCAGGCGGTGACGCTGTTTTCAAGGAAGATGAAAAGCGCCAGGTTTACCGCTTTGGCGACGTGGTTGTCAAGGTCAACTTGCTGCCTCGTCTCAAGGACAAGCTTCGCGCCAAGAATCTTGCGCCAGAGGAGGCGAAGGGACACTTGATGTTTGAGGAGGCAGGCATTGGTTGCACCAAGTTGATAGCGTACTTTGAGCGTCGTGTCCTTGGCTTGACCTTGCGCAACGGCATTGTCGAGGAGTATTTGTCTGGCTATCGAGAATTGCGTGCGTGCGACTCCGAATTGGCAGTCCCAGTATTGCTTGAGATGCATCGCCTTGGACTTTATCATCCGGATTTTAAGCATGAGAATCTGATGACCCATGAGGAGAGCGGGGATACGCGGATCATTGACCTGGAATATTGCCGTCGCGTTCCGCCCGGCGACATGGGAGCCTTGCTGATGCAAGCACAACGGTATATCGAGTACAATGTGGTTGGCGGCGAAAAAACTGTCACGCCACAGGCACTCCAGGATGTGCATGCAGCCAGATTCGCAAACAAACTCTTCGATGCTCTGCAATCCCAAAGCTGGTCGAGAGCTGATTTCATGACCGCCTTGGAAACATTGCTTTCGCGACATCGTACGACGCGTGAACGGTTGGGAATCGTCCTGCCGGACGGCTTGCTCAAAGAACAGTGAGCCTTGCGAGCCCTATTTACTCGAGCGCCTTGGGTTTTGCGGCTTGTGTCGACGCGTCTTGCTTCGAGCCGTTTCCAAATCAGGCTTCGAACAGGGTCTGCTTGCCCAGGATGCAGTCAGGATCGAAGACGGCTTTGATATCCTTCATTTCCTGGATGCCTTCCGGACCGACCATAAGTTCCAGGAAGTTGGTCTTCAGCTTTCCGATTCCGTGTTCGGCGGAAGGGGATCCTCCCATCTGGACGATTTTTTGCGCAAGTTCGCAGTATATTTTCTTTCCCTTGTCGTAGTCGTCGGGGTTTCCTGGCAGGATATTGACATGCAGGTGATTGTCTCCGATGTGCCCGAAAGTGACGTATTTGAGGTTGTTTTTCGAGAGTGTTTCGTGGAAGAGATTGACGTAGTTTCGCAGTTCGCTGTCTGGGACCGCCATATCGGTTCCGAGTTTTGTGATGTTGGGGAATTGCCGCCTTGTTTGGGCAATGATTGAGTTGACTGTTTCCGGCAGTGCGTGTCTGAAGAGCCGCAACCGTTCCCGCATGTCGTTTTCTGTCGCACACCAGCAGTGCTCCGTATTTCCGCCAAGTTGCCGAATAATGTCCCTGATTGACTTCATGATCGTGCTTTCGCTTGCTTCGTCGCATCCGATGTCAATGTAGATGGCGCAGTTCATGGAGTCTTTCAGCGCTGCGGGGACTCCGGAAGCGGCTCCCAGCAAAGCCCTTCGTTTTCTGAGCATGTCCAGTGCGTCTTCTCCAAAGTATTCGATTGCCTCGAGGGCGAGTGCTTTCCTGGCCTTGCGGATCGTCTCTACGAAATCCAGGGCCTTCGATTCTTTTTTCCAGAAGGCCATGAGGGCGATGGAACGCTGTGGCTTGGGCACGAGCCTGAACTCGACCTCGGTGATGATGCCCAGGGTGCCTTCCGAGCCGATGAATAGGTCGAGCAGGTCGCGTCCGTTTGAGTAGTATCCTGCTGCATTCTTGGTTTTCGGCCAAGGGAAAGTGGGGAGTTTTCCGTGCCTGTGGGTTCCATCCTGCGCGATCAGCGTGAATGTCCCCTTGTCGGTTGCGACGGCTTGTCGCCTTTTGAGTTTGACGATTGAGCCATCGGCAAGGATGACGTTCAAGGCATTGACGTAGTCTCTTGTCGGACCATATCTGAACGTATGTGCTCCGGATGCATTGCATGCAACGCATCCTCCGATCGAGGCGCTTGTTTCGGTCGGGTCGGGGGGAAAGAAATGCGGTGTTTCCCTGAGGGCTTCCAGGATTTCCCGCGATTGTTGCGACCAGCTTTTTTCGTCTGTGAAACGTAGGGTTTCGAGCGAATTTTGGAGCGTTGCGAGTGTGACTCCTGCTTGGCATGTGACGAAAATGTTTCCGTTTTCGTCTTTTTTGAGTCCGAGGATTTTGTCCATTCGTTCCAAGGATATGATTGCGCCGCCAAATGGGACTGCGCCTGCGGTGATGCCGGTCCTGGCTCCTGAAATGGTGATGTCAAGGTCTTGTCTTTTAGCTTCCTGGAGCGCCTGGACCACCTGCGCTTCCGAGGTCGGCAAGGCGAGCATCGAGGCGTGACCGGATTTTCTGGATTCGTCCCTCAGGTATGCATCCTTGGCCTTGAGGTCGTCTCCTTGAATCAATGTGCAGGATTCATCAAGGTTGATGTTCAGGCTTTCAGCGAGGCATAGATTGGCCGACATTGGAAAACGCCTCCGAGCTTTATTTCTTGTTTCTGGTTACGATCGACAATTCTGCTGGCGCGATGGTGACCTTGCTATATGGTGGAACGGATTCGGTAAGCCAGACATTGCCACCGATAGTGGAGTTGTGGCCGATGGTGATGTCCCCTAGGATCGAGGCGCCGGAGTAGATGGTGACATCGTCCTCGATGTTGGGATGTCGCTTGTGCCCCTTGATGATCATTCCGCTTGCATCCTTAGGGAAGCTAAGGGCGCCCAGGGTGACTCCTTGGTAGATCTTGACCCGTGCCCCGATGATGGCGGTTTCGCCGATGACGACTCCGGTTCCGTGGTCGATGAAGAATGACGGGCCGATTGTCGCCCCTGGGTTGATGTCGATTCCCGTGACGGTATGTGCGTATTCGCTCATCACTCTTGGGATGTAGGGGATTTTGTCAGCATAGAGTTCATGTGCGAGCCTATGTATGGAGATTGCCTTGAATCCCGGATATGCGAGGATGATTTCGTCCAAGGATGTGGTTGCGGGGTCTCCATCGAGGGCTGCCTGTGCGTCGGTGAGGAGCGTTTCCCTGATCGCAGGGAGTTTTTTCATCAGCGACAATGCGATTTCCTCTCCGTTCTTGAAGCAGCTTCCCTCGCAGTTTTCCCGGATGCAGCTGAATGCGAGCGCCCTGGTCAATTGGGAAGAGAGTTCATGGAATGCGTCGTTGACGAGTCCTCCGACGGCGAAGTACTGGTCTGCGGTGGTGAACAGCTTGTGCCCGGTATATCCTGGGAAGAGCAGGTCGAGGAGCTTGTTCAGGACGCTGATGATCGCTTCGCGCTGTGGCATCCCGCAGCGTTCGTCATAGCTGATTCCCTTTCCTGACGCATAGCTTTTGCAGAGGCTTTCGGTAATCGATCTTACCTTGGCTTCGTCCCAGGACGAGCCCGTCATGTATTTTGCAAATGAATATCCTAGTATTCGCTTGTCTTCCATTTTGGTTTGCCTCCGTTATTTTTCCAGCATGATCGTGACGGGTCCGTCGTTGACGAGTGCGACTTTCATGTCGGCTCCGAATCGTCCAGTTTGGACGTTTGGGCAGACTTGTTTCAGCTGCTTGACGATGTACTCGTAGAGCGGTTCGGAGATTTCCGGCGGTGCGGCTTCTGTGAAGCTCGGCCTGCGCCCCTTGCGCGCATCGCCGTAAAGCGTGAACTGGCTGACGACCAGGAGTTCGCCGTTGACGTCTTGGAGCGATCGGTTCATCTTTCCCTCGTCGTCCTCGAAGACCCTGAGGTTGAGGATCTTGTCTGCGATGAAATCGGCTTCTGCGGTTGTATCTCCGTTCTTGACTCCAAGCAGGACGAGGAATCCGTGCTTGATGCTGCTGACGCAGGTGCCGTCAATGGTGACCGAGGCTTGCGAAACTCGTTGGATTAGTGCTCTCATGGTAGTAATGTCAAGTTGGCTTGTTGGTGAAACCCAGGTTTGCAAGGTGGAACAGGACATCTTCGACGGGCAGGCCGATGATGTTGCTCAAGGAACCCGAAATCGATTCGACGATCAGTTCGCCGTGATCCTGGATCCCGTAGGCGCCCGCCTTGTCCAGCGGAGAGGTGTGCTCGAAATACCGCCGGATGGCGTCGTCGTCCAATTGCCTGAACGCAACGGACGTTGTGGCGACCCAGTTTTTGAGGACGTTGTCTGCGCTGATGATCGCGACTCCGGTAAGGACCTGGTGGGTCCTGCCGGAGAGCT
>Ga0123334_1005435_pt1 | contig 12301 bp, 10 predicted proteins | sample BiotimSIPDNA_FD_89706 | JGI IMG/M metagenome (GOLD analysis project Ga0123334, IMG submission 89706) | Anaerobic biogas reactor microbial communites from Washington, USA - Biogas_R1 time_0 SIP DNA | ecosystem: Engineered > Bioreactor > Anaerobic > Unclassified | place: Washington, USA... | reverse complement strand
GGTCGATTTCCTCTTTTGAAAGACCACCAGTACCAGTGATGGTAATGTTTTGTTCTTTTTGTGTATCAAGGTCTTTTGCACTAACTTTAACTATACCATTAACGTCAATTGAGAAAGTAACTTCAATTCTTGGTTGACCACGTCTAGCAGGTTTAATACCTGTTAATTGGAAGTGACCTAACAACTTATTGTCATGAGCCATTGGTCTTTCACCTTGATATACCATAATGTCGACAGCTGGTTGATTATCAGCGGCGGTAGAGAAAATTTGACTCTTAGTTGTTGGAATAGTAGTATTGCGAGGAATTAATGGAGTTAAAACACCACCGAGAGTTTCAATACCAAGGGTTAATGGAGTAACGTCGAGCAAAATAACGTCTTTAACATCACCTGAAACGACACCGCCTTGATAGGCTGCACCGATTGATACCGCTTCATCTGGATTAATGCTGAGATTTGGTTTCTTGCCAGTTAATTGTGCGACTAATTCTTGGACCGCTGGCATACGAATGGAACCGCCAACGAGCAACACTTGGTTAAGTTCTGCCGCACTTAAATTAGCATCGCTAAGTGCTCTTCTAACTGGTTCTTCACATCTTTTTAATAAGTGACGAGTAAGTTCTTGGAATTTAGCTCTTGTTAAGCTAATTTCAAAGTTAACTGGACCAGTCGCGGTCATCGAGATGAACGGTAATGAGATGATAGTTTCCAATTGCGAAGAAAGTTCAATTTTTGCTTTCTCAGCTGCTTCTTTAATTCTTTGTAAAGAACCTTTATCGGTAATATCAACATTTGACTGAATTTTAATTTGTGCTTTGACCCAATCAGCGACGACTTGATCCCAGTCATCACCACCGAGGTTATTATCACCAGCCGTCGAAACGACTTCGAAGGTACCATCACCGATATCGAGGATGGAAACGTCGAACGTACCACCACCTAAATCGAAGACTAAAATCTTTTCGCTTTTACCATTTTCCAAACCATACGCTAAAGCGGCAGCAGTTGGTTCATTAATAATTCTTACGACATCTAAGCCAGCGATTTGGCCTGCGTCTTTGGTCGCTTGACGCTGAGCGTCATTAAAATAAGCAGGAACAGTAATAACTGCTTTTTTCACTCCGTGACCAAGATGGGCTTCGGCATAACGTTTCATGTAAGCCAAGATTTTAGCCGAGATTTCTTGTGGGGTAAATGATTTATTAATACATTTAATTTCGATTTTTTCTGGTTTACCCATTAATCTTTTGACCGACAAAACAGTGTCTGGGTTAGTGACTGCTTGTCTTTTAGCAGCATTACCAACGATTTCTTCACCATTTGCTTTAAATGCAACAACTGAAGGGGTGGTCATTGTGCCTTCAGGATTTGGGATAACTTTAACAGTGCCATCAGCTTGTAAGTAACTGACGACTGAATTGGTGGTACCTAAGTCAATACCTAGAATAATTTCTTTTGCCATATTCTCTTTTCTCCTTTTTAAGCATCGCCTTGAGCGACATTGTTTGTATTTTCTTCTTGATTAGTTGTTTTGTTTTTACTCACCGACACCATCGCGGGTCTAACGAGGCGGTTATGTAACTTATAACCATTACGGTAAATTTTTGTGACGAGATTTTCTTCGCCTTCAGCTTCGGTTGTATCCACAGCATTCATTTCGTAAGCCGAGAACTTATCACCAATTTTGGGGGCGATTTCTACTACCCCTTCATTTTCAAGTACTCCAACTAAATTTCGATAGATATATTGGAAACCGACGAGGTAATTTTTTAATTCTGGGTTAACAGGTTCATTGCTTAATGCCATTTGGAAGCTATCAAGAACTGGTAATAACTCTTCAACAAACCCAACTGCACGATATTTAAGTGCTTCTGCGTGTTCTTTTTCTAAAATAGATCTTAAGTTTTTTGTATCAGCATAAGCGCGATAATACTCATTTTTCCAATGCTCAACTTCGCTTTTTTGCTTAACAATGATTTCATCTAAATCTTTAATCCTTTTCTTGTTTTTATCTTTTTCATCCTTGCAATCACAAGTTTCGTTATCTTTGCATTCGCAAGTTGCTTCGTGGGCCTTTTGTTCCTTAATCTCTGGATTATCTTTTTTCATTTTCTCTTTAGGCATCTCCTTGCCCTCCTCCTCCTTTTTTGATGTTGTTAAAATATTCGGATAATGTCTGTGCGATATAATCAAGCGCAGATAAGGCTTGATCGTAATCAATACGTGTTGGACCAAGCAAAGCAATAGCACTTTCTTCGTCTTCGCCGAGTTTAATTTTCGCGGTGACCATTGAGACGTCGGGATTTTCACCGATATCACCAATTCGAATCAATTTACCACTTTCATCTTCTTTGATTTCTTTTTTCACTTCTTTTAATAACGCCTGATTATTAAGTAATTTGAACACTTGTTCTAATTTCTCTACGTCATTTTTATATTCTTCGTGGGTGAATAATTCATCACGGCCATATAAACTTAGGCGGTCAGAAGCAAAGCGCATGAAAGTTTCAAGCAGTGCTTGATACACTAAATCATGATCGACAATATAATCATTAAGAATTGGTTTTAATGCTTCGGTTTTCTCAACTAGTTCGACAATCGGAGTTCCAGTTAAACGTTCGTTAAGTAGCGAAACACAAGAAATAATATCTTTCGCTGAAATGTTATCTGGAACGATGAAAGTTTTGTTTTCGACATAACCCTTATCAGTGACAAAAACCGCGGTAATCGAGTTTTGCGAAATTTGCACCATTTGAATTGAGGCCAATCTTTCCTCATGTTCATCTGGACCCATTACGACAGTTACTAAGTTAGTCATGTGAGATAATATCTCACAACTCGCTTTGATGACTTCTTCAACCGACTTAATCTTTTGATCTAGAATCGTTTGAATACTATTTTTTAGTTCTTCTTTAACTGTGCCGTCACGTAAGTTTTCACAGTAATAGCGATAACCTTTGGAACTTGGCACTCGACCACTTGATGAGTGCGTTTTTTCAATGTAGCCATTTTTTTCTAAGGCCAACATTTCATTTCTTATGGTCGCTGGAGAATAAGGAAGTTTATATTCGTCAATGAGTGTTTGACTGCCCACTGGTTGTGCTTTCTTAATGAAATATTCCACGATGTATTTTAGGATGGTATTGCTACGCGATAAAGCCATGAAAACATCTCCTTTTAGCACTCCAATAGTTTTAGTGCTAATTACATTGTAAATAATAAATTAGCAGAGTCAAGTAATATGTGCTAAAATTTCGATGTTATATATAAAGTGGACTAAATTTTGATAGTTTTATTAAATTAACTGCAAAATAATCGTATCCAAAATCATCATACCTTGATAGGTTGGAATCAAATTTTCGTTAACCAACATCAAATATCCGTTAGCGATAAATTCATCAATAATCTTCTTTTTTTCCTTATATAAATCTATCGCAAATTGTTGTTTGATGTATTTTAAAGATAAACCTTCTACAGTTCTTAAATTAAGCATTACTTGATAAACAAAGCAATCATGGATACTCAGTTGTTCTTTCTCAGCGATATACATTCCTTTTAAATATTTTTCCAAGTTAAGAGTGTTTTTGTAACGGACATTACCTAAATATCCAGCCGCACCTAAACCTACGCCGTAATATTGTTCATTTCGCCAATACGCAAAATTGTGTTTAGCTGCAAAGCCAGGCAAACTATAGTTTGACACTTCATAATGGATAAAACCGTGTTTGAGCAGTGCTTGTTCGACGAGATCATAGTATTCTCGACTTTGGTCTGGCGATAATTCGCGAAAACCTTGATTAAATAAAACAGTGTGTGGGTGTAGCATCAAAGAATAACAAGAAATATGTTGAATTCCTAACGCTAATACATTTTCTAAATCTTGACTTAAAAGTTTCTTTGTGGCGTTTGGTAAACCCAAAATCAAATCAACATTGATATTATTAAAACCATGATTTTTTAAACTGGCTACGACTTTTTGTACTTCGCTAAATCTATGCGCGCGATTAATCTTTTTTAATAAATTATCATTTGTTGACTGGACGCCTAAAGAAATACGGTTCACACCATATTCTCTTAACAAAACAATCTTGTCGTCAGTTAACGACTCTGGATTTGCCTCGAAAGTATACTCTTTGATTCCTAAAGAATAGGGTTTAATAATATCGAGCAACTGTTTGAATAAATCAGCTTCTAAAGCGGTCGGAGTTCCACCACCAACATAAATAGTTTCTAAGTCATGCGGAGTATATTGCTCGAGTTCATTTTTCAAAACTACTAAATAAGAAATGGCGAAATTACGAAAATACTGCAACTTAGGAAAGTCGCAGTAATCGCAAATTTTTTCACAAAAGGGAATATGAATGTACAAAGCTTTAACTTTTTCAGTCATCTTGTTTATAGTTAATGATTTCTTTTTTGGTTTCTTCGTCTTCGATATCTTGGAGCACTCTATTAATCTCTTCTTGAACGATTTGCTCTTCCGAGGGTTTTTCTTCTTTTAAACGCGGTCTTAAAATGCGATAAATAACAAAGGCGGCTAAAGCGATGATGGCGGCAACCGCGAGGATAACTACTAATATTAGGATAGGTGGCATGTATTTTCTCCCTTAATCTCTTTCTACTGGAATGTAAACGTATTTATTTTTAATCTTTTCTTTGCGATAGTAAAGAAGTTCTGCTAAATGGTCCATAGCGGTCCGAGCTGTTTCATAAGCACAGCGCAAACTTTTCTTATATTGGGCAATCGTATATTTTTTGTTTTTTGTACAGTGGCGAGCATAAAATTTGGCCTCGCCTTTTTTAAGACGTGGATCTCTTTCTAATAAGTCTTGTTCTAATAATACAGCTTGCTTTTCGTCTAAGGCCACTGGGATATAAGATATAGCGAGTTCTTCTTGCACATATTGCACTTTGACAGTCTTTTTCTTTGGAATTTCTAGTTTTTCATCTTCATCAAAGTCGCCTGCTAAAGTTTTACCAATTGGTGTTTTACTATCGTTAGTAGGAGTAGCAACCTTATCTTCTTCAAACAAAGAAATCGATTCTACTTTGTTAGCTTCTCCAACTGGTGCTAGTTGTTGTTCATCAAATTGATAAAAGTCTTGTTTTAATTCTGCGACCTTACTCGCGGCGATATCATTTAATAAGTCGTCACAAAGTTGGACCAAATGTTTATAGATATAATCTATAAAATAGGTAACATCAGTTGTTTTTTGCACTTCGACATAAACTCTCGCTATTTCTTCTTTTGCCAATAACAGCAATTTCTCAAAAGGGAAATCGACAATCACTTCACCAAAAGCTTCGTGAGCCAAAACCGCTTTAGCCATTAAAACAGCAATTTCATCAGAATAACGATCAAATGGTTTAACATAGTTAATGTAAAAATAAACAACCATGGCTTTAAGCGATGGAGATAAAGTTGACGTCGCAATAAAATTAAACATGTTGCCCATCATTGGTTCAATGAGACTAGCAGGGGCGGAAGTATAAATGCGATCAATTAAAACACGATTTTCTGGATTTTTATCTTCAAAGAGTCGGTAATAAGTGGTGAGCTCTTCAGTTCCTAATAGTTTTGCGTATAGTTCGGCGAGGAAGTTGTCGTCTATTTTATTGACATAGCTACGTTTAATGTAGTTTAACGCCTTCATGTAATTGACGAGTACCATGTTCGTGGGAATCGAATTGATAACTTCACCTCTAAGAATGCTTTCTAAATATTCTTCGCCAACTGCAAGTTCTTCGTGATTATTAATCGCGCTGATGATTTGTTTTTTTAATGCAAAATCAATATTTTTAAATTGCTTACTTGAAGGATTGATTAAGCCGAAATCACGGTTAACTTTAATGAGTTTTAGTTCGACACCATTAACGAGATTGTTTATCGCGGAGCAACCGCAAAAAACGAGCATGTTTTTTTCAATGGTCTTAAGTGACAAGTAATGATAAAAATGAGAGCGATACGCTAAAATGTTGCTCCAAAATGTATCGACAGATGTAATTTTTAGTTCGTGGGCGACTTCGTTTTTACTGGCATATTTATCTTCAGTAAAACGCATTGCTAAATCAGTGCCTGCCATAAAAATACCTTCTTTATAGTTTCATCATACAATACATATTTTTTTATTTAAATAATTAATTCTAAATAACTACTAATAATACACTAATTGTCATCAACATCATCAATAGATAGAATTGACATAAATGCTTCTTGTGGTACTTCAACTGACCCGATTTTCTTCATCCGTTTTTTGCCTTCTTTTTGCTTTTCTAGCAGCTTCTTTTTACGGGAAATATCACCACCATAACACTTCGAAAGGACGTCTTTTCGCATCGCTTTTACATCACATCTAGCAATTACTTTTCCACCAATTGCCGCTTGAATTGGTATCTCGAATTGCTGACGAGGAATGACGGTTTTAATCCGTCTAATAATGTTTAAACCTCGGTGATAACCATCTGGACGATATATAATGCTGCTCAAAGCATCAACCACTTGACCATTGAGTAAAACGTCTAATTTTACTAAATCACCACGCTTATAATCGGAGAAATCATAGTCAAACGATGCATACCCTTTAGTGCAACTTTTTAAGCGATCAAAGAAGTTATAAACTATTTCAGCAAGTGGTAGTTCATAGGTTAAAATCATTCTAGTATCGTCGAAGTAATCAAGACTGACATATACACCACGTCTTTCTCTACACAACTCCATAATAGGACCGATATATTCCTTTGGAGTCATGATGTTAGCTTTGATGTATGGCTCTTCAATATAAGATATTTTACTGCTATCTGGAAGTTTACTTGGGTTATCTAAATGAAGCATAGTTTTATCAGTTAGAAAAACATGATAAATAACACTTGGTGCGGTGAGAATTAAATCAAGATTATATTCTCTTTCCAATCGCTCTTGCACCACATCCATATGTAATAAGCCTAAGAATCCACATCTAAAACCAAAGCCCAAAGCTTGGCTAGTTTCTGCAATGTATTGTAAGGAAGAATCGTTTAGGGATAATTTTTCTAACGCTTCTTTTAAGTCTAGGTAATCATCGCTATCAACTGGATATAAGCCACAATAAACCATTGGATTCATAATGCGATAGCCTGGAAGAGCTTCTTTGGCTGGGTTATTACATAATGTGACAGTATCACCAGGTCTTACGTCTTTTATATCTTTGATTTGAGCAGCTATATAACCGACTTGACCAGCACCTAGTTCATCTACTTTAACTTCTTTAGGAGTCCTAATGCCTAGTTCAAGCACTTGATATTCTTTGCCCGCTTGCATCAAGCGAATCTTATCGCCGACTTTAATCGTACCTTCTTTAATTCTGACCAAGACGACGACTCCGCGATATTGGTCATAAAAACTATCAAAAATCAAGGCTTTTAATGGTTTATCAGAATTTCCACTTGGCGGTGGAACGGTTTGAACAATGGCTTCTAATAATTCATGGATATGGTAGCCAGTTTTAGCACTGACCTCTACAGCCTTATCGCACGGAATGCCAATTTTCTTTTGGATTTCTTCTTTGGCTAGTTCAACATTAGCGGAAGGTAAATCAACTTTGTTTATAACAGGTAAAATTTCTAAATCATTATCAACAGCTAAATAAGCATTAGCTAAAGTTTGAGCTTCCACACCCTGCGTAGCGTCAACGACAAGTAAAGCGCCCTCACACGCAGCTAAAGAACGCGATACTTCATAGGTGAAGTCGACATGTCCAGGAGTATCGATAAGGTTAAAAAAATAATTTTGCCCATCATCAGCTTTATATGTAAAAGTCACGGCATTGAGCTTGATGGTAATGCCTCTTTCTCTTTCGAGATCCAACGAATCAAGCACTTGATTTTTCATCTCACGCATCTCAATAGCGCCAGAAGTTTCTAAGATGCGATCTGCTAATGTGCTTTTACCGTGGTCAATGTGAGCAATGATGGAGAAGTTTCTAATTTTATCTTGAGCAATTTTCATACAAATTAAAGTTATATCACATCACAATTATTAATTTAATTAAAAATGCGACATTTTGATGGAAAGTATATATGGCGGGGAGTGAAAACGCAAGTAATAAAGTTACCGCAATGACCACACCAGCAAACACTAATAGTGTTTTCGTATACCAAGTATTAATATGATGCTTTTTAAGTAAAAGAATATCAAAGGGAATAATCGCCCCTGCAAAACAACAAGTTAAGATTAAACTTAAAAAAGAAGCATAGTATAAAAAGTTATCAAACACTACCGTAGATTGATTTAAATCATAAATATGGATTTGTAGTAATGAATTGACAATAAAGGCAATAGTAAAAAACAAAGCAAATAAAGTTGTAACTGTGAATATTAATGCGACCACTAAATTAAACTTAATCGTTTTTGACATCTTGCTCAGCATCTTTTCCTTTTTCTTCAACTATTATTTCTTCGGTTTGTTGTTCTTCTAATTTTTTTAACGCTTCTTTCTCTTCTTCTTCAGCCATTTCCAAAACCACAGGAATCGGTTTGAAAAAATGATAAATGGCTTCGAAACCATAACAAATGGAAATAAAACCAATTGCGATAGGAATGCCGTATTGATAGATAAGTTGATTGGTGGGTTGGGTAATTAGACAAAATAAATCGAAACTTACTAGGTAAATACCTAAAGGCAAATGTAATACCTTATCGAGCATGGCAACTTTCTTTTGCCTTTTTTTAGAAAAAAGTGCCCATAAGAAATCCGCGATAAGCCATGTGCCACCAAATAGTGTCAGCCAGTTAAAAAATGTATGATGAGTTTCATTGATTTTGATTACTTGGGTAAACTCTAATATCGCAATTATTAAAAAAGCGATGGCAAAAATAAGTAATTCACCGCTATAGATAAGCTTTGCTTTTGTGAGAAAATCAAGTTTCTTTTTCATGTTTTGTATTTTAACATTAAAGACTTATTTATTAAAGAAGTCTTGCAAAATAGTCGTTACTTCATGTGGTGTAAATGCTACTTCATAGTCACGCCACTCCACTTTGAACAAGTCGCGAAACTCGTTATTTAAATATCTTTCATCAATAAGTAAAACTGCTCCTTTGTCGGTTTCGCTTCTAATTACTCTGCCAAGTGCTTGCATGATACGGTTCATCCCGGGATTTAAATAAGCATACTCATATCCAGATTGTCCTTTTTTATCAAAATATGCAGAAATCTGATCGCTGATGAAATTTATTTTAGGCATACCAATACCAACAATTACTGCACCGATGAGCCGGTCATCCACCAAATCAATACCTTCACTAAAAACTCCACCAACAATGACAAAACCCACTACCGTTTCGGTTGGATTTGGCTTGAAGTTAGTTAAAAACACTTCTTTGCTTTGATCATCCATGTCTTTAGCTTGCTGATGAATAATACATTCGGGCATATCAACAAACGGCATTAGATTTGTTAAGTATTCATAGCTCGGCAAAAAAACGAGGTAATTACCGATTTTTTGCGAAACAAAATGTTTGATATAATCCGCAACTTTTTGATAAGATGCTTCGCGTTTTTTATAGCGAATTGATACATTAGGCGCGACGATAATTTTCAAGTTGTCAGTCGGAAAAGGGGAAGGAAGCAAAAGCTGTGCATCTTCTTGACTACCACCTAATGTATCAACGAAATAGCTAATTGGGGATAGCGTTGCGGAAAATAATACACTTGCCTTAAGTTTTTTTAATGAATTTGCTAAAAAGTAGGATGCATCTAAACACACTAAGTTAAGTCGGACATCTTGCTTTTCGATTTCGTAATAACATAAATAGGATTCGTTAAATAATTCGAGCATTTTCGCAAAGCGATTAACAGAAAGATAAAAGTCTAATAGTTCAGGAGTCATCTCTTTATTCTCATTTTTGTTTACATCTTGTAGTGTCGTAATAAAAGAAGAAATAGTTTTATATGTATTTGGATAAAATACACTTATTAAATGGTTGCCCAATTCTGAAGTTTCTAAATACTCATCGAACATTTTGCGCATCTTACTCATCGCCAACTTGAGTTTGTGCAATTTGCTATGACGAATTGATTTTCTTGCCTGTAAAAACGAGGAATATGTTAATGAAGCTGAATACATATCGCGACTGCGATCAACAAGGTTGTGGGTTTCATCGACCAACGCTAAATGCATTGAAGCATTTTCGTCAAAATATCGCTTCATATATGAAATAGGGTCAAATAGGTAATTATAATCACAAATAATCACATCCATAAAAAGTGATAAATCTAATTCAAATTCAAAAGGACAAACTTGATGATCATCAGCTATTTGTGTAATCGTATTAAAGTCAAAATCATCAAAACTAAGTAGTGCATAACGCAAAACGTTTTGAATTTTATCGTAATATTTTATAGCGTAAGGACATTCATCGGGATTACATGCTTTACCTTTGCAAAAGCAAATCTTATCTTTCGCGGTAATGATAATATTGCCGAGCATTAGCCCTTGCGCTTTCATAATTTTGAGTGCTTGATGCGCAGCTTCTTTACCACTATTTTTCGCGGTTAAATAGAAGATTTTTGTTTCATGGTCATCATTAATTGCTTTGATAAATGGGAAAAGAGTAGAAATTGTTTTACCAATTCCTGTCGGAGCTTCGACAAAAAGTCTGCCTCTTTTTTTGGTAATTGCATAAGCATATTTGACAAGTTCTCTTTGGCCAGCGCGATAGTTCTTAAAAGGAAAAACAAGTTTTTTTATCGATTCATTTCTTTGCTCATTTTTACGCATGACAATGCGATAAAACTGTAAAAAGTCGTCAATCAAGTCGTGGATGTCTTGTTCTAGGGATAAGAAATCGAAAGTATACGTGTCGATAAACTGCTCTTTTTCTTTTCCTTGGCGAATATATGTAAGTTTAACACCGATATATTCCAAATTATTTGCTTTAGCAAACATATAGGCATAACACTTGGCTTGGCCTAAATGCCACTCAAGATTTTGCGAATGGAATAATTTTAAATCCTCAACAGTAGTTTTAATTTCATCAATGACATATTCTCGGCCACCGCGATGAATAATACCATCCGCTCTACCTTCAAGTAAGATGTCCATTTCATCGATATAAATGTGGGTCGATAAAAATACTTCAGATAAGTAATTGCTGCCTTGTTTAGCTTGATATACACCATGCAAACGACTACCCTCACTCATTGAAGAACGATTAAATACGCGATTATCAATATCGCCACTTCTAAGCAAAAAATCCACTAGTTGATGGACACTTAAGCGTAAATAGTTATCCATCTATACGAACTTTTGACCCACTAAATTTGGATTGCCATTAATGAAGGAAAGATAATCCAACTTTTTCTTGCCTTCTTTTTGTAATTGTAAGACGGCAAGCTGTCCATCTTTTAATTGTAAAATTAAGCCGCGTTTGTCGGCTTGGACAATCGTTCCCACTTCGTGAGTCACACTTCTATTTAAAATTTTCGCCTTAAAAATTTTCACTTTTTGTTCATTGAGCATTAAATAAGCGCCTGGCTCATCGCTTAAACCTCTAATCAAACCCCAGATTTGGTCGATCGAATTGTCTAAATTTATTTTTTCATGTTCTGGTTTTATCATTGTGCAAAAAGTTACCTCGTTTACGTCTTGTTCAACACCAATTAATTCGCCAGCAATATATTTAGGTAAAAGCTCAAGCACCAAATCTTTGGCGGCTTCTTGCATTTTGACCATTAAAGACGAGGTGTTATCTTCTTCATCGATAATAATTTCTTTTTTGCCGTACACTTTTCCAGCATCCATCGCTTTGACCATTTCCATCAAAGTGACGCCTGTTAATTGCTCGTGATTAAATAAAACAGTTTGTATTGGTGAAGCCCCACGATATTTTGGAAGCAAAGAACCATGTAAATTCAAACAGCCCAAAGGTGGAATATCTAAAAATCCTTGCGGTACGATTTGTCCATATGCAAAAGTAATGACTAAGTCAACATTTAATCCGTTCATAAAGCTATAGTCATCGCGAATTTTTAATGGTTGAAAAACAGGGATGTTATACTTTTCTGCCACAACTTTTGTCGGAGCTTTTTCGATTGAACCTTTTCGGCCAACCGGACGGTCGGGTTGACAAATTAAACCAACAAAATGATAACCAGCCAATATCATGGCTTCGAAGACATAAGCACTCATTGCTGGGGTGCCCATAAATAAAAGATTGATGCTTTTTTGTTTCATACCTACAATTATCAAGTATTTTTTTCTTAAAGTCCACGACGAAAAAACTATATCATAGATAAAGTTTTAAAATATTCACTGATTTAAG
>Ga0123334_1005432_pt1 | contig 12307 bp, 10 predicted proteins | sample BiotimSIPDNA_FD_89706 | JGI IMG/M metagenome (GOLD analysis project Ga0123334, IMG submission 89706) | Anaerobic biogas reactor microbial communites from Washington, USA - Biogas_R1 time_0 SIP DNA | ecosystem: Engineered > Bioreactor > Anaerobic > Unclassified | place: Washington, USA... | reverse complement strand
GAAAGCTCTGCCCTTGGTTCAGAGATCTCCTCCATCATTTTCTCCATGATATGCATTCTGCCTTCATGGGCCTGTTTCAGGGCAGCCTGCAGTATATCCTTGCCAAGGCCATGGATCTTGATGTCCATTTGTATTGCCGTAACACCTTTGGCTGTTCCGGCAACTTTGTAGTCCATGTCGCCGAGGAAGTCTTCCATTCCTTGAATATCGCTTAAAATAGCGACTTTATCTTCTGATTTGATCAATCCCATGGCAATACCCGCTACCGGGGCTTTAATGGGCACACCGGCGTCCATAAGGGCTAAAGTACTGCCGCATACAGATGCCTGGCTCGTACTGCCATTGGAAGAAAGCACTTCCGAAACCACACGTATTGCATAAGGGAATTCTTCTAACGGAGGAAGAACCGGTAGTAAGGCTCTTTCTGCCAAGGCACCGTGACCGATCTCACGCCTGCCGGGGCTTCTCATTGGTCTGGCTTCCCCTACGCTGTAAGGCGGGAAATTATAGTGGTGCATATACCTTTTTTCTGTTTCCTCGCTGATACCATCGATAGTCTGTGATTCTGCTGCAGGTGCCAGAGTGGCAACTGATAGCACTTGCGTCTGTCCTCTTGTAAAGAGTCCCGTTCCGTGCGTTCTGGGGAGAAAATGAGTCTCACACCAGATGGGCCTTATTTCATCGCACTTTCTGTTGTCCGGGCGAATACCGTCATCGAGGATCAGGCTCCTGACCTGCTCCTTTGTTATGGAATAAAGCACATTGCCGATATCCTTTTCATTATCCGGATAGATTTCACTAAAGTGTGCGAGAGTTTCCGCCTCAACTGCATCCATGTTATCCAGTCGTTCCTGTTTGTCGTAGGTCTGAATAGCGTTGCGCATTTTCTCTGTAGCAAACTCTCTGACAGCTTCCTCGATATCCTCAGGTACCTTGTACAGAGTAACTTCCTGTTTCGGCTTTCCGATCTCTTCTACGATACCGTCAATAAACTCCACTAATTGTTTGATTTCTTCGTGAGCAAAGAGTATGGCTTCCAATATGGTCTCTTCGGGCACTTCGTTGGCTCCGGCTTCCACCATCATAATAGCGTCTCTGGTTCCCGATACCACCAGGTGAAGATCGCTGACCTCTCTCTGAGCAAGAGTCGGGTTAACGACAAACTCTCCATCCACCATACCTATCAGAACCGAAGCTGTCGGTCCTTCAAAGGGAATGTCGGAAATGGAAAGAGCGATGGATGAACCGATCATGGCGACGATATCCGGTGTACAGTCGGGATCCACGCACATAACGGTGGCCACTACCTGCACATCGTTGAAATATCCTTTGGGGAAAAGCGGTCTTAAAGGCCTGTCCATAAGTCTCGAACTCAGGATTGCTTTTTCCGAAGGTCTGCCCTCTCTTTTTATGAATCCGCCGGGGATCTTTCCTGCAGCATACATTTTTTCTTCAAACTCACAGGAAAGAGGAAAAAAGTCGATGTCTGCCCTTGGGGTTGCAGATGCGGTTGCCGTGACGTTTACTACGGTGTCACCGTAGCGCAACGTGACCGCGCCGTTGGCCAGCTGTGCAACTTTGCCGATCTCGGCCTGAAGCAATCTGCCACCTAAGGCGGTGCGATAGGTTTTGTAATCTGTAAATCTCATGTGTAATACCTCCCAATTTCATTCATTTGTAATCGGGTCGGCTTGACAAGTTAACCTACTCTTGTTTTCTGTGGAGTAAGCTAAATTCTCAAGCCCTTACCCGATACCAACCTGTGGCCCTTCTGCCACTTCAGTTAGTGTATGCAATGAAGGCGGAGGAAAATCCTCCGCCTTCGAATTACCTTATTTTCTCAGCCCTAAACGTGCGATGAGGGATCTGTATCTCTCAACATCCTTATCTTTCAGATAGTTGAGCATGTTACGTCTCTGTCCAACCATCTTTAAGAGGCCTCTTCTGGAGTGGTGATCCTTTTTGTGGATCTTAAGATGTTCGTTCAAGTCGTTGATCCGATATGTCAGGATCGCGATCTGAACTTCCGGCGAACCCGTGTCGCCCTCGTGAGTCATGTACTCTTTAATAATCTCTGCTTTCTTTGCCTGATCAATCATAATATTTCTCCTTTTTGTAATTCTCCTATGCCGTGTCTTGCGTCGGAGAGTCGCAAAACTCAGCAATAGGAATCCAGTTTTAACGACTTATGATACCATGGTAGTTAGCTGCTGTCAAGCAATCCTTCTTAATCTGGACAGCCAGCTCTTCCACGCTCTCAAAGGTTATCTCCGGGCGGATCCTCTCCAGAAATTCAACGCGGATCTCCTTCCCATAGATTTCTTTATTAAAATTAAAAATATGCGTTTCCATATTTCTGGCGCATGTATTACATACTGTCGGACGTACACCGACATTAGTAACACTCGGGTATTTAATACCGTTATAATTGCAGTAGGTCACATATACGCCATCTGCCGGACTTACCATCTCTTCATCGATCGAGATGTTCAGCGTGGGAAATCCCAGGGTTCTGCCGAATCGGTTTCCCATAATGACCTTACCTCGCAGGCTGTAGTAATGCCCCATAAAGCCAAGGCATTGGTCCACATCACCATTTGCTATGTAGTTCCGGATGATCGTACTGCTGACGATCTGCCCGCGAACCATATATGGTTCTAAAATGTGAATGCCAAACCCCTCTGACAGGCCAACCTTCATCAGAGTTTCCGGTGTCCCTGCCCCTTCGCGGCCGAATCGGTAGTTAAAGCCGCAATAGGCTTCTTTCATGTGGAGCTTATTTACCAGAATATCTAAAATAAACTGCTCCGGCTCCATATCTCGTATGGTTTCATCAAAGGGAACCATCACCACATAGTCAACTCCCAGATCCCCAAGGATCTTAACCTTTTCATCCCAATACAGGATGTTTTTGACCACATGCTTTCCGGCCAGAAGATTTTTAGGATGGTTGCTGAAGGTAAAGACGGCACTTTTCAGATTTGTTCCGATTGCACTGTTGACAGTTCTACGGATCAATTCCTGATGACCTTTATGCACACCGTCAAAATTACCTAAAGCGATGACGCTCCCCGGTAGATTATCGATTTGTTCAAAACTCGTAAACAATTTCATCTGCATAACACCTTATCCGCAGTATATAGTTTTTTTTCTTCGTCGTAAAGAGCGAGGCCCAGAAACCGATTCTTCGCATAGACGCGATAGATGCGATCCAGGCCATTACGTGTTCTTATATGTGTAGAGATATCATCCTTCCGCGGATGCTGGAGAATTTCCGCCTCGCCGGCTCTGATATACCCCCCGTTGCTGAACCATGTTACCCGGTCTTGTGGAATGTCCAATTTACCGAACCGGTTCATCGGGTAATCCATAGGCAACAGGTGGTCCTGCCAGCAAGCCTCAACTTTCTCCGGAGTCACTGCATCCTTTAATAAGAAATCACCGCTTCCCATGCGAAGTAAAAAGCTCATTGCACCGCCGCAGCCTAGTATTTCACCCACCTCATTGCAAATACTCCGCACATATGTGCCTTTCGAGCATCGAAGATCAAAAATGATCCTATCGGTGTCACTATCGTATTCTATTACCTGCAACTGATGGACGATCACCGGCCTTCCGGCTGCCTTTATTTCCTTGCCCTCCCGTGCATATTCGTAAAGGTGTTTCCCTGCGATTCGTACGGAAGAATATGAAGGCGGCGTCTGGAAAATATCTCCGGCAAAAGACTCGAACGCCTGTTCGATGGTTTTCAGGTCCGGCTTGGGAAAACAGCCTCGTTTATCCTCAATGACTTTGCCCCATATATCCCAGGTGTCCGTAGTAATACCAAGTATCATTTCACAGCGATATACTTTGTGATCCAGGTCCAGATAATCCATGATCCTGGTGGCGTTTCCCACACACAGAGGCAGCACCCCTGCCGCCATAGGATCAAGGGTACCCGTATGTCCAATACGTTTTATTCCGGACACTTTTCTCAGGAAATAGACACAATCATGGGAAGTCATACCTGCCGGCTTGAGAAGATTTATAATACCGTGTTGCTCCATGATAAATCAACCTTCCAAACTGTCCAAATGTCGATCGATCGCTTCCATGATCAGCTCTTTAATATCTTTGATATCACCCGGAATAGTACAGCCCGCAGCTTTTGTATGTCCGCCGCCGCCGAAGCTTCTGGCGATTTCAGAGACATCTGCATGGGTTTTCGCCCGCATCGTTACTTTTACTTTCCCTTCATCTTCTTTCAAAAAGGCGGAGATCTCCACACCATTTATGCTCCTGAGCTCTTCCACAATACCTTCTGTCTCCTCAGTATAGGCTCCCGACTCTGTGAGCATCTGCTGCGTCATGAAAGCTATGTTGCCTTTCCCATTGTGGAATAGTTCCATGGTCCCAAGAATCGCACATGTGATTCTTACTTTTTCTATACGCTTGCTCTGATAGATCTCCACTGTTATGCGACTGTGATCCACGCCCGTTTTTAAGAGCTCAGCCGCTACAAGGTGGGTCTCAGGAGATGTGTTGGAGTACATATAATTACCTGTATCTGTCACGATAGCTGCATAAAGCGGTTCTGCTATATCTGCATCCGGAACAACCTCCATTTTTTTCAGGAGCTGAAAAACGATTTCTCCTGTGGATGAAGTTTCCGGTTCCACATAGTTCAGATCTGCAAATGGCTGCGTGGTCGTATGGTGGTCCAGCAATGCAGTTCGGACGCCCTTTTGAAAATACTCCTGCCTCTTTTCGATCCTGGCCCAATCGCTGCAGTCCAGGGCTATACATACATCGTACTCCCATTCCTGAAAATCAGAAATCGGAATGCAATATCCCTTGTCCAGAAATTTTATATTCGCTGGTATTTTATCCTCGATCAGGACTGCTGCTTTCTTACCCAGCTTCCGAAGCGCCGCACAAAGCGCTGCTGCTGATCCAAGGGCATCACCATCCATTTGCATGTGCGGAAAAATAAGCACAGAAGCTGCATTTTTCAATAGGAGTGCTATATCATCCAGGCTACTGTTATTGCTCTTCCTTATCTCCATCCTCTTCCTCTCGATCAATGCCCAATTCTGCTATGACTTTGGATATATGCCGACCGTATTCCAATGACGTGTCGATCTTAAACAAGATTTCAGGTACGTGTTTCAGCTTGATCTGCCTGCCTACTTCTCTTCTTATGAGGCCTTTTGCACTTTGGAAAGCCTCCAGTACTTCTATTTTGCGTTCCTCCTCTGACTCTCCGGATCCCGGATCGTTGAGGACGGAAATAAAAAGCGTTGCGTAGCTGTAATCTGCCGTCACCTCAACTGCAGAAATGCTCACAATTCCCGATAGGCGCGGGTCTTTTATCTCTCTGAGCAGCAAGTCACTGACTACTCTTCTTATCTCTTCTCCCAGCCTTCCGGTACGATACCCTTTACCCATTTGTTACCTCGCGATTTCCTCCATCTTGAAGGCTTCAATAATGTCGCCCTCTTTAATGTCGTTATAGTTTTCTATGCCGATGCCGCATTCATACCCCTGGTTTACTTCCTTTACATCATCCTTGAATCTCTTTAATGATGATATCTTTCCTTCGTGAATGACAATGCTGTCGCGAACCAGACGGATTTCTGCATGCCTCTGGACTTTTCCTTCCAGAACGTAGGCACCGCCTACTACACCAACACCGGGAACTTTGAACGTGTTACGGATCTCCACTTTTCCAAGAACCACTTCTTTATAAATAGGATCCAGCATACCCTTCATAGCGGCTTCTACTTCATTGATGATGTCGTAGATTACCCTATAGGTACGGATCTGTACCTTCTCCCTATCCGCAATAGAGGTGATATTTGTGCTCGGACGGACATTGAATCCTATTATAACTGCATCAGAGGTGCTGGCTAACATAATATCAGATTCTGTTATGGCGCCTACTCCGGAATGAATGATCCTGACTTTAACATTCTCTGTCTGCAGTTTTTCCAATGAAGTAGTCAGAGCACCTACAGATCCCTGCACGTCTGCCTTGATGATCAGGTTGAGTTCCTTCACTTCTCCTTCTTTAATCTGGCTGAACAGTTCTTCCAGAGTCGTGCTGGAGTTACGAACCATTACTTCTTCTCTGACTTTAAGTCTTCTCTGCTCTGCTATTTCTCTGGCGATCCTGTCCTCTCTCACCGCGTTGAATTCATCACCGGCTTCGGGGACATCGTTAAGTCCGAGTATCTCTACAGCTGTCGCCGGCCCCGCCTTACGGATCTCGTCACCCTTGAAGTTTGTCATTGCTCTTATTTTACCGCTGCAGGTGCCGACTACAACGGACATACCCGTTTGCAGCGTTCCATTGAGCACAAGCAGGGTTGCAACCGGCCCCTTTGTCTTATCCAAACGGGCTTCAACGACCGTACCCATAGCCAGTCGATTGGGATTCGCCTTCAGCTCCAGGACCTCTGCCTGCAGGAGGATCATTTCCAACAGATTGGGGATCCCTTCACCGGTCTTTGCAGAAACAGGAACACTTATCGTATCACCGCCCCACTCCTCTACCAAAACTCTCTGGTCTGCGGGTAGGTTGGCAAGGTCCTGCTTAACACGATCCGGGTTGGCTTCCGGCTTGTCGACTTTATTAATGGCTACAATTATTGGCACGCCTGCTGCCTTTGCGTGGCTTATGGATTCAATGGTCTGGGGCTTGACACTGTCATCTGCAGCTACAACCAATACTGCTATATCCGTTACATGTGCCCCTCTGGCACGCATTGCAGTAAAGGCTTCATGTCCCGGAGTATCGAGGAAAACGATCCTTTCTCCGTTATACGTTACCTCCGAGGCACCAATATGCTGTGTTATACCTCCGGATTCTCTTGATGTGACATTTGTCTTTCTGATCGCATCAAGAAGTGAGGTCTTCCCATGGTCGACATGGCCCATAACCGTAATGATAGGCGGTCTGCTCTTAAGGTCGGATTCTTTATCTTCAAAAATCTCCAGACCTTCCTCCACGGCCTCTTCTTCGATCTTATCAACAACGATATTGATCCCAAGTTCAGCACCCAGCAATACAGCAGTATCTTCATCCAGGTTTTGGTTAACATTGGCCATGATGCCCAATTTCATCAATGCCATTATGATCTCAGAAGGAGTCTTATCGATTTGCTCTGACAACCCTTTTACAGTGATCGGTACATTGATGACTTTCGAACCGGGTACCAGGGTTTCTAAATTTATGTTGCTTTCCGGTTCCACTTGTTTTTCCACTTTCTTCTTGTATTTCTTAGGGGTTTGTTTCTCCATTGAGAAGGGCACCCTATCCTCTTTCTTGCGGTAATCCTTTTTGCCACCCTTTTCTTTGAGAGCAAGTTCTTTCGCCTTCTTATCTCTTTCTTTCTTGCTCAACGGCGGGGCAATATCGCTCGCAGGCTTCTTCTGTCTGGGAGGCATTCCTCCTGCTTCACTCCGTGGCTGTGCCGGGCGGCGGGCATCCTGACCCTGTGCCGGGCGGCGGGCATCCTGACCCTGTGCAGGACGGCGGGCATCCTGACCCTGAGCCGGACGACGTGAATCCTGACCCTGAGCCGGACGACGGGCATCCTGACCCTGCGCCGGTCGGCGTGAATCCGGACCCTGCGCCGGTCGACGGGAATCACGTGATGTTCTGCCATCTGCCGCTGTTTGTTCAGGTGTTGCTTTTGAAGCTCTCTCAGCGGCCTTGACCGCTTTTTCTGCAGCAGCTTTAGCCGCCTTTTCTTCAGCGATTTTAGCTGCTTTTTCTGCAGCAGCCTTAGCAGCCTGTTCCGCGGCTGCTTCCTCTGCAGCTATTTCCGAGGCTCTCTTCTTTATTACCAGACCTCTTGGTACTGCAGGTTTTTCTTCGACTTCTGCAGTTGTAGTTTTTATTGCTTCTTTGGTTGTTTCCTTGGTTACTTCTTTTTTAGCTTCCGCTTCAGTTTTAGGTGATACTTCTTCTTTTTTAAGAACCGCTTCTGCCATATTTGCTTCCTTTGTAGTCGTTTTTGCTTCAGTTTCAGGGGCCACAGCTTCTTCTCTTTCATCCTTTTCCTTCAATTCTTGCATAGAAGCCGCTTTTGGCATAGGAACACCTGCAGGAGGTTGTACAGACGCAGATTTAGGCAATGGTACACCGAGGGGTGGTTGTATTCCGCTGGCAGGAGTTTTGATCTGAAGCGTTTCTTTGACCGGTTCTGCCGCTCTCCGCGCAGGAGACTTTGGTTCTGCTTTCTTTGTTGCCGGTTTTTCCCGTGTCATCCTGGTCGCTACTGTAGCAGGCTTTACCGCTACCTTTACTTCCTTGTCCTTATCTCCTGTCTTACTTTTCGGAGGTGCTTTCACGATCTTCGTCTCTGTGGTCTTTGTTCGGCTATGCAGGACCATATTCATAATTGCTTTCGCATCAATTTCCGATATGACACTATTGTGGCTTTTTGCAACAATTCCCATACCGTTGATCTTTTCAAGCAATTCTTTACTTTCCATTTCAAGCTCTTTTGCAATTTCATATACTTTTTTAGACATACGCACACCTCACTCTTCCTTCTTACCGTTCCGCCCGTATCTATCTATTTCTTCCAATATTGCTTTCGCAAGATTTTTATCTGTTATACCGTATACACCCCGGTCGATCTCTCCCGTCATCTCCTGCATAGTTTCCATCGTGCCGTAAATGCGGAGTTGAACGTTACAGGATTCTGCCAAAGCCTGGAATTTCTTTTTTGTATTCTCACTAAGATCAGCGGTCAGAACCAGAAGATAAATTTTCCCCCGTTCGATTCCGTAAATACAGGAATTATATCCTGAGACCAGATTTCTGGATCTCTTGGCAAATCCCAGATAACTATGGATCTTTTCTCTCATAAACTGACAATTCCTCAAATATTCTATCAAGCTCTACAGGGTCTACATCCCGTTCCAGTCCCCTGCCAATGGCTTTCTTCTTCTTAGCCTTGGCAATGCATTCCATATCGGGGCAAAGGTACACGCCCCTGCCATTGGCCTTTCCTGTCGGGTCCAGCATCAGACCGCCCTCCCCGTTGGATACGATCCTTACCAATTCTTTCTTTGGCTTTGATTCCATGCAGCCGACACAGCGTCGCATGGGGATTTTCTTCGCCTTCATTCCAATCCTTCCTCCAAAGAATCGTCCCCGTCATAATCGATAAGAAGGTCCTCCTCATCGAATCCGCCATCTTCATATTCCGGGAAGTACTGTGTATGGCTCTTAATGTCGATTTTCCAGCCACAGAGTTTGGCAGCAAGCCGGACATTTTGTCCTTCTTTACCTATGGCCAGAGAAAGCTGATAATCAGGCACTACAACCGTAGCTGATTTCTCTTCTTCATTGATAAATACTTTTTCCACTTTGGCCGGCGAAAGTGCGCTGCTGATCATTTCCTCAGGATCGTCGCTCCAGTTTATAATATCTATTTTTTCGTCAAAGAGTTCATCCACAACTGCCTGCACACGAATGCCCCTGGCACCTACACATGCACCTACTGGATCTACGTTGTCATCTTCCGTATAAACGGCGATCTTCGTCCTGGAACCGGCTTCTCTTGCAATGCTCTTGATTTCTACCACGCCGTCCTGGATTTCCGGAACTTCCAGTTCAAACAGACGCTTGACCAGACCCGGGTGAGATCTTGACAGATAAACCTGGGGGCCTTTCGTGGTTTTCTTTACATCCATAATATATACCTTAATGCGGCTATTTACAATGTAACGTTCCCCTTTTACCTGTTCATTGACCGGAAGGATGCCTTCTGTCTTCCCGATATTAACAAATACAGTCTCATTGCTGATCCTGTGAATTACACCTGTAACGATCTCGCTCTGGCGATTGATATAGTCCTCATAGACCATCCCTCTCTCAGCTTCGCGAATCCTCTGTACCACTACCTGTTTAGCAGTCTGCGCAGCGATCCTTCCGAAGTCTTTCGGGGTAACTCTGTATTCGATCACATCACCCAGCTCATACTCCGGGTCGATGGCTCTCGCTTCTTCTAAGGACACTTCAATGAAGGGGTCCGTTACTTCTTCCACTACATCTTTTCTCATGAAAACATCGATATCCCCCTGCTCACGGTCTATGCTGACCCTGACATTCTGGGAGGTGCCGTAGTTCTTTTTGTAGGCAGATACCAATGCGGATTCGATGGCCTCTATTAGCAGGTCTTTTGATATTTCCCTTTCCTTTTCCAGTGCATCCATCGCAAAAATAAACTCTTTGTTCATCGTGAACCTGATCCTCCTTTTATTAGCCCAATTTGTACGGCAAATTGCTAAAATACTACAGTTAGGTTTGTCTTTGATATTTTTTCACGGGGCAGACTCATGCTCTGCCCTTTTTCATCTTCTAAAACTATATACTCATCGGAATAGTCTGCAAGCTTTCCTGTAATGGCTTTTTTGCCATTTATGCTTTCGTAAAGTTTAATGTCTACCAGATGACCTTTATAGCGTCTGAAGTCTTCCTCCTTCAGGAGAGGCCGGTCCATTCCCGGAGACGACACTTCCAGGTAATAGTTCTGCTCCACAGGATCCAGCTGATCCAGTCTTTCGCTCAGAAAACGGCTCACCTTTTCGCAATCGTCTGTTCCTACATTGCCGGGCCAATCGCCTGGCTTCTCCGGTGCCTTTTCAATGAAAACTCTCAAAAACCAATCCTTGCTTTCCTTTACGAATTCCACATGATAAAGGCTATATCCCTCTTCTTCCAGGTATGGAGATAACTCTTCCATAACCAGATCCACTACTTTTCTTTTCGCCATGATTCCCCTGATGATCCTTTCTCTTATCCTCCCCTGAAAAAACGAAGAGTGGGGATGCCCACTCTCTGCTACTGCCAATAAATAACGATTACTATCGCAAACATTATGTTACCATACGAATCCAAGAATTGCAAGCGTTATTCGTCTTGAGTTTCCGCAGATTTCCCTGCCATTTCTATGGAGAGCCTCGGAAGTATAGATCTTTCTTATAGAAACTTTGAAAAATGACTAAAAAATAAGGAATCCTATCCCTTTTTGTAGTAAAATTAAGCTACGAAGAAAAACCTTACTAAACAAAAAACGGAGGATTCCTTATGGCTAATTTTACTACAAATACTTACACTTTGAAACGTGAAATCTTAAATTTTTCAAATAAAGTTTCCCAATGCCTCTCTAAGCCAAGTAGAAAATTCACCGCCGACATTACCTATGGCATGTTGGCTTCTGGCAGCTGCCTTCTCACTGATGTCGTAGATCAGCTTCACGAAGATTCCAAGAAAGTCAACAGCGTGGAAAGGCTGTGTCGCCACCTGGACAAAGGGACACCCAAAGAAGCCCTGCTTTCCTATCTCCACGCTGTCCGCAAGTGGGTTCCCGACGAGCCGGTGGTTCATATTGATGACAGCGATGTGGTTAAACCGGACGGCTTCAAATTTGAAGCACTAGGCCTTGTCCGGGATGGGTCTGAAAGCACGGATAGCAAAAATGTCTATAAAAAAGGGTATCACGTGACAGAGGCCTGTGTCCTGACGAAAAGTAGCCATCCGGTCAGCATTTATTCCAGAGTTCATTCTTCACGAGAGAAGAACTTCACCTCCGTCAATACGTTTACTTTCCAGGCGATGGAACGTGCAAAGGCATTGTTTGGCAAGGCGACATTCGTCATGGACAGAGGTTATGATGACAACAAGATGTTCCTGAAGTTGGACAAACTGGAGCAAGATTATGTCATCCGCCTTACCGCCAAACGAAAACTTCTTTTTCACGGCAAATGGACCGCAGCAACAGAGCTGCGAAACCGTAGGAAAGGCAAAATCGCGACACCTGTATTTTACAAAGGCAAGCAAAAGCAAGCCTATTTATCCCATGTAAAGGTTCAAATCACTGCATCCAGAAAGGATGTCAACTTGGTTCTTGTCTACGGCATTACCGAGCATCCGATGATGCTGGCAACAAACAAAGAACTGAAGTCAAAAGACGATGTAGTCCGCATTGCTCGACTTTATTTCTCACGCTGGCGCATTGAGGAATATTTCCGCTGCAAGAAGCAGGTTTTCCAGTTTGAAAATTTCCGTGTCCGCAAGCTTGTGGCTATCAATGCTCTCAACTTCTACATCACTTTGTGCATGGCCTTTTTTGCATCCATTTCCATGAAATCCGAAACAAATGCCCTCAAAGTTTCAATCCTGCAGATAGCAGCTCCCATTCGGCAAAAAGTCCAATTCCACTATTACCGATTCGCCAAGGGTATCTCCGGCATACTCTCCTATGCAAAAGAAGGCGTCAGGCTTTGGTTCAAAACAGAACGTCCT
>Ga0123334_1005429_pt1 | contig 12309 bp, 13 predicted proteins | sample BiotimSIPDNA_FD_89706 | JGI IMG/M metagenome (GOLD analysis project Ga0123334, IMG submission 89706) | Anaerobic biogas reactor microbial communites from Washington, USA - Biogas_R1 time_0 SIP DNA | ecosystem: Engineered > Bioreactor > Anaerobic > Unclassified | place: Washington, USA... | reverse complement strand
ACGTCCAAACTCATCATGGCGGATTGTTTTCAAAAATTTTCGCGATGGCCGAGCGTATTCTTTACTGTTTAAAGAGGATGATTTTAACTATTTTTCAATAAACTACGAAAAAATACTTTTTTTTAACGGAACAACTCTTTTATGAACAAGTTTACGGCGATTGTATTGATACTGGGATCCTTATTTGTAGCATTAGCACAACATGAACATGCAGGGACCACCGATTTCCCAATTTTAAATCTAAGTGTTGACTCACGCAGTATCGGTCTTGCCGGTGCGTCTGCTGCTATACCAAATAGCCTGTATGGTGTATTTACCAATCCTGCGTCAATTGCCACGGATACAGGAAACATAAATGTAGCACTTGGATACATTTCAATCATGGATGGATTATGGGGTATTCCTGCGGCAGCATCACGATCATTTGGAAAATACGGTGTATTTTCTGTCAATATGTTCAGTGCGAATACATCTGTGGAAAACAGGGATGCACAGAACAACCTTACTGGTGAAAAGTCCTATTACAGTTATATCAACGGTGGAGTAAGCTGGGGGTATAAAATTTTTGACGGGCTTTACACGGGGGCGTCATTTAAGGGCGTTTACAACAAAATTGCTGAATACAGCGCAGGTGCACTCTACATTGATGCCGGTATTCAATATCGTTTGAAAAGTGAACGTTTGATATATGGGTTTACAATACATAATTTGGGTTTTATGGCTGAGAAATATGCGAGTGAATCGGAAGCCAGCCTGCCATTGACATTTGAAGGTGGCATTTCTTTTGTGCCCAGAACAATTCCATCATTGCGTCTTGCGATAGATGTAAACAAAAAGACCGGAGATTACGTTAATTTCGAGCCTGCAGTTGAAGTGAATATTTACAAAAAAGTCCTTGTTATGCGGCTTGGTTATGCATTCAGTCAACGTGATGCATCACATGTTATAGACTTGCTGCAGAATTCCGAGGATGATGACTATCAGAAAAGCAATCTGTCTTCGTTATGTGCAGGCGCCGGGCTTAAAACTGACATTTCAGGAAAAATGGTTGTACTTGATTTTGGTATCAAATTCGCAACAGTAGCTATCGCACCATCAATTTCAGTATCAGGAATATTATCACTCTAAGTGTCGCGATACTGCACATGGCGGTTTCCCGATAAATACTGATTCCTTGTCGCGATTAACTGCGTCAGTTATAATTATACATGCACGATACAATACATCAGGTATGAGCATTGTGGTACATCTGAAGGCAATCCGGTTACATATCCTGAACAAGCCGTCGCAGTCCGCTTTTTGGAAACTTCACAACGATTTTACTTGGGGATCCATTATCTTTTCCGACGACAGTTCCACATTCTTTAAATTGCTTATGATGAATAACTTCGCCAATAAAAAAGTGGTCGGTGGGAGTATATGAACGCTGTTCAAAAATCTCAATCGAATTTTTACGCTGCTCCAGAATATCTGTACCTGAATAGCAGAACGTTTTCATGCATCGGGTGCAATAGTATTCAAAAACTGAGTTCCGGTCGACAATCTTTCCGTTTCCTGCGATGCAACGGTCGAGGTGTGCTATCGTAATTTTCTCACAGAACCTACAAAAAATCTCGAACTCATCTGCAGGACTGAATAGTGATGATGACATCGTTGACTCCTTTTTTTTGTGGCAGGTTTCATAATGTATCTCCTTCAGCCGCTGCTGGGGTAGTGCCGGGGCTGAATTGTATTATTTTCTATACAGTTGGCGTGGATACAGAAAGGTAGGGTATCGGAATGAAAAAGATTGAAAACCTCTACGCATTATAAAGAGGTAATCAGGTGAATTCCAGATCAACCAGTATGAAATGCTCTGCATTCAACTGGTCATAATTTTACAGTGAAAACAACTGTATCAATCAGATTTATTAGAATTCATCAGTTTTACTACCTTTACCGTCAGAATGACGCCAATTTTCTATAGTATATAATTCTAAATTATAACTATGTACGTTTTTTTTCAACCCTGGATAAGAAAAAACATGGAAAAATGCATAAAATGTACCTACAGTACAGCGACTTTTCGTATTTTATAGCGTTTTTAAAAAGGAAAATTCCATTTTGAACATAGTTTTCATGGGTTCAGCAGAGTTTGGTTTACCCGCTTTAGAGGCGTTGATTCAAAAACATAGAATATGTGGCATTGTAACAACACCGGCAAAACCACAGGGCAGGGGATTAAAACTAAGCGAATCTCCGGTTGCCGTATTTGCGGAGCAGCATAATTTAGGACCAGTATTACAACCGGACAGCCTAAAATCTACAGAATTTATCAATACATTACAATCACTGAACGCAGATCTTTTCGTAGTAATAGCATTCCGGATACTTCCCAGAGCCGTATTTTCCATTCCAAAATACGGGACAATTAATATTCATGCATCACTTTTGCCCAGATTTCGTGGTCCTGCACCCATTCACCGGGCTATTGAGGCAGGAGAGCAATGCAGTGGAATAACGATTTTCAGAATTGATGAAGGCATTGACACCGGGGAAATTCTATTTCAGGCGTCGGTTGACATCGGGAGTATGGAAACGACACCGGAACTCTATGAACGTCTGAGCAGGCTTGGTGCGCAATCGATAAATGATGCGATAATGAAACTTGACAGCGGTGAGACGGCGTATCTTCCACAGGATCATTCTTTGTCATGTAAAGCTCCAAAACTTTGCAAAGAGGAAGCACGCATCGACTGGACACTTCCTGCTGAAACAATATTTAACAAAATAAGAGCATTCAAGCCATTTCCGGGAACGTATTGTATGTCTGACAACAAACGACTTGGTATTGATAGTGCTCTGGTTGTCGATAGCGCCAATGTTGCTGTTCCGGGAACAATAACTTCTATTGGTGATACTTATTTTGATGTTGCCTGTAATCCCGGTCTGCTTCGTGTGGTAAAAGTAAAACCAGAGGGGCGCAGGATGATGGATACACATGACTATCTTCTCGGTAGTCGTTTGACAGAAGGGTATAGACTTACATGAAAAGTCGTCAGTTGATTTTTCGTATTATAACTGAATATGACAAGCATCCGTCAAATCCGGAGCGTCTGATTGATACAATAATCGGAGATTATCATGTCGATCACCGGGATAGACGGTTTATTTTTGAAATGGTTTACGGAATTATCCGTAAAATGCTGTATCTTGACTATGTGATAGATTCTTATGTCAATGATGAACGATATAAGGACAATGATGTTTTACGTCGCATTCTTAGAATCGGTATGTATCAGCTGCTTTTTATGGACCGGGTACCTGATCATGCGGCTGTAAATGAAACGGTTAATCTTGCAAAAGAAAATCCACAGGTTTCAAAAAATGCAAACGTGGTAAATGCATGCATGAGAAGATTGATTGCAGCAAAGAAAATAGTTAAATTACCCGATCCACAGAACGATCTGACACTACGCTTGTCAATTGAATTTTCGCATCCGAGATGGATCATCGAACGCTGGATGAAAAATTATGGTCTTCTTAAAACGAAGAAAATCATGGCATTCAACAATGAGAAACCGTCAATATATCTCAGAAGAAAATTACGAAACTATTCACGGCAGCAGTTTGAAGCTGAGGTGAAAACGATTTGTGAGCAGTCAAGCGGGTACATGAATCTTTACTATAAGCTTAAAAAATCATTACTGCCTGAAAACATCAGAATGATTCAGGCTGGTATGTGTAATGTTCAGGCTCCATCATCCGGCTGGGTGATTGGACTGCTTGATGTACAAAAAGGTGAGAAACTGATTGATCTCTGCTCTGCACCAGGTGGTAAAACGGCACTACTCTCTGAATTGACTGGTGATGAAGGCAGGGTTTGTGCTGCTGAAGTAAAATGGCCCCGATTGATGAATGTTGTGGAAACCGTCGGGCGTATGGAACTGAATAATGTCTACCCGCTCCTTTGTGACGGGACACATCCCCCGTTTACAGGCGTTTTTGACAAGGTACTGCTTGATGCTCCCTGTACTGCTACCGGAGTGTTTAACCGTCACCCTGAAGCGCGTTGGGTGCGTTCAGAGGAAGATCTGAACCGTATTGTTGATGTTCAGTATCAATTGTTGGCATCCACTGCAAATCTGGTAGGCAAAAATGGTGTTGTCGTCTATTCAACCTGTTCCATAGAACCCGAGGAAAATGAGATGCAGATTGAACGTTTTCTTAAAGAACATCCTGAATTCGTTCTTGAACAGGCGCCGGAAGTAATTCCCAGACGATACGTTGATGATCATGGATTTGTAAAAATAACTCCGTTTGAGCATCAAATGGATGGAATGTTCGGGGCGCGGTTACTGAAAAAAAAGTCCTGAACCAGAAATAGACAGGAATATGGCTTAACCAGTTCCTGTCCGTTTTTTCCGCTTATTATTATACCTCCATACGAAAAATACTATTGCACACTCCGGCCGATGTATTGTATAGTTAACGTAATGATATTCAATCTGTTAACTTGTGATACTGCTATGAAGCACAATAAAAGGACTGTTTTTGTTTTTATCACTGCATTATGTATCACATGCACCTATCCATTATCAGGGTTTAATACCAGGATGATGTATGTTGCAGATGATTTTAATGAGCGGACTCTCAGTGGCCATAGTATCTGTACGGGGCCACTCTTCAATCAGAAAAATGAAGATATCACTGACACTGCAAATTTACAGCGTGATATCAAGGTATTGAAGAAATTAAGAAAGGATCTTCGTTTAAAGGTATTTACAGAGGCAAAGAATCAATTTACAATCAGTAGTGGAACTTTTACGTGTGATTCATTATTTTCAATACTGGCGTATGGATCCGTTGTTGAAATACAGCTCCTTGACAAATTCTGGAAGTCGCTCGATTGTGATTATCTTATGATCATGAGAATCAGGGATGCGATGAATGTTCATACTTTTAATAATGTAAATCGAAAACGGATTCGTATTGAAGCTGATCTCTGGAGTGTTAAGAATCAGGAGTCGGTGTGGCGTTATGAGATTTACGGACTCGCTGACGGTAACAATGTTGGTGATAGGGAACTCATCAACAGCGCCATTCATAAAGCATACGAATTATTACCTGTAACGATCCCGTCCTACGAAAGCGGACCGTGGTAATGAAAGAGTGTGCGGAACGATTTGTCCGGGTTGGATTTAAGAAAGATCCCAGAAAGATCTTTGATCAGGTTGATAGTATTACAGCATCAATGATTCGTGACGGATGGACATTAAAGGATAGCTGTATTGAGGATGGGCTTGCAAATATTCATCTGTTTTTTGAAAGAGAAATCGATGTGTCATCAGAAGAAGAAAAAACAAGGAGGATTTCATGAAGTTTGAAATTGAGGATTTCGGTAAATTTAAAATGATTCACATTATCGGAAATATCGATACTGCTGAAAGTACCAGGACTCTTGATAATGAAATCAATTCACTGATAGAATCGGGAAATCATCACTTCGTATTTAATCTAGAGCGTACAACCTATCTTGACAGCGCAGGAATAAGCATTTTTATCCATTGTCTGTGTGATATCCAGCATAATAAGGGTTCTGTGTTTATTATCGCTGAAGATACACAGGTTCGCCGTGTGCTTGAAATGGTAGGTATTAACCGTTTGATAAAAACGTATGATTCTGCAAAGGATTTTGCAAATGCACAGAAAGTCGCTGTTGCATAACATTTTTTTTCGTTCCTTTTTTTTTGCTGCATCCGTGCTTGTTTTACAGTCCGGATGTGCACTTTCAGGTATGGTGGTTGACAAAGAAAAAATTCAGACACCTGTAAAACGCCTGTACCTTAAAGAAGATCCTTTTCTTAAAATCTGGCACGGCGGTCTTGTAAAACATATACCGTTAAGTAAAGTTACGATGGTCAAAATTGACGCTGCAAAGTCAATCGTTGTTGGAGATGACCTTTACTTCGGCGGTGAAGTAATCCTCAGGAATGGTGCCAAAGTTCAACCATCAGATGATAAATCAGCGCTCAATGCAGTGTATATTTCTATTCATAATACACTTGCCGGTAAAAGCAGAGAACAGTCTTTTTCTATTTCACTGGAAAATGTAAGCGAGATTCAGGTTAATAAATAAACAGATGAACCAAATGGACTGTTATTAACTGTGACACTTCAGAATAGTTTCTCTGAGTGCATCAGGCGATTCACAAAGGAAATCAGGATTTGAATTCTGAAGAATTGTTTTATTGTTATATCCCCATGTTACAGCAATTGATTTAACGCCTGCAATTTTTGCAGCTTCGATATCACGGGTTTCATCACCGATGTAATATACTTTTGATGGATCAAGTTTGTGATTTGCCAGGACTTTTTTCAAAACAGCAGATTTCTGCCATATACGTAATGAAGAAAAAACAAAACTGAAATCAGGATAGTTAGACTGTTTTAAAAATGCATTGACATTTTTCACGGAATTAGATGTAATAATACCACTTTGCATGTTGAGACGCTTTATTTCTTCAACGACTTCGTTCATCCCCTGAACCGGTTTGATTTTATTAATCTCTTTCTTAAGAATTTTCCGCGCTTCAAGAATGACAAATGGCAGTTTGAACCTGGAGAAGTCAATCATCGAAAATATCTGATGAGAACTCAGGCCACGATAATATTCAATATTGCTCTTATCAAATCGGGCAAAATTGAAACGGTCTGCAAGTCTGTTCAGAAGATCAAAGTACACAATGAGTGTATCGGCAATAGTTCCGTCAAAATCAAAAATCATTGTAATTGGCTGTTGCGATAACTTTTGCATTTTTTGGTGATGGTCCCTGATGTACATTCAATTGATTTGTCTTAAATTTGATTTTGATATAATACCATGTAAATCTTTGTATAATATAATAAAAAAAGATTGAATGATGGATTAAAAAAAGGCAATTACTATTGATCACTGCCTTATCAGATTTTACTGCATATTTAGATGAAATGACAGAACATTCTGAAGAATGAGTAATTCTGGATAGACTTATCCATGAAAACCTCTACTACAATGCGCTAATAATCAACGTAGTATCCGGTTTAAAGTTTGAATTGCGATAGCAGGTGTTTTTGATTTGCAGAGAGTTCAGAGAGTTCGTGTGCACTTGTCCTGATCTGGTCGACATTTCAGGAGTTTACTGAAAAGGTAATGATCCCTGATTCATATGACTGTCCTGAACAATAGCTCTTCTGCGCAAGTCATTATAAACATTGCGGATGAACAGCAGAAATCTTATACTATCAATAGTGGCTAATGATACTTCAATACGAAATAGCAACAAAAGTTTCAGTCAGGTTTTTCAAATCAACAGGACATTAGGTATGAAACTATCGTTTAAGGCCTGGTACTTCAGATCAACAATTGATGAGCTACGGGTAAGTAAAAAGTTCCAGGAGTATACAATTGAATTTCATGATCCCTTAGTAATTAAAATCAGTGAATTACAAAGAGTTATGATTACCAGTTTCGGTGCTGTTGTTTTTTATTCGTTTGATGAAAAAATTGCACAGCTTGTTTCTTCGCGAATTATTGAAACACTTACAGATCCGTTTGTCGAGAAAGAGGTTGAAGACCGGCTTATTGTTGAAATTGGCGCACCGGAAGATAAAATTCAATACAATGAAGTACACCTGAAAGAATCCGGCACTACATCAACACAGCTTCGGATAATTGCTATGCTCTTAGCTCAATCTGTTGCCCTTGACCATCTGGAACGTCAGACTGATAATGCATTGCCTGGATTCAATCAGTATCTTGAGCAGTTGAGTACAGAGGGAAAAATCAGTATATCATCACGCAAGATACTGAAAAACATCGGTTTTGCCATGCAGACCCGATACACGGTGCTCGGTAATGTGGCATTATTTGACAAACCGGCAGAAACGTGGGATTCAGAGGCAATTGAAAATCTGTATCAGGAATTACTTGATTTCTTTGATATACCTGAACGTCAGAAGGTATTGTCAACAAAACTGGATTTCATTAATGAAACTACGACAATTCTTTTTCAGGTACTTTCGGCCCGTAAAAGCCATAAACTCGAATGGATCGTGATAATACTGATCGCAATAGAGATTGTTGGAATCGGTTTTGTAGAACTAATCGATTTTTTTGTCGGGAGGTGACGCTGTCAAAGGGAACCGGAAACGGTATCTCTGCGGTGCTTTTTACAATACAGAAATTGGTTGTGTCACTTTTTCAACGCTTCTGCTAAGCGCAGATCCTCAATTGTTGTAATTTTAAAATTGTTCGGATCACCCCAGGCAATTGTCGCTGTGTGACCGTTTTTCTGCATCAGCATTACTTCATCTGTCGGCAGTGCATCTCCAGGTTTAATCGATTGAAATGCTTTACTTAAGGCGGATCGCCGGAAGAACTGTGGTGTTCCGACTCTGACAAGTTCTTCCCTGTTAATCGTTTCGCCGGCAGTATCATTTGTATATTTTCGTATTGTATCAACTACCGGTGTTGCTGTAAAAATACACTCGGAATGTGATGATTTGTCAAGTATTGAATCAATCACCCCGGCAGTTACAAATGGCCGTGCAGCATCATGGATCATTACATAGCCGGCATCAGATGCAATAATACCATTCCTGACTGATTCCCAGCGTTCAGTTCCACCAACCACACAGGTTACGCGGGGAGATCCGAATTTTGATACAGTTTCATCAAGCATCGGTTGCGGAACGACAAGAATTACCTTACGAATGCATGAATGTTGTAAAAATGTGTCAAGACTCCAGGATAACAGCGGTTTTCCAGCAAGTGGTACAAACGCTTTGGGTATTGAAAAACCAAGTCTGGAACCGGAACCAGCCGCAACTATTATTGTGTCAATTGTTTTATTCATGATGGTAATTACAATTAAAGGGTGACAAATTAACCACAATGTCAAATATGCCATACAGAACATACTATTGATTAAAGAAAATTGTATTCGTGATAAGGATACAGAGTAGTAAATAATGTAATACTCTGTATCCTGCAATGTTCCTGATAGTGACACAAAGTATTACTTACCGAATTTCCGTTCAATAAGGCCATTGACTTTCATGGGAAGGCCAAAGAGTCTTATGAATCCTGTAGCATCCTTCTGATCATAGAGTTCGGTATCGGTAAACGATGCAAGGTCTTCGAGGTACAGTGATTTCTCAGCCTGTGAACCTGCTGCAACAATATTCCCTTTGTAAAGTTTCATCCGGACTTTACCGGTAACATTCTGCTGTGTCACATCGATGAATGCATCGAGTGAATTTCTTAGTGTCGAGAACCACTGACCATTGTACACGAGCTCTGCATAACGGATTGCAAGCATCTCTTTCATGTGACTTGTATCGCGGTCAAGAACCAGCCGTTCGAGTTCTCTGTGTGCAAAATAAAGGATTGTGCCGCCCGGTGTTTCATACACGCCACGGGATTTAATACCAACGAGACGGTTTTCTACCATGTCAACATGTCCGATGGCATGCACAGCTCCGATCTCATTAAGCTCTTTAAGGAGCGCAACAGGGTCAAGTGCTTTTCCATTCACTGCAACAGGGATACCTTTTTCGAAGGTAACTTCTACATGCTCTGCTGTATCAGGAGCTTTTTCAATAGTATTTGACAATGTATAAACATCATCTGTCGGTTCATTCCAGGGACTTTCAAGCATTCCACCTTCATGACTGATATGCCAGATGTTCCTGTCTTCAGAATAGATCCGCTTTTTTGATTGTGCAATCGGAATGTTGTGTGCGTCCGCGTATGCAATACAATCTTCGCGGGAATGCATTTTCCAGAGTGGGTCTTTCCAGGGAGCGATAATTTTCAGTGTCGGGTCAAGCGCCATAACGGTAAGTTCAAAACGTACCTGATCATTTCCTTTTCCTGTTGCACCATGTGCAACTGCTGTTGCACCCTCTTTATGTGCAATCTCTACAGCCCGTTGTGCAATAAGAGGACGTGCAAAGCTGGTTCCGAGGAGATATGATCCTTCATAAACGGCACCCGCTTTAAGGGTTGGATAGATATAATCGGTAATGAACTCTTTTGTCATTCTTTCAATGTAAAGCTTTGATGCGCCTGTTTTAATTGCTTTCTCTTCAAGGCCACTCAGTTCATCTTCCTGACCAAGATCAGCACACATGGCAATAACTTCACAGTTATACGTTTCCTTGAGCCAGGGAATCATAATTGACGTATCAAGGCCACCCGAGTAAAGTAGTACTACTTTTTCCATTTTTAAATCCTTTATAATCGTGACATACCGGAGTGATACTCTGTATGCGTTGTTGATAAATAATTATTCACAAAACAAGTACCCGACACAATATAAACACCGTTTACAGGGAGTTACATTGATGCAAGCGTTTTTTCGAAAATGTCAACCGCTTTATCAATATCCTTTTGTGATATTACAAGAGGAGGGATAAAACGAATTGTGTGATGCCCTGCTTTAATTACCAGAAGTCCGTTGTCTTTACACTTTGCTACGACGGGAACAGGATCAACAGACAACTGAACACCAATCAGAAGACCATCACCGCGAATTTCCTCAATTACAGGATATTTTTTCCTGAGCTCATTCATTTTTTTCTTAAGATAACCGCCAAGCGATTTTACCTCCTTTAAAAAAGCTCTATCGGAGATAATTTCCAGTGTTTTCAGGCCTAACAGACATGCAAGAGGATTTCCGCCAAATGTGGTACCATGATCACCAACCGCAAGTGGTGCGACTACTGCATTTTTACAGAGCACAACTCCGAGAGGCAGACCGCCACCAATCGGTTTTGCAACAGTCATGATATCAGGTATAACTTTGGAATGTTCATAACCCCACAATTTACCGGTTCTACCGACACCGCACTGTATTTCATCAAAGATAAGCAATGTCTGTGTTTTATCACAATAGTCGCGAAGGAATGTAAGAAATTCCTTTGATGCAGCATGAATGCCGCTTTCACCCTGTATCGGCTCAATAATGATTGCTGCAAAAGAGTGCTCTGACAACACTTTTTTGGTACGCTCAATATCATTAAAAGGACTATAGTAAAAGCCATCAAGAATCGGATCGAACCCGGCATGGAATTTTGGTTGTGCAGTAGCACTTAATGCACCATACGTTCTTCCATGAAAACCATCCTCAAATGAGAGAATGTTAAATTTGTCCGGATTGATTGTTTTACCGTATTTACGGGCAAATTTAATAGCCGCTTCGTTTGCCTCGGTACCGCTGTTACAGAAAAAGACCTTGTCTGCGAAGCTCTTTTTTATAAGCAGTTCAGCAAGGTCTATTTGTGGTTTGACAAAGTACAAATTTGACGTATGGAGAAGACTGGCTCCATATGACTTTATAACCTTGTCAATAACAGGATGCGCATAACCTAATGCATTTACAGCAATACCGGAACCGAAATCAAGGAATTTCCTGTCGTCCGTATCATAAATGTAGACGCCTTTACCCTTTACAAAAGGAGCTCCGCTTCTTTTAAATACAGGGACAAATAGTGAGTTTAGATCTTTTTTCATATATTTTCCGTTATTTGAAAATGACTGTACCAAGAGATGTTGATGTTGTCAGTTCGTTACGCAATGTAGAACTGTCTTTCCATCCGCATATATGAACTCTGCCAACACCGCGGTTTACGGCGTCTGCTGCGGAGCGAAGTTTGGGAATCATTCCTCCGGTGATGTGGCCTTCGGTAATAAGGCCCTCGATTTCTGATGTTCGTATCTCGCTTCGGACTTTTTTGTCAATTAATACTCCGGGAACATCAGATACAAACACAAGGTCGTCAGCCTTGATTGCCATTGCAAGTTCACTTGCGGCAAGATCGGCGTTGACATTATAGATACATCCTGAGGCATCACGCGAAATGGGGGATATGACCGGGATAATTCTGTTTGTTTTAAGAATGTCAATTATCGATGTGTTTACTTTGTCAATTTGTCCGACAAAACCGATATCCTGACCTTTCATAAGCATCTTTGATGCCTCAAAGAGATTACTGTCAACACCGCTGAAACCGAATGCGTTTACACCCTGCATAAGAAGTGCATTGACAATCCTCTTGTTGACATCACCGGACAGAACCATCTGGACGATCTTTACCATTTCAGCATCCGTGACCCGCATGCCCTCAATGAATGTAAATTCCTTGTTCAGAAGTGCAAGCTGCCGGGCGATATCTTTACCACCACCGTGAACAATAATTGGAAACGCATCCGCGATGAGTGTTTTTATGCTTTGACCAAGTTCAAAAAGAAGCCCCTCTGCATCAACAGTCGAACCGCCGATTTTT
>Ga0123334_1005427_pt1 | contig 12313 bp, 9 predicted proteins | sample BiotimSIPDNA_FD_89706 | JGI IMG/M metagenome (GOLD analysis project Ga0123334, IMG submission 89706) | Anaerobic biogas reactor microbial communites from Washington, USA - Biogas_R1 time_0 SIP DNA | ecosystem: Engineered > Bioreactor > Anaerobic > Unclassified | place: Washington, USA | collected... | reverse complement strand
GTGGTCTTGGGCACCTCGGGTGGTCTTGGGCACCTCGGGTGGTCTTGGGCACCTCGGGTGGTCTTGGGCACCTCGGGTGGTCTGGGGTCATCTTGGGTGCATGTCACATGGCATTTGAGTACGAAAGTGTGGAAAGATGGGATGAAATTTGTCCGGGAAAGCTGAAGCATAGGCCGCATCGTTCAGGCTTATGTCTCGCCCTGTCAGGGCTCACGATTATTTTTCATGCCCACCCAGGGCGTCGCGATCCTGGCGGACCGCTTGCCCTGGGCTTGTATGTCACGCCCCGTTGGGGCTAATTTCAATGTTAGCCACGAAAGGGCATGTCACATGGCATTTGAGTACGAAAGTGTGGAAAGATGGGACTGGGAACTATGAGACAAATGAGACGAATGTGACCTATGGGACTGGGACATGGGACTGAGACCATGAGACATGACATTGGGGTTTCTAGACCTTAAGGTTTTGGGGACTAGGATGGGGCTGACAGGGTTGGACGGGGCATTCATCATTCATCATTCAGGTGTCTGGAACCTTTCTTGCTGCGGAACAAACTGGCTTCAACTTCATTTTTAGGATTATGGTTCAGCTTTGTTTTGATTTTGAGTAGGAAACTTGGGTAGGAAAGCATTTGCCAACTATACTTAAAGGGGTATATTAGCCAATTACAGTTTCAACTGAAAATAACAAGTCATATTGGACGGTTTCGATGAAGATACTAGTGTTGATAAAGCAGGTTCCTGAGAGTCAGGCGACTCGCATGGACGAGAAGACTGGGACGTTGATTCGCGAGGCATCCAGTTCAGTGATCAATCCCTTGGATTTGCATGCCTTGGAGTGTGCGTTGCTGTTGAAGGAGTCGTTGAGCGAGTCTGTCGAGGTCACGTGTTTGAGCATGGGGCCCATGGCTGCAGAGCGAGTTCTTCGCGAGGCGTTGAGCATGGGTGCGGATCGTGGCGTATTGCTGTCGGGACGGGAATTCGCCGGCTCGGACACATGGTGCACTGGATACGCCTTGTCACTGGCGGCCAAGAAGCTTGGCAAGTTCGATTTGATCCTGTGCGGCGAGCGGGCGACGGATGGCGAGACTGGGCAGACCGGTCCCGCAATAGCCACGTTCCTGGGCTTGCCGGCAATTACGTTCGTCAGTTCAATCCAACGCTCAGGACGCTGCTGGCAGGCATCAAGGATGATGGAAGACGGGTACGAGACCGTCGAAGTGGAAGGTCCGGCATTGATGTGCGTCCTGAAGGAAGCGTCCGTGCCACGATTGCCGACATTGCAGGGAAAGCGAGAGGCGCGAGGAAAGACGATCGAGGTATTGGGTGCGAGCGACATCGGCGCGTCGTCGGACGACGTTGGCTTGAAAGCGTCTCCGACGCGTGTCGTGAAGATATTCCGTCCTGTACACATCAAGCAGTGCGAGAAGTTGAGTGCTTTGGATGCCGAGGGCGCCGAGCGCGCCGTCGATCGCCTGATTGAGTTGCTTGTTGAGATGAAACTGATTTGAGTGCAAGGAGGGGATGATGAGCAAGGGTGTATGGATATTGGCCGAGCAGCGTAACGGCGTTGTCTTGGATGTTAGTTTTGAGTTGTTGACCCGCGGTTTGTTGTTGGCAAGCAAACTGGGCGTTCCCCTGACGGCGGTGCTGTTTGGTTCCGGCATAGCTGACAAGGAATTGAATCGCTTGGTCGAGCGCGGCGCTGACCGTGTCGTGTTTGCTGACGCTCCCGAGCTGGCGTCGTTCTTGCCCGAGCCTTACACTGCGTGTTTGTGCTCATTGATCGAGCGCGAGGATCCGGACATTGTCTTGGCCGCGGCGACGACGTCAGGCCGAACGGTTATGCCTTGCGCCGCGGCGCGTTTGCGTGCCGGCTTGACGGCCGATTGCACGTCGTTGGACATTGAGGAAGACACGGGATTGCTGTTGCAGACCCGTCCTGCGGCAGGTGGTAACATCATGGCGACGATCAAGACGCCGGAGCGTCGCCCTCAGATGGCGACTGTGCGTCCTCATTCCGAGCGTCCTGCCCCTGTTGTTCCCGGTCGCACTGGCGAATTGATTCGTTGGCGTCCGGAGCCGTCCTTGTTGTCGAGCCGCGTCCGTCGCATCAGCTACAAGGCCTTTGACGAGGCCCGTACGATTCAGGATGCTGACATTGTCGTCGCTGTTGGTCGCGGTTTCAAGCGTGGCGAGAATGTTGCCTTGGCTTCGAAGCTGGCTGATGTCTTGGGTGGCGCCGTTGGTGCGAGCCGCGAGGCAGTTGACCGTGGTTGGGCGCCATATTCGTGGCAGGTTGGCTTGTCTGGCAAGACGGTATCTCCGAAGTTGTACATCGCTGTTGGGGTTTCCGGTGCTGTCCAGCATTTGGCCGGCATGCAGACGAGCGAGACGATTGTAGCGATCAACAACGATTCCGAGGCTCCGATATTTCTGTATTCCGAACTGGGCCTGTGCGGCGACCTGTTCGAATTATTGCCGATGCTGACGGAGAAGTTGCAGGCAAGGAAGGGGTAAGCAATGGGGTATCGGGTGGCCTGCCTGACATCTGTTGGGGTTGAATTGCCGACGTCGGTGGTGACGTCCGAGGAATTGGAGGAGCGTTTGGGGGCGTTGTACGGGCGTCTTCGCCTGCACGTTGGTCGTCTTGAGTTGATGACCGGGATTCGCGAACGTCGTTTTTGGGAAGGCGGCTTGATGCCGAGCGATGTTGCGGCTCGTGCGGGGATCGCTGCGATCCGGAAGGCTGGGATCAGCTTGGATCAGGTTGGTTGCCTGGTCAATTGCTCTGTATCCCGTGATTGCGTCGAGCCTGCGACGGCGTCCTTTGTCCACCAGTTGATGGGGTTGCCGCCGTCGGCGTTGGTCTTTGACGTGTCGAATGCGTGCCTGGGGATGGTCAATGGGGTGCTCTTGTTGGCGAACATGGTAGAAATGGGTCAGATCGAGTACGGTTTAGCTGTTTGCGGGGAGAATGCAGGCCCCTTGATCGAGCATACGATATCGGTTTTGAACAGTGATTTGAGCATTGACCGTCGCGGTTTGAAGAGTCACTTTGCGTCGTTGACGATTGGTTCTTGCGCTTCCGGGATAGTCGTTGGTCCTCGCGGCCATCGGATTGTCGGTTGTGGTTGGTGTTGTGACACGTCTCAGAGCCACTTGTGCCGTGGAGACGGTGCGGGCGGCATGACGGAAGGGAGCCAGCCGTTGATGGAGACGGATTCGGAGACGTTGTTGAAGCGCGGCGTCATGCTGGCTCGCACGATGTGGTCCCAGTTGCGCAAGGATTGCGGATGGCAGCCGTCTCAAGGTCCTGACCTTGTCGTGACTCATCAGGTTGGCAAGGCCCATCGCGCTCGCTTGTACGAGGAGCTTGGGCTTGACATCGCCAAGGATTTTTCGACGTTTGAGTATTTGGGCAATTGCGGTTCGGCGTCGTTGCCCGCCACGTTGTGTTTGGCAGAGGAATCCGGTCGCCTGAAAGCCGGCGACCATGTTGCGATGCTTGGAATTGGCAGTGGAATCAATTGCGCGGGTTTGGTTTGCCAGGTGGACGGAGCTTGCCTGGCTTCATGACAGTTTGTTGACTAGGAGTGAACGAACAGATGAAAAAGCGTTTTCGGAAAATGTCTGACATCAAGGTCGGTGCAGTTGGGTATGGCGCGTCCTTCATGATTGCCCGCCAGCATCTGTCGGAGATGAAGTGTGCGGGAATGCAAGTCGTATGCGTTGCTGACATCGATCCGCCCCGGTTGCCTGCGGCGCGGCAGGATTTCCCCGGAATCGCCACCTATTCGTCAGCGACGGAAATGCTGGCGAAGTGCGACGTCGATCTGCTGTGCATCTGCACTCCGCACAACACCCATGCCGATCTGGCGATCGAGTGCATGGAGGCGGGACGTAACGTCGTGACCGAAAAGCCATTCGCGATTACCACGGAGGAATGCGACAGGATGATCGCGGTTCGCGATGCCAACAAGGTGATGCTGTCCACGTATCACAATCGGCATTGGGACGGCTGGATCATGGAGGCGGTGCGAAAGATTCACCAGGAGAAGTTGATTGGCGACGTTGTCCGTGTTGAGGCCCACATGGGTGGATACAGCGCGCCTGGCGCCTGGTGGCGTTCCTCCAAGAGCATTTCGGGCGGCGTGATGTACGATTGGGGCGTCCACTTGCTGGAGTACTCGCTACAGCTGCTCGATGGCAATATGACCGAGGTCAGCGGCTATGCTCACAGGGGATTCTGGGCGGACAAGAACCCGTACGGCCTGGAAGACGGAATCGAAGACGAGGCGTTTGGCGTCGTTCGGTTTGACAGTGGGCAGCGGTTGACCCTTTTGACATCCAACCTGGAATCGGCTCCCCGAGAGGGCTGGTTGACGGTGACAGGTACAAAGGGTGTGTTCATAATCCGTCCCGGCCGCTGGAAGGCGATTTGCCAGGAGAAAGACTGCAAGGTGATACGAGAAGGAAACGATCCGCCTTCGGAAAGCTATCGGTTCTACGAGAATATCGGCGCCCATTTGACGAAGGGAGAACCCTTGGTGATTACGGCCGAGTTCGCTCGACGCCCGATTCATATTCTTGATTTGATCTGCAAGAGTTCGATGGCGAACAGGGCGATGCAGACGATTTACGGTTGAGGACAAAACGATGACGATCATACAGGACATACAGGCTCGCGAATTGCTGGACAGTCGCGGACAAGCGATCTTGGAATGCGAGGTGACTTTGGAATGTGGCGCGTTGGGACGTGCCGTTGCTCCCGTTGGCGTTCCGAAGGAAATGCGTGACGGCGACGAGCGTCGCTTCGGCGGTCGTGGAGTTGGCTTGTCCTTGTCCCATGTGCGTGATTTGATCTCGACTCCTTTGCGTGGGATGGACGGCTTGAACCAGGTCGGCGTCGATCGGGCATTGGGGAATTTGGACAGCATCGGCGGCAATTCGAGCTTCGGCGTCAGTTTGGCGGCATGCCACGCTGCGGCATTGGCTCTAGAGATTCCGCTGTGCCGGTATTTGGGAGGCTTGCGCGGGAGTCGGTTGCCCGATCCGATCGTGACGCTGTGCCGAAGCTCTAGCGGATCCCGGTTTGGCGAGTTCCTGGCGATGAGCCGGAAAACCGGGATGCGATTCAAGGACAAGTTGCGCATGTTGTCCGAATTCAGCCAGGGATTGCTGCGCGAATTCGAGAATCGCGGCGTTCGTTTCAACCAGGGATTTGAAGGCATTGACGTGTTGGACGTCATGGATTGCGATATCCTGGATTCCATGAGGGCCGCCTCGGAGTATTGCGGCTATTCCTTGGAGAGCGACGTGGCGTTTGGCTTGGCTCGTCCCTTGCCATTGGACATGACGACGGTTGAAAGCCGTAGCGAAGGTTTGCAAGAGCTGTTGAAGGAATATCCGATTACGTATGTGGAGTTGGATTGGGTCAAGGATGAGATTGCGTCCCTGTCGGAAGCTCTGAAGGGGATTTTGGTGTGCGGCGTGTCGTCCAGTTGCAATGGTCGCGTCGTTGAGATGAGTTCGGCAACGACGGTCACTGAGTTGCTTGGCAAGTGCGACGAGGTCCGTTGCGGCGGTCGCAAGCTGGTTTTTTCCGCTTGTGGCGCCTGTGGTTGCGACGATTCGAGCGCGTCCGAGTTATCGATTGCGGTTGGAGCCGAGCATGTTCGTTTTGGAAGCTTGTTCCGTTCCGAGAATGTTTTGAAGTACAATCAGCTTCTGCGTTTGGAGGAGATGATTTCGTAGGTTAAGAATTGAGTTCATGTCAAGAAAGGAGTAATAGATGTCAGGCAAGACATTGATAGCGAAGATCATTGAGTCTCACTTGGTCGATGGCGTTTGCGAGGCGGGTCAGGAAGTCAAGATTCGCATTGACCAGACCTTGTGCCAGGATGCAACCGGCACGATGGCATTTTTGGAATTGGAGGCGATGGGCGTCGATCGTGTGAAGACCGAGCTGTCGATCCAGTACGTTGACCACAACACGAACCAGATGGGGCCTGAGAACGCGAACGATCATTTGTATCTTCGCAGCGTCTGTTCCTCGAAGGGCGTGTTGTTTTCGCGTCAGGGCAACGGGATTTGCCACCAGGTCCACTTGGAACGGTTTGGCATTCCCGGCAAGACGTTGCTGGGAGCGGATTCCCATACGCCGACCGGCGGCGGCATCGGAATGCTGGCGATTGGAGCGGGCGGCTTGGACGTGGCGCTGGCGATGGCTGGCGAGCCCTTCAAGCTGACCTTTCCAAAGGTCTGCGGCATCAAGCTGACCGGCACCTTGCGTCCTTGGGTTTCAGCCAAGGATATCATCCTCAAGGTGTTGAGCATCATGGGCAGCAAGGGAAATGTGGGCTGGGCGGTGGAATACTTCGGTGACGGAGTTGCAACATTGAGCGTCCCCGAGCGGGCGACGATTACCAACATGGGCGCTGAATTGGGCGTGACCACATCGGTGTTCCCCTCTGACGAAGCGACCCTGGAGTTTTTGGCGGCGGAAGCGCGCGAGGAAAATTGGGTTGAATTGCGTGCTGACGATGATGCTGTTTACGATCGCGTTATCGAATTGGATTTGAGCGAATTGGTTCCCATGGCGGCTTGCCCCTCCAATCCCGCGAACGTGAGGCCAGTTTCGGAGGTTGCCGGCTTGCCGGTTTCCCAGGTGATGATTGGTTCCTGCACGAACAGTTCGTTGCGTGACTTGCGGATGGTAGCGGCGGTTTTGCGCGGCCGTCAAGTCCATTCCGGGTTGGATCTTGGGATTGCTCCGGGAAGCCGCCAGGTGATGTGCATGTTGAGCATGGAAGGCGGGATGACCGACTTGTTGGCGGCAGGATGCCGAATCTTGGAATCCGCGTGTGGCCCTTGCATCGGACAGGGATTCAGCCCTGCAAGCGGTACAATCAGCGTCCGTACAAACAATAGGAACTTCCTGAATCGGACGGGAACGAAGAACGACCAGTGCTACTTGGTCAGTCCCGAAACGGCGGTGGCGACGGCGTTGACAGGCGTGCTGACCGACCCACGTGAACTGGGCATTCCGTACCCCGAATGGAAGATGCCGGAACGTTTTGCCATTGACGATTCCATGGTGCTGCTGCCCGAGGGAGAAGGCGTGGAAATCATCAGGAAGGAAACGATCGGCGAGCCTCCGAAAGGCAAGCCATTCTCGAAAGACCTGGAAGGCGAAGTATTGCTGAAACTTGGCGAAAAGATTACGACAGACCATATCATGCCCGCAGGCGCGTACTTGAAGTACAGGTCGAACATACCTCGTTACGCCCAATATGTTTTCGAGTGCTTCAATGAACCCGGGAAGCCGACATTTGCCGAACGTGCGGCGGCAGTACGCGACAGCGGTCGCGCCGGGATTGTCGTTGCCGGCGAGAGCTATGGCCAGGGCTCCAGTCGCGAGCACGCTGCGATCTGCCCGATGCACTTGGGCATTCGTTGCATCATCGCGTTGAGCATCGAACGTATCCATGCCGCCAACCTATTGAATTTCGGCATTCTCCCCTTGTACTTTGCCGATGCAAGTGAATTGGATAAGGTTGAGCAGGGCGACTCGATTGAGTTGAAGGGCATTGGCGAACAGCTTCGCCGCGGCAGCGATGTTGTTGGCGAGGTTGTGAAGACGGATGGCAGTCGCGTTTCATTGCGCTTGCGCCATCTTCTGTCCTCCGAGGATATTGAGTTGGTGTTGCGTGGTGGTCGTTTGGTTTGAGCCAGTTGAAATAAAGCGATGAGCGGTGAACGATTGACATACAACAAGCTAGGCAGGTTTGCCGAAGGCGGGATGGCGTCGCTCTCGTTGATCGTGCTTGGTGATGGTCGCCGCGCCTTGTTGCGCCAACTCCATGCCTCGAAGGTTCTGAATTTCGCTCGGCACAGGGGGTTTCGGTTTGGTCTTCGCGTACGCGAGGCGTTGAGCCCTCATCCCAATATCGTGAATTCGCTGGAGTGGGGCTATTATGGTCTCCGCCCGTACGAGATCATTGAGCTGGTTGAAGGGCAAAACCTCAAGGCGCTGATGAATTCCCGTGCGGACATTCTTCAGCGCGAATGCGTGTTTATCATTGTCGAGGCGGCCGAGGCGCTGGCGTGGATCCATCGAAATGGATTCATGCACCTGGATGTGAAACCGGAAAATTTCCTGTTGCGGGAGACCAGCTCGAAGCCTGTCGTTAAATTGACGGATTTTGATTTGGCGAAACGCTCGACGGACAATTCTCCGCATCCGCAACCTGGGACACCCGGGTACATGGCGCCCGAGCAGTTCAACGACAAGACTGCCTTTCCTGCGTCTGACGTATTTGCGTTTTGCCTGATGGCGTATCAACTGTGCACCGGCAAGTCCCCTTTTGTGGGTTCGACCGTGAGGGAATTGCGGCGTCACCAGTCTGACATGAAGACGGTTCCCCGTGCTCCTTTGGAGTTGAATCCGAACATGCCGTCCCGTTTGAGCGCTATCATCATGCGTGGTTTGGAGAAGCGTCGCGAGAATCGCTATGCTGACATGTGCGAATTGGTTGCCGATTTGAAGAAGAAGTAATTATTAGTTTGGAGTAGAAGGTAAGATGCTTCCGTTTTTGTCTAAGATTCTGACCAAGTACTGGGGACCTTTCAGGTTGTTTGATTCATACTTGGTATTGATTGGCATTGGCATGACATTGGGCGCCTTGGCCTGTTGGTGGTTTTTGCCTCGCTTCTGGCATGTTTTGCCTGTTGATCGCGGCAAGCAGTTTGTCGAGGGCAGCGAGAAGGCGAAGGGGAAGCCGACGGGCGCCGGTTTTCTGATCGTGACTTTGGCGCTGATCGTGATGTTGATTGTTATGCCTATGACCTGGCGTATTTTGGGCATCATGGCTTGCCTGTACGCGATTATGTTGACCGGTTACTTGGACGATTGCAGCAAGGTTGCATGGTCTGAGTTCAAGAAGGGCATGCTTGACATGGTGATTTCGTTTTCGACCGCCTTGTGTTTCAGCGAGATGAAGACGATGCGCATATGGGTTCCTTTGGTGAAGGGCGAACTCTACATGGATTGGTGGGTTTACGTGTTGGTTGGCGGTTTTTTGCTGTTTATTTGCGTCAACGCCGTCAACTGCAGCGATGGCGTGGACGGCTTGGCGGGTTCGTTGTCGATCATGACGTTGCTGTGCATGGGCGTGTTCTTATATGCTGTGATTGGTCACAACGTCATATCTGATTACTTGCGGATTCCGCACTATGGATCCGGCGCCCAGTGGGCGTTGATGGTCTTTGTTAGCGCAGGTGTGTTTTCGGGCTACTTGTGGCACAATGCCCATCCCAGTGCCGTGATGATGGGCGACGCAGGATCCCGCTTCCTGGGGCTGTTGATCGGCTTGGGTGCGATGGCTACCGGCAATCTGTTCATGTTTCTTGCCGTCGCTCCGATCCTGGTCCTGAATGGAGGTTCCGGTTTGGTGAAGCTGGTGGCGCTGAGGATGCTGAAGAAAATGGGAGTCGATACGAGAATGCCGTTGCGCAACGTGAAAGATCCGAAGAATGTGCGTAATTTCGCCACTGACGAGGAGGCCGCGAAGCAGATTTGGATTGTCCGGCAATTGCACAAGGTTCGCTTTCCGTTGCACGACCATTGCCGCAAGAATCTCGGCTGGAGCGAGGCTCAGGTTTTGGTTCGTTTCATGCTGTTGCAGGCTCTGTTGACACCGTTGTTGTTCTTGTTGTTTGTGAAATTGCGTTAAAGCGAGATTGAAGGGGGTATTGAATGTCGGAGATGGATTTGGGAAGATTGGTTCGGAGCGATGCGTCACGCGTCGTATCGGTTGAGTACCGCGAGCCTGGGAAGGCGTTGTTGTATCGCCGCGATGGCGATGCGGTCAGTTGCGAGGCTGTTGACTACGAACCTTGGCTGTTGGTTTGCGGCGAGGAATTGGCGAAGAGCCTGACAGGCAGCAGCAAGATCGAGTTGCTGACGGGTACGGCGGCTGGCCATAATGTCCGTGTCAGTTTCCCGGACTTAGCATCCTACGATGCGGCACTGAAGGAGTTGTCGAAGAAAAGCCGTGGCTTGGGCAGAAACGCTCTTAAGCCCTATCGTGCGTTTACGGATATGGGCCAGCAGATGCTGACCGGATTGGGGATCAGGCTGTTCCGCGATATGGATTTTGACGACATCAGGCGCATGCAGCTTGATATCGAGACCCATTGCGATCCAAGCCATACCTTCAGCGATCCCGAAACCGAGACGGACGAGGTGATCCTGGTCTCCATCAAGGATAGCCACGGATTCGAAACATACCTCTCAAGCAAGACGCTCGGAGGCGAGAAAAACTTGCTGAAAGCGATGATCGAAATCATCAAGGAACGCGATCCTGATGCGATCGAAGGGCATAATATCCATAATTTCGACCTTAAGTATCTGGAAACACGATGCAAACGGCATAAGGTCAAGTTCGCCCTGGGACGAGACAACAAGGTGGCGAAATCCCGTTCCAGCAGGCTCTCCGTCGGCGAAAGAATGGTGAACTACACGAGGTATGACATCCCTGGGCGGCATGTGGTCGATACCTACCATCTGGTGATGCTGTACGATGTGTCCTATCGCGGATTGGACAGCTACGGACTCAAGTCCGTCGCACGCCATTTCGGAGTTGCCGCCCCCAACAGGACCTACGTCGATCCAGCCAAAATCTCGGAGCTGTACGAAAGCGATCCCGAGATGATTGCAGAATACTGCCTGGACGACGTGCGCGAGACGGATGCGATCAGCAAATTGCTGTCGCCAAGCTACTTCTACCAGGCGCAATTGATTCCGTTCGGCTACCAAAATTGCATCGTCCGGGGAAATGCCACGCGCATCGACGCCTTGCTGGTGGCGGAGTACCTGAGGGCAGGAGCAGGGTTGCCGACGGAGCAGGCCGTGGTTGCCTACCAAGGGGGACTGGCAGAGGTTGCGGCGACCGGCGTATTCAGGCCGATTTGGCATATTGACGTACGCAGCCTGTATCCCTCAATTGTGATCAGCGAGCAGTTGACGCCGGAAAGCGACTGGCGCGGCGAATTCCTTCGGTTGTTGACGGAGTTGCGTGCATTCCGCCTGGCGGCGAAGGATGCTGTGCGGCGGACCTCGGGCGCGGAACGGGCGCGCTGGAGCGCCTTGCAAAACAGTTTCAAGATTCTGATCAATTCCTTTTACGGATACACGGGGTTTGTTGGCGGGACGTTCAACGACTTCGGGTTGGCGTCGAAGATTACGGCTCGCGGGCGCGAGATATTGAGCGGCATGCGGGATTTCCTCGTTGGCTTGGGAGTGACGATTGTCGAGATGGACACGGATGGCATCTATTTCCGTCCCGGTCCCGATCATACTGATGCGGAAGCGATGGAGGCGTTGGTCCAAGCCCAATTGCCTGCTGGGATAGAAGTCGAGCTGGATGCCACCTATCAGTCGATGTTTTCGTACAAGGCGAAGAACTACGCATTGCTTGACGAGGATGGCAAGGTGACGATATCAGGCGCCGCCTTGAAGTCTCGCGGCTTGGAGGAGTTCCAACGGCGCTTTGTCCAGGAGTACGTGACTCTGCTGCTGACAGGCTGCGAAGACGAGCTGGATGCGCTGTACGAGAAGTACGTGGACGATATCGAGCAGCATCGCCTCCCGTTGAAGGATTTCGCCAAGCGGGAATACCTGTCGATGGCACCGAAAACCTATGCCGAGAAGCTGGCGAAGGGCGAAACCAAGCGCAGCGCCGCCTACGAGCTGGTGCTGAAGGCGGAAGGACGGGAATACAAGCAGGGGGATGGCGTGGAATTCTATGTAACCGGAAACAAGAAATCCGTCTCCGTTACAGACTTTAGCAAGCTGCTTGTCGATGCAGACGAGTCCGTGCGGGACGAAAACATCCCGTTCTACCTGGACAAGCTACAAAAACTCCATCAGAAATTTCAGGAAGCGTTAACATAATCGAAGTCAAAAGGGGTAAAATCATGAACAAGGCATCGTTGAACAATCCGGGAATGTCGTATCGTCCTGTTCCGTTTTGGAGTTGGAACGAGAAGTTGACCTGCGAGGAGCTGCGTTGGCAGGTACGCGAGATGCATCGCGTCGGCCTGGGTGGCTTCTTCATGCATGCCCGTGGCGGCTTGCAGACGGAGTACTTGTCCGACGAGTGGATGGCTTGCGTCGAGGCATGCATTGACGAGGCTAAGAAACTCGGCATGAACGCATGGTTGTATGATGAGAACGGATGGCCGTCGGGCTTCGGCGGCGGTCTGGTCAACGGCCTCGGAGTCGATTACCAGCAGAAATACCTTCGCTT
>Ga0123334_1005424_pt1 | contig 12317 bp, 8 predicted proteins | sample BiotimSIPDNA_FD_89706 | JGI IMG/M metagenome (GOLD analysis project Ga0123334, IMG submission 89706) | Anaerobic biogas reactor microbial communites from Washington, USA - Biogas_R1 time_0 SIP DNA | ecosystem: Engineered > Bioreactor > Anaerobic > Unclassified | place: Washington, USA | collected... | reverse complement strand
TTTGTCCTCGGTGATCATAGCGATTATTGTTTGTAATTCTTTGTATTTCAACACTATAAAGTTACAACAATTTTCGCTAACCACCAAATTTACAAGGACTTATAATTCGTCGAACTCACGTTATATAATAGAAGCAAATTATTTTCCAAACTCTTTCTCAATCCTTATGACTTCAGAAGAAATCGAACAGCGTGTAACTAAAGGCGTGGACTACTTCAAACAAGGCTATAATTGTTCTCAGTCAGTAGTCCTTGCTTTTGCTGACAGATATAGGCTTGAAGAGTCCTTTGCTGCCCATATATCAGGCTCTTTTGGTGGAGGCATAGGTCGCATGCGCGAAACATGCGGAACAGCTTGTGGCATGTTTATGTTGGCAGGTCTTGAGGTGAAAGGCGATTATCCCAGTCCTGAACTAAAGAAGAAAAACTATGAAGTGGTACAGAGGTTAGCATCTGATTTCAAGTCTCAAACAGGTTCGCTTATCTGCAAGGAACTTCTTGGTCTGAACAAGAAAAGGGCTGATGGCACTATTCCTGAAATTCATATTGTGGCTACTCCAGAAGAGCGCACAGAGGAATACTACAGGAAAAGACCTTGTGTACGCATGGTTGAGACATCCATCCGCATCTATTGCCAATACCTCAGTGAGATGGAGTGAACATCTCTGCATCCATTTTATCATGATGCAAGTTCGTGTATCATTGATACTGTAAAAAGTCATCAAACTCACGTTAATTATCCCAGACTCCTATCAAAGCCTTCTCGAAGGCATATCGAAGGCTTGCAGAAGTATGGGGAGAGTGTATTGACCGCATCATTTGTCTCAATTGTCTCAATCACAATCCCCCAGATATGCACTTTGACACAAGAGGCGAAAAAGTCAAAATATGAATCGGCATTTCAGGGAATGTCAGAAGGATCGAGACTGAGACAATCGAGACAACCCTGACAAGAAACGAATAGAAAACAGTGACCGCCAAGTTTTTCTTTTGATGATGATAATAAAAATACCCCTTGCTTTGCCATGTCAAAGGGAAAGAGGCTTCATTGATGATTCTTTTCAGTCTTCGCTGATGACGCAGAGAAAGACGAAGATAAATCATCTTTTTCGGATTCTCGAGGGATGGGAGTAGCCTTATGCTGAAGCAGAAGACGAACGGACACTGGCGTTTAAAAAAAGGAACATAAAAGAGGCACTTCGAAAGACACCAATCGAAATCAGCTGTTCATCTTCTGAATTCGTCAAACTCACATTAGATTAGTCCAGTCTTTGTGTATTTTCTTGCTTGCAATCAACGCATGTGTCTTCCTTTATATACTTCAAGAATGGAATAATGTACATTTCACGCATCTTCTGGCATCTGTGTTCAGCACTAGTTACAAACACCTTTAAGTAATATCTTGCCCATTCCTCTCTCGTTCCTTCCCAAGATTGGTCCAAATTACAAACGTGAAATTGAACTTGCATAGCAGCAGCCCAGTTGATGTACAGTGTTTCTGGATTTGCCTTGAATAGATTTCCATGATGTGCATCTACGCATTTCAAATAATTACCATCTTCTATCCAGTCTATTTCCAGATAGTCTATGTTAATATTCTCATATTCTTCATTATCAATCATTAATGCACACATTTCAGCCAACTTATATGCAGAAATAATATTAGGTGGCATTGCAGTTTTGCTTTTGTTTCTGGTTTTAACATCTATGATGTTGTAGAAGTCATCATGATAGTAAAGGATATCTGCCGTATCATTTTGTTTTTCTTCAAAGATGTTTTCAGGTGACCACTTCTTAGTGGCTTCAGTACCACGACTCAATAGAAATAATGCAGTGGGCGATTTAAATAAAGCGTATCTTTGTTCTATTGTGATATGTTTAGGATGCTTTAAATAAATATCATTAAGATATTCATACTGCTTAAAAATACGATTAGGATACATTTCCTTTAGTTTACGGTAAACACTTTTCTCAAAAGGCTCACCAGCGGCATGACCAGACAAAGTGCCAACAGATGCTCTATTAGGCCTATCTACTTTTTGGTTCTTCATTGAAGAAACCACCGTGGTAAAATCTACACTATTCATGGAATAACTGTTTAAAGTACTTGTTAATGTTTACTATCCTATCTTCAGAGCCATCTTTTATATATTTGCCCACTTCTTTTGTGATGCTATTGTGTAGCCTCACTTCTTCTTCAGAGTTCCAGTTGATAGGTTTAAATGGTATGGATGCAATAGGAGCTTCTGAAAACTCCACAATAGCCCCTTTGACAATACCGTTTAATGATAGCCAATCAAACACCCTGGCATTGTTAAGATATGCTAATATATATTCTATAGATTCCTTCGTATCAGACTTCTTAAAGATTGCAGTTACATCTTGGGTGGGATAGAATCCTTCTGGAGCATAGCAGAATCTAAAATGGTTTTTATTAGAAATTCTTTCTTTGCAAGGAATAAAGATTTTTGCTTCTTTGCGTTCAAATAGTTTTTGATTACGTGGAAAAACAAATTCCCAGTAAGGAATATTTCTATTATAGGAGTATCTATGAGCCAACTTTTCCAGATTTGGCTTAAAGTGTTCTACAAAGTGTGGGCATTTCTCTTCAAAGTCTTCTTTAGAGATTTCTTCTTGAATGAAGATATATTTTGTTGTGGATTTGTTTTTGTAAGCACACAAATCCTTGGCCTTCATCACTGTTATCAAAGACTTTTCTTCATCCTTATTAAGATGCGAGGTATCTTTTATCTGGAAAGCAGCATCCAAACCAGATACCATGCCATTACCTATATCACAGAAATCACCTATACGATACAACTCTATATCAAAGAAAGTAGTACTTGGTTTAATACATGCACTTTCAAAATGATTTAGTTCGTTTTGTACCTCTTCTGTAGCCAAAATCCATCTGCTATTTTCCTTAAAATGTGGAATAGAGACGGTATCAAAGCAACTTCTATCTGCTAATTCTTTATCTGTAGGTAACCCTCGTTTCTTATGATATCTATAAAGTTGGATGGATTTTTTCTTTTCCTTTGATTTTATATACTTAAATACCACAAAGGAGGCTGTTACTTTTTCAAACAAAGGAGTTTCTTTGAAATGATACATCTCAACAAAATAGCCATTCTGGCACATATAATTTCTTAATGATGCAGAATGAGTAGTATTCATCCAGTATTCTGTACAGATAAAGATCAACTCACCGCCTTCTGTAAGATGTTCTACGCTTTTGAGGATAAATATAAATAGGTAGTCACACAGGCTATTAAAATATTTATTCCATAAAACATTCTTTTCCAGTTCTTCCTTTAGTTCAGGCTCTATGTTCTTCCATCTAATATAAGGTGGGTTACCTATAATCACATCATATTTCTCTGCCAATGGCACTGACAAGAAACTCTCAAATTTAACAAAATCGTAGTTGCTCCCTAAACTTTTATCAATTTCATAAGCAGTGATATTACTAAACCCACGTTCAACCAAATGATTTAGAAATACACCTTTACCACAAGATGGTTCTAATACCCTGCTATTTTTCGGATGGGAAATTAATTTCACCATAAAATCCGCAATTAGACTAATAGTAAAATATTGTCCGTATCTGTTCTTTGCCATAAATATCTTATTCCCAATACCTTTTGTAATCGTTATCTTTAAGTTTCTTTGATGTTAAACTGTACATTATAACTGAGCCTACTATCTGTTCTAAGGATTCCGTCTCAATGGTTCGTATTCTCAGAGAAATTGACACATTGCCCTTGATGGATTTTGAATGATCCATACATGTTGTACAGCACACACCATATTACATATAATAAGAAACTGTGACAAAGATACAAAAAATCCAAGAATCTTTGTATGTACTGAAAGCCTTTTAACACATGCTATCTGAATTTGTCGTTATTCTTTACTATCGGAATTATTTTTTATTATATTCGCAAAATATTCTTTGGCTTTTTCTATTGACTTACTTAAGCGGCCTGTCTTATCATGAACCTTAGCCCCATCATTTATTTATTGGATACGTTTGATAAATTCGCTGAGCAATCCACCCAAGCCATTTGCCAGAGTGCAATCCATCTCCATCTCTGCCAGTGATGATGCTACAAGTACAGACACCTGCTCAATATCATGTCGCATGTCTTTCCCTTGACAAGTAAGCGAGATGATTCGCTGACGTTGGTCCTCACATTTTAATGCACGAGTCAATAACCCTTGCTTCTCCATGCGTTGAAGAAGGGGAGTGACGGTATTGCTCTCCAGCATTAGTCGGGAGGAAATCACATGAACAGGAACGTTGTCTTTCTCCATCAGTACCTTCATGACGAGGTACTGAGGATAAGTGAGGTTCAGGGGCAAAAGAAATGCTTGATAGGTTTGCTGAATAAGCCTGTTGAGTGTGTATAGCTTGAAGCTCACCTCGTCGTCGAGTTGTTGCGGTGCTATAACCATATATAATTGAATACTTCTGAATTTCCATGCAAAAATACTGCAAATCATATACAATACAAAATAAACAAGTTCTTTTTCCTGCCACGGTGCTATGAAAGCAATCTAAAATCATTTGTTTTTTCGACAAACTATTTATCTTTGCAAATCTATCTACTGTTTGTGCCAGAAAGACCTGTCAGTCGTGCACGACTGAAATATTTTCATCTTTTTGAAGTTTGGCAGATGCTTTGTAGGTGATGGATGCAAGAATAAATATCATCAAGGAAAATAGAAAGGAAAATAGAAATGAAAGTAAGAAAAGTAATAGAGAAGGTTCAGGGCTTTGATGCTCAAGACGGAGCCGGAGTCAAGTTGGTTCGTGTGTTGGGGCATGACAATGTGTATAATTTTGACCCTTTCCTGATGCTCGACTCATTCGACAGCAGTAATCCCAAGGATTATGAAAGGGGATTCCCAACCCATCCTCATAGAGGAATTGAGACGGTAAGTTTCATCGCTAAGGGTCGCATGACTCACCGGGATCATTTAGGCACTAAACAGACCATTGGCGACGGCGAGGCACAGTGGCTCACGGCTGGCTCGGGTGCATTTCATTCAGAGATGCCTGCGGGTGAGAGTCTCTTAGGTCTTCAGCTCTGGCTTAATTTGCCGAAGGATGCAAAGATGAAGGCTGCACCTGCCTATCATGGTATCACACGTGATGAGATTCAGGAGTTTCCATTGGAGGGCGGTAAACTTCGTCTGCTCACAGGCGAATACCTGGGGCATAAGGGGTGGCAAGGCAAGTATCTCCCACTTGATTATTATGACATACACTTAGAGTCTGATGCCAGTGTCACACTGGATGTGAAGAAGGACAATACGGTCATGATCTTCACCCTCAAGGGCGATGTGGTGAGCAACGGCACGCAAGTGAAGGAGAAGACTGCGGCACGTCTGGTAGATGGCGACACTGTGACGATTCAGGCTGGTGCGCATGGTGCTGAGGTGATGCTCATGTCCGCTCCTCCAACAGAAGAGCCGATTGCATGGTATGGTCCTATCGTGATGAATACGCAAGGCGAGCTTCGTGAGGCTGTGGCAGAGCTCAACAACGGCACATTCATCAAGCAGAAGACGGAATATTAGCAAGAGAACACCCTTGCATAGGGGTCAATCTAACCGAGGGGTGTGGCATCTTCAGGAAACTATCGGTTTTTCAATAATGCTCCTTCCTTTCATGTGGAAAAATGCACGCATGGTTCAAGTGCCAACGAACAATGGTTCGTTGGCACTTGAACCATTGTTCATTGGCACATGCAGCATTGTTCGTTTGCCATTGAACCATTGTTCGTTCGGGCATGAAGAAGGCTGCTTTCAGCCTTTTCTTTTCAATGAAGATACGTGTGTGCACGCAAGGCTTGACAATTCACATTTCTAGACATGCGAAATCATGACGTTAAAGAGTGAATGACAAAAAGAAAGACCAGTGTCTTCATACAGCGACACTGGTCTTTCTTGTTATTTTTTGTTCTCTTTATCTGTTGCCTTTGCTCTTGTCTTTTTTTTATTCCATGATGGTGGCTACGATTCTTCTTGAACCTCCGTAGTCACGAAATTCACAGAGATAAATGCCTTGCCAAGTGCCGAGATTCAATCGTCCATTTGAGATGGGAAGGGTTAAATCTGTGCCGAAGAGACTGCATTTGGCATGTGCTGGCATATCATCACTTCCCTCCAGAGTGTGCTGATAATATGGTTCATTCTCCTTCACCAGCCGGTTCATGATTTGAGCCATGTCGTGTCTCACATCAGGGTCGGCGTTCTCATTGATGGAGAGCGCACAGGAGGTGTGCTTGATAAAGAGGTGAAGCAATCCCATCTTAGGCAGTGGCTGCGGCAGATGACGCATCACCTCTCCAGTGATGAGATGGAAGCCTCGGCTTCTTGCTTCAAGTGTGAATTCTATCTGTCGGGTCATTTCACCTCCCAGATGTCGTTTGTCTCAAGCAGTTCGGCAAAGTTGTGATACTTCTTGGCTGCTTTGACCTCTTCAATCTGTGCAGTGACACTATCATCGTAGGTAGGAGCGTCCACATCACGAATCACACCGAGTGCCACGGGGAATCCGTCTCCGTTGCCCATAAGTGCCAGCTTGAGCTGGAGTGTGTTGTCCTCGCAGTGAGCATCGTGCACGAGAATGTCCTTCTCTGTGATGCCATTCTCACCTATCTTCACAATCTTCAGGCCAAAGCCCTCCTGCATGAGTCCAAACTCATTGTTCTCACCAAAGATGAGGGGCTTTCCATGCTCTACATAGATGGCGTTCTTCGCGCGTCCTTCCTTTGAAGAGACTGCATCGTGAGTGCCATTGTTGAAGATCACACAGTTTTGCAGAATCTCACACACGGCTGTGCCCTTGTGGTGGTAGGCAGCCTTGAGCACCTCTATAGTGCCAGGGGCGTCGGTGGCCACGGCACGAGCAAAGAAGTGTCCACGAGCACCAAAGCAGAGTTCTGCAGGGCGGAATGGGTCTTCCACAGTTCCGTAAGGACTGGACTTAGACACAAACCCACGTGGAGAGGTAGGAGAGTACTGACCCTTGGTCAAACCATAGATGCGGTTGTTGAGCAGGATGATGTTGAGGTTGATATTGCGTCGGTTGGTGTGGATGAAGTGGTTGCCGCCAATAGCGAGACCATCACCGTCGCCACTCACTTGCCAAACGGTCAAATCAGGGTTGGTTACCTTACAGCCTGTTGCGATAGCGGCTGCACGTCCGTGAATCGTGTTCATGCCATAAGTCGCCATGTAGTGAGGCAGACGAGATGAACATCCGATGCCTGAGATTACTGCTGTGTTCCAAGGGGCAACACCAATCTCTGCCATTGCCTTGTGGAGAGAGGCGAGGAAAAAGTGGTCGCCACATCCAGGACACCATCTTGGCTGTCCCTTCTTAAAATCTTGAGCTGTATATGCCATAGTGAATGTCCTTTCTTTTATTTGTTAATGATGTCGTTGAATGCTGCTACGAGTTCGCTCACCAAGAAGGGCTGACCCTTTACCTGATTGAACTGGTATGGAGTGAAGTTGTCCACTTTCATGCGGAGCCAACCTGCCAACTGACCCATGTTCTGTTCTGCAACCACCACCTTCTTGTATTTCTTAAGCACCTCGGCAGTGTTCTTGGGCAGAGGATTGATGAATTTGAATTGAGCCATCGCCACCTTCTTGCCTGCTGCACGAAGTTCGTCCATAGCAGAGCGGAGGTGACCGAATGTGCCGCCAAAGCCTACGATGAGCAGGTCTGCATCATCCTTGTCGCCCAGCACCTCGAGGTCTGGCACTTGAATCTTGTCTATCTTTTCCTGACGCAAGCGAGTCATGAGGTCGTGGTTCTCTGGGTCTGTAGAGATAGCACCAGTCTTGTTGTCTTTCTCCAGACCACCTAAGATGTGGTGGAATCCTTCTCTGCCAGGCACAGCCCAGTAGCGTACGCCAGTCTCAGGATTGCGGAGATAAGGAGTCCAGCTTTCCTTCATTTCTTCTGGCACGTATGGAGGATTGATGGCTGGGTAGTCGTTCAAGTTGGGAAGTTTGAATGATGCAGAACCATTTGCCACATAGGCATCTGTCATGAGGATGACAGGGGTCATGTGCTCAAGAGCCATCTTTGAGGCAGCATAGGCAGCATCAAAGCAATCTACAGGAGAAACGGCAGCAATGACAGGCATTGGGCTTTCACCGTTACGTCCGAAGAGTGCCTGCAAGAGGTCCGTCTGCTCAGACTTGGTGGGAAGACCTGTGGCAGGTCCACCTCTCTGCACATCGAGCACCACGAGAGGGAGTTCCATGATCACAGCAAGGTTGATGGCCTCGCTCTTCAGGCAGATGCCAGGTCCGGAAGTGGAAGTGACACCTAAAGCGCCTGCAAAGGAAGCACCCACTGCTGATGCACATCCTGCAATCTCGTCTTCACACTGCACAGTGGTCACACCAAGCGACTTGTGCTTTGAGAGTTCGTGGAGCACATCAGTGGCTGGGGTGATGGGGTAAGAGCCCAGATACAGTTTCAAGCCAGCCTTCTCTGCGGCAGCAATAAAGCCATAAGCCGTTGCCTTGTTTCCTGTAATGTCCATGTAGCGTCCTGGCACTTTCTTCTTTGTCTCAATGCGATATACATTTGCTACAGAGCTATGTGTGTTGTGACCATAGTCATAACCAGCCTGAATCACCTTGATGTTGGCTTCTGCCACATCTGGTTTCTTGGCAAATTTCTCCTTGAGGAAGTTGAAGGCGATGTCGAGGTCGCGGTCGAAGAGCCAGCAGACAAGTCCGAGAGCAAACATGTTGCGACACTTCAGCATGGCTTTAACATCCATGCCTGAATCTGCCAGACAATCCTTCACCATCTGGGTGATAGGACAAGCAATCACGCGGTCGGGATCAATGCCCATCTCGCCGAGATAGTCTTCTGTGGCAAATGCGGCCTTCTTCAAGTCGGCGGCACCAAATGAGTCTGTGTCGATGATGATGGCTGCTCCAGGCTTGGCATACTTGTATTGAGTCTTCAGTGCTGCTGCATTCATGGCAACAAGCACATCGCATTTGTCGCCTGGAGTATAGACCATATTTGCGCCAATATGTACCTGAAAACCGCTCACACCTGTCAGTGAGCCTTGTGGGGCGCGGATGTCGGCTGGATAGTCTGGGAAAGTACTGATACTGTTACCTACAGTTGCTGACACTGTAGAGAAGATGTTTCCGGCCAGCTGCATGCCGTCGCCAGAATCACCTGAAAATCGAACCGCTACTTCGGCCAATTCTTTTACTTCCAATGTTTCTGCCATAAGCCTATATTGTTTATGTGTGTTATACTTTTACTTAATTATGCTTAAATAAACCTAATTGACATTCTTTAGATAGCAATATTTGGGATATTGCTATCATTTTGAGAGTGCAAAGTTACGTTTTATTTTCATTTTGACCAAATTTCCATGTCATAGAATGCGAAAAACACCTAAATATAGCATCAACCATAGATAAGTTTGTGTATATTTCTGTTTATTCCTTTCAAATCCTCTGTTTTGTTGCTTGCTTTTTAGGCAGGTAGAAAAGAAAATGCTATCTTTGCATCATGCTTTATCAAAATGCAAATAAACTACTAACTAACTCTATTTACTAAAACTAATGAATGAATGAAGAGACTTATTGTTTTGACTTTCGCAGCGTTCTCTGCTGCCAGTTTGGTGGCCCAAGATAAGAACGGAGGCTATCCCATCACTCAAGTGCCTTTCACCAAGGTGAAGGTAGTCCAGAACACCTTTTGGGGACAACGCCTGCAGGCCAGCCAAGATGTGACGATTCCACTTGCCTTCTCCAAGAATGAGGAGACAGGGCGCTACACCAATTTCAGCAATGCGGCTCAGCACATCAAAGACCCCAGCAAGGTTTTCACCATCAAGAGTGGTACTTACTCTTTTGATGATACCGACCCCTATAAGACCATTGAGGGTGCGAGTTATCTCTTGCACACCTATCCCAATGCAAAGTTTAAGGGCGGACGACTTGACCGCTATGTGGACAGTGTGATTGCTGTGATAGCCTCTGGTCAGGAGCCTGATGGCTATCTTTTCACCTCTCGCACCCAGAATCCTCAGCATCCTCACGAGTGGGCAGGTGGTAAGCGTTGGGAACGTGTGGAAGATCTCAGTCATGAGTTCTACAATCTTGGTCATCTCTGCGAGGCGGCTGTGGCTCATTATTATGCCACGGGCAAAAAGAATTTCCTCAATGTGGCTATCAGATATGCTGATTGTGTGTGTAGGGAAATAGGCAACAGGCCAGGACAAGCCAGTGTGGTGCCGGGGCATCAGATTGCGGAGATGGGACTTGCCAAACTCTACATTGCCACAGGTGACAAGAAATATCTTGATCAAGCTAAATTCTTCCTCGACCAGCGTGGAAAGCGTGATGCGTCGTGGAAGCAGACGCGTGATGGTCTCTACGATGCAGGTGGCTATTTCCACAGTTTGAGCGATTACAGCCAGAGCCACAAGCCTGTGTTGGAACAGGATGAGGCGGTGGGGCATGCCGTGCGTGCTGGATATATGTATGCAGGTATGGCTGATGTGGCTGCCCTTACAGGCGACAAGCGTTATATTGAGGCTATTGACCGCATCTGGGACAATATCGTGTCTAAGAAATTTTATATCACAGGTGGTGTGGGCGCAACAGCCAGTGGAGAAGCCTTTGGTGCAAACTATGAACTGCCCAATATGAGTGCCTACTGCGAAACCTGCGCAGCCATTGCCCAAGTGTATCTCAACTATCGCCTCTTCCTTCTGCATGGCGATAGCAAATACTACGATGCCCTTGAGCGTTCGCTCTACAATGGTGTCATTTCAGGTATCTCGATTGATGGAGGCTCTTTCTTCTATCCTAACCCACTGCAGAGTATTGGCCAGCATCAGCGTCAGGCTTGGTTTGGTTGCGCTTGCTGTCCTTCCAATGCTGCTCGTTTCGTTCCTTCCTTGCCACAATACATCTACGCAGTGAAGGATCATTCTCTTTATGTCAATCTCTTCAATTCCAACACAGTGAAGGTGAAGGTGGGGCAGAAAGATGTGACCCTCACTCAAGAGACCCGTTATCCTTGGAATGGCGATGTCGCCATTCGTATAGATGGTGGAGCTGGCAGATATGCTCTCAATATCCGTATTCCTGGATGGGTGAGAGGCGAAGTCGTGCCAAGCAACCTCTATACTTATGCTGATGGCAAGCGTTTGGGCTATACCATCCAAGTGAATGGTCAGCCTGTGGAGGGCACGCTTGATAAGGGATATTTCATCATTGATCGTAACTGGAAGAAAGGAGACAGGATTGACATTCATTTTGACATGGAGCCACGCATTGTGCGTGCCAATGGCCAGGTGGCAGCCGACAAGGGACGTGTGGCTGTAGAGCGTGGTCCTATTGTTTATTGTGCTGAATGGCCTGACAACCAGTGTGATGTGCTATCGGTGCTCATCAATCAAGAACCACAGTTCCAGCAGGGTACTAAAGAGATTGCACACACCACAGTGCAGACCCTCACCACTGATGCCCAGACCCTTCATTTCGATAAGCAAGGCAAATTGCACACAGAAGATGAGCGTCTGGTCTTGATACCTTATTATGCTTGGGCTCATCGTGGTCCAGGCAAGATGACTGTTTGGATTCCTCAAGACCTCAATGCCACCACTCCTGCCCTGCCTGCATCCATTGCTTCTGAAAGTAAGATCACTGCCAGCAAGCGTGGCTTGCCTGCTCTCTCTGCTATCAATGACCGGCTTGTGCCAGCAGATGCTAACGATCGTTCAGCACCCTACACGCACTGGTGGCCTGCTAAGCAGAGCACCGAGTGGCTTGCCTACGAGTTCGCACAGCCTGAGACAGTCAGCACCTCTACAGTCTATTGGTTTGACGATGGTCCTTGGGGTGGCTGCCGTGTGCCAGATAGTTGGAAACTCTACTATAAGACAGTTTCAGGTGATTGGGCAGAAGTGCAGAACCCTTCCGAATACGGTGTGGTGAAAGGTGCTCCCAACATCGTCAATTTTGAACCTATCAAGACAACTGCCATGAAACTTGAAATTGTTCAAGGAGAATATAGTGCCGGAGTTTTTGAGTGGGCTGTGAAATAATGAAGAAGAACGAGAAGATGTAAAGCACAAAGATGGGTTGTGAGATGAATCTTTCAACGTGTAAGAAGAAAACAAAGAAGAGGGTGTGTCAAAATAGGCACATCCTCTTATTTGTTTTTTTACAGGCACGGCATGGAAAGATTCTTTCTATGCCGCTTTTTTGATGTAAAATCTGTCACAAGCACCCACGAAGCCG
>Ga0123334_1005423_pt1 | contig 12318 bp, 11 predicted proteins | sample BiotimSIPDNA_FD_89706 | JGI IMG/M metagenome (GOLD analysis project Ga0123334, IMG submission 89706) | Anaerobic biogas reactor microbial communites from Washington, USA - Biogas_R1 time_0 SIP DNA | ecosystem: Engineered > Bioreactor > Anaerobic > Unclassified | place: Washington, USA... | reverse complement strand
TTATATTGCTGTTACGATTCATACTGCAAAGGTACTAACTTTTTTTCAATCATGTATCGTTTAGCGACAGTTTTTGGGTTAGCATCCGTACATTCTCCCCACAGGGTTTGTCGGGTGCGCCAAATTATTGTCTGTTTCGTGACCGTTACTTTCTTTTTCAATATGTCGAACCTCTCCATTAGCTTCAATTTGTAGGCTCTCTTTATTTTCGTCTACAGAATTTAGAAAAGCCTGCGGATACGTTACGAGCACATCTATTCTGGGGTCTTTTTCATTTGATCTTCCATTTTGATTCTTGGACAAAACATTAGCAATCATTTGAAGAAGACGGACATATTCATCAGCTTTTGTGTCATCTACCTCGTTTAAGTAAATATATAAGGTAGGAAAATCCATTGACTTTAAGTGATTCTTTTTTATATCGAATATTTCACAGAAATAATCACCATATTGCCAATATACATTCTGAAACTCATTGTATGACCATGGAACATCTTGAATATGAAAGCCATACGCAATCATATCTAATAGTATATATAATTCTCTATTGTATATTTGTTGATAACCAAGAAAAAAATAGCAATTAAGAATATCATATTCAATGAATAATTGTACAAAACCTTTTAATGTACGGTCGTTGTTAAATTCATAGCCTATAGATTCCAAGTATTTATATAATTCTGAATTGCAATCAGCTTTGTTAGTAAGTAGATTCACAAAACGAACCATCTTTCTTGCAAGAAGATAAAGTTCTTCATATTCTTCATTTGTAACCATTTGGTATTATCTATTATCAATTTGATTCCCCTCACTAATATAACCTGAGGATACTGAGAAAGACTCTATATCTGTTAAAAGTACATTAATTAATTCTTCATTTTGTTCTGTTTTCTCATCTGTGTTTTTAAATAGCATGATGGCTATTTCTTTAAGGATAGAAAGATACTCAGCACCCTTTAATTGGTCAACTTCAATTAAGTTTATGTAAAGAGCAGGAAACAGTCCAGAATTCTTATCCCTTTTTGCGTTGTTAAAGCCTTTGAGAAAATAAGATGCATTAGATTGAGAACTCGTATATTTTACGAAATCTTCATATGAGAAATGATTCGTATCAAACCAAAAAGCATACTGAAGCAAATCAAATAATACATAACAATTACTGTTATAATTTTGCTGATAACCAAGAGTAAAATAGCAATGAAGCAAATCGGAAAGTATATTAGAGCGTATAATTTTAATAAGGTCATTTGAACCATATACTTTTCCCATATTTTTGAAATATCTAAACAATGAATTGTCCTCATTTGCAAATGAGTCCGAGAATGCCACTATTTCATTTACAAGTGGGTATATTTCTTCAAATTGATTTCTTGATATCATATGGGCTGTTTATTATCGTTATTATTACTAAGGAGACACTGTTAAACAATTCGTCTTTCAATAATCCCATAATTTCCGTTTGATAATTCCAAAAACCATTCCATTTCAGAGCGGCTTAATTTTGTACGCAAAGTTTCCAAACAGTTGTCATTGTTAAAACTACACTTGGGAAATATCTTAAAAACAAGGTTTACTAGTAATTCTAGTAGCATATTTCTTATTAATAACAGGAAAGAAACATTCTGTACAGTAGCAACAGTCCCCAAACTATACAAGCCCAATCCGTGTGCAAATTGGGACAAATACTCAAGATATGCTACGATGTTGGGGGCGATTCCAAGTTTCTTGTATAACTCATGAAAGCGAAATCCATCCTTATTTGAGAAATTGCGAAATTTCCAATTACACTCTCTTTTGTCTATCTTGATGAACTTGTCTAAAGCTTCACAATTTTCTTTATATAATGGAAGTTTAGTAATTTGCTCTTTTATATATTGTACTTCTTCTTTGCTTTTCTCTCTTGCTTCCTTAATTAGGTTGTCAACGTCTTCCATAGAGTCTGTGAGTTTTATGAAAGTTAGGGAGCCATCCATTAGGAACATATAATGCCTTAATAATCTCATATCTCCATCGTGATCAACATAAATAAACTTTGTGATAGACAAATTATCTGCCATCATTCTGAGAATGGTATTAGCAGTTATATAATCATTATCTTCTAGTAAAACCCGACTATACGTATGATAACTTTGCAACATCGATGAAAGTCGCTGCACAAGATAACCCTTCAAGTCATTGATAGAACTTTTTGGATATTTGATTGTGAGTTGTCTTATTATCTCACGTGCAAATATCATCATTATATTAAACTCTTTGTCTATAGATTTTTCGTCCATTATAGTTGGTTGTTTGTAGGAATAAGTTTAAAAACATAACACCGTTCAGTTTCCATGAAGAAATCCATAATTTCCTCATGAGTCAAGGCAAGTATATTTTTACAACTCTTGCCATTGGACCAGGTAACAGGATTCAGACATTTAATTATTCCAAACATGAATTGTCAGATTTTGACCACAAAGATAATTATAATTTTTGAAATATAACCAAAGCATCTGAAAATTCTTCACTTTTTAGCCACATTTTAACAGTTGAGAGCGATTTGCAGACGCAAATTGCTACAAATCGCTCTCGATGACATTGTTTCGCAATGCTTCAGATGGTTTGTCCTTTCTTCTTCGTTATAGCCCCCAAACCAATCTTCTTTGTTCCGTCCCAATTGGTGAGCTGATCTGCACAGCCATTGGAGCCGCCAAGAGAAGTGTAGGTTTCTGCACTACATGACATATAATCAACGAAAGAGATAAAGTTGTCTATGATAGATGGCTCATAGGTCACATCACGTTCTGCAAATAAATGTGTCCAGTTAGTGACGCACTCTTTATTGAATTTTGAGCAGTCACCCCATGACACACCACAGAGGAAATTGTTGACAGCCGAGGTAACACCTTCCTTTGTACCAAGTTTCAATTCCATCTTATGGGCAACTGCCATGATGCCGTAGTAGATGGATGCTGCCTCTTTGTCGTTGAAGTTGGTTCTATTTGAAAGTGCGAATGCTCTGAGGGCAGTACGTCCTTCTGCGATGAAACGATTGAGAATGTTCTGGTATCGATCTTGCTTCTCTGCGGCAAGCCGAGCCTCGCGCTCTTTGCGCTCCTTTACCTTCCTTGCTGCCTCGTTGTACTCTGGTTCATTCCAAAGGGCATTCCATTTTCCCAGGAGGTTCTGGTACGTTGACCGAAGCGAGTGCAATTCATTCTCAGCATTGTCGGCACGAGCAGTTTCGGCATTCTTGGCGTTGCGCAATCGCTCTACGGCGTTCTCATCAATGAGTGTCAAGCGGTATTTGAGTCCATTAACTTCTTCTGTGAGGGTGGTTACTTTAGCACGAAGTCCTCGGATTTCAACATCCTTTGATGAGATGATTCCTTCCTTGGTCTTCAATTCATTGGAAAGGTCCTTGTTCGTGTCCCATAACATGCGGTACTGTCGTCCCAGGATCTCGGCTGTAGGTTCACTCTTCCATTTCAATCCCGATGCTTTGATGAAGTTGCCAATGGTTTCCTTGACACCAGCATCATACGACTCTTTGAGTTTTTCAGCTTCCTCCTTCTTGTACTTGCCTGGCTGAAAGATCTTGGCAAGGAAACCTGATTGAGCAGTCTTCAGTTCCTTCTGAGCTTCCTCTTTCTGTTGAGTAGCAATGGATGCTTCTGCTTCAATCTCCGCTTTCAGTTTCTCTGCCTCTGCGATAGCCTGTCTCGCTTGACGTTCAGCTTCCAACACAACCTTGCTCTTATGTCTGCGCTCCCGTTTCTCCTCCTCTGAGAGTTCTTGGTATGGGATGCCTCGCTCCAAACCATACTTCTTGCCCACCTCATTATAGTACTTTGTGTGGAGGTCAGAGAGGTACTCGGACTTGTCTTTGGCCCTCTCGCCCCATACCTTAGCATACGATACACGCTCTACCACACCTTTTGTTGACTTAGCCTTGATGTAGTTGCTGCGTTCCTCCTTGGGCAAGGTCTTCCACTCTTTCGTTGACAGGACCTTGTCGGGATTGTCCATGTTGACATACTGACTGCCAATGCGTCCACGTTTCTTGACCTGCTCTACAGGAACAGTCAAAGCATGAGCATGGATACCAGTCTCATCACAATGCACGTCAAAGCCGATGATGTTGTTCTCGCCCCACATTCGGCAGCAGAATTGATAGGTGTCCTTGGCCCATTCATAGATAGCTGGCATCAGTTTGATGTGGCTGTTGTTTGCGTATGGGTCAGAGGTGTCAATCACTTGTTCTCCAAAGGCAAGTCGCTTCATCACGTCGTGATCGCCACCGAAGATGATGTTCACCAATCCGTTTGGACTGTTCTGAGCAACTTGGTTGGGATGCTTTGCATCCATGTATGGCTTGAAGGCCAGTTCATCGTGACGCTGTTGGAGGCGTTTATGAAGTGGAATAGGATTGGAACCAAGGGGCACAACCTTGCATCCTTTGGTGACTTCAAAGTTGAGGTTCTTGCGAGAGAAGTTGTAGTGATTATTCTTCTCCGTCTCAACATTCTTTGACTGGTAGCGCTTCTCGTCCCAGCCTCTGCGCTCTGCCTCGTTGCCCATCTGGGCCGAGAACGATTTCTTGTCTGCGCCAACATGGATAGAGGCGCGTGGTATATTCTTTTCCATTGAATACTTTTTTGTTTGAAGGTTCTACATTATTTATAATGTCTATAGGTGGAGGATGCCAGGTCTCGGGCGGTGCCTGAGCATAATAGAAGGACTTTTTAAGTGAACGGCGATAGCAAGTGAATCTAAAAGTCCCTATTATGTTTAGGACTTTTACAAAAGTCCGTCACACCACGCGGGACGAGACATCTCCATTGTTACAATTTCAGATAGCTGTTTTGACTGGAATGTTCCAGACGACCTTGACGGATGTAGTCATTGATCCACTTGGAAGTAGTGCTCACGGGATAGCCCTGTTCCATGGACACAGCCCGATAGGTCTCTCTGTCAAATTTGTCTGGCAGAGCGGCTAACAGCTGCTCCATTTTACTCTTCTTCGTGACAATCTCGCCCTGCACTTTAGTAGTGACTTTGCTCTGTGGCAGATGGGCATAGCAATAGACTGTATGGTAGATGAGAACATCTCCTATCGACATGGCGATGTCGAAATCATCCTTACTGCATCGTAATACGATTCTACTACCATCCTTTGGAGTCAGTGCAGAAGGATTAGGAGTTTCGTCCATGAACCTGATAGAGGTCAGTACCATCATAATGCGAAACACAGTAAAGGCCAGACGGCGTACCACACTCTGCATATCATGCGAGATGTCATCGACCACCTCCTGGTTCATCTGTCTGAAATGCTCATTGAACTCCTTGCAGTATTCCTTCGGGATGACGATGCGATATCTTCCACCACGGAAGAATGATTCACGTCGTTGTTTGTATAGCTTACCCAGCTGGAAGAATCTATCTCGCAAGGTATAGCTATCAGAATTGGTGTTGGCACTCTCGACAAGGACATCACGGAACTCTGCTTTGAATGGCATGTGGTAACAGGTGATACGTGAGAAAGTTCCGTCCTCAGCCTGAGGTGTCAAAGTGTAGAGTTGTCCAGGCGTTCCAGAAAGACAGATAGCAAGCATCGGTCTCTCGATGACACGATATTCGTCATCCTTTCTGCGGCTCAGGTCGATAGGTTCATGATGATAGCTCTTGCGGATAATGGTGCTATAGTCACCATACTCCGATTTCAGTATGGCGCTCAGTGTATCACATTCCGTATCGAATATCAGACCTATGCCATCGTTGTTGTCCAACTGTTGTATAACGGATGCCGCACTACTATTGGTAGGAATGAAGAGTGTACGACGGTGTGGAGTTTCATCGGCATCAGAAGCAACTTTCTCGCCAGACTTGTTTTCGCTTTTACTCTCCTTGTATTCTTTCATCAGTCGCTCGGAAGCTTCACGCAGTTCGTTGTGGATGGGAGCCACAATCTCGCGGCAATATTTCAGTGAGCCTTTGCCCATACCAGCATCGGCCATAACAAAGAAGTATAGCATAGGGTGCCAATCATCGTGATTGTACTCACCGACTACATTGTGGAGTGTGGCTGATATGCAAGTCAACGTGCCCATCAGCATCATGTCACGGTCATCTTCGGAGATGCAGTTGCCCAACACTTCCTTTAGGAAAGGTGGGAGCATGTCGTATATGAAGGCTGGAAAATGAGGAAGGGATTCTTCATCCAAAACCCACTTGGATTCTACTATACCCAGCTGGATATTTGGTTTTTTGGATATTTGGTTGCCAGAACCAGAAGTCCAATTATCCAAAGTTCCAACGACTGACTCTTGGATTTCTTTGGGATTGGAAATGTCAATGCCAGTATCTTTCGCCATCTGAAAGAATGTGGCAATAGTTACACCATCCCCATGTGCTGCCAGGCATTTGTTGTATTGCTTGTCTGCATCGCTGGTGTTATACTCTGCATTCTGCCGACTGACCCGATGGAAGAATCCTCTTCCTGCTTCTTGGAACTCACTTGTAAGAGCAAACCCAACTTTCAGCCAGTTGGCATAGCCGTTCGTAATATCTATTCCCTTCTGTTCGATAAGAGATACGATGCGCTCGACCTTGGCTCGGGTGTCTTCGCTTGTGGTGGGATATACTGACGGCACATTGCTGGTGTTACAGTTCTCTGTATTATTCTTAGAAGGGACATTCTCCCATTCTTCTGGTGAAAAAGTTTTCATCTTTGACGTTGTTGTACTTAGGGTTAATATAAGCTTCTGGATCATGTGGAATGAAGCAGGAGCGAGAAATGTCACTGCCAGATTTGTCTGGCTCTGGGTAACCATTGGCTACGAGATAGTTGAACACTGCATTGAAGAAACGGCTATGCTCCCATCCCTTGCGGAATACTTGGATTATCCATTTCAGCCCATCGCCAGAAGGAGAGCGAAAAAGGAGTTCCGTCTCAAAGCAAGGTTCATTGAGCAGTTTCTCATGCAACAAAGGAATGTCAGCCACATGGTCGAAGTCGATACAAAGCAAATCGGACTGCTGCAACAGGCCGTCCTTGTTTCGATTATGGAAGATACCAGAAAATGTGCAAAAGTCGAAGTTCTCAGCTTTGTACTTCCGTGCCTGGTCTTTGCTCGTGATGGAGCGCAACATCTCCGTTTGCTTCTTTGCATACGGGCCAACGATGTAGCGGTAGATGTCAGGAATGCTGATGCAGCGCAAAGGATCCGTGTTGCGGATAGGCTTTCGAAAGAAGGAGAAAGACAGTAGTTCACCCTCATTGACTCCGAAAAACTCCTTATAGATAGAATGGTGGTCACACATGGTTTCGTGTCACCTCCTTTCTACCTTTGGGGTTATTGGCTACATACGCACGTGCTTCATCGTAAATGTCGTTGACTGATTTGCGAGTGGTCTGCATTAGCCAGTTGTCGATTTCCGACTTACGGAAGAGGATGCTCTTGCCATTCTTGTGGAAGGGAATGGTGCGGTTACTCGTCCAGCCATAAACGGTCTGCTCGGCTGGATGGTTTGGGAGGTAGTTGCAAAGGTCTTGTAGCGAGAACCAGGCATCTGCCTCTACGTTGTTGTTTGACTGCAGAGCGTCGAACTTCTGTTCAAGCGTCTCCAACTTTTCTAAAATGCTTGCCATAAGCTGCGGCATTGCATCGAATGACGGTACTGTTGTACACATATTAATGATGTTTTAAGTTGGCTGCAGCGATATGCTACAGTCACTCTCTTTGGGAAGAAAGCGACTGCAAAAGTATCGTAAAAAGGAATGGTGATTTGGGCATGATTCAGGGCATAAAAGGAACATGCTTATCATAACCCCATCTTCTTTGTATCATGCTGATTATCAGCAATAATAAAAGCGAAAGATATGGAAAATAATTTCGTTATGGCATCGTTATGATTGGTATCATATCCTTGTCATAATGGAAATCGGCAACAAATGGGCAAATATGAAGAAAGCCACTCACACATGAATGTGAATGGCTATGGATGTGAACAACGTAAAAGTTACTGTATGCTTAGACCTATGGTAGCGGAATACGAACTATTTGTCCTTAGAGTTGTTTGGAGTTCCAATCATGTCATCAGTGAGGGTAATTTGGATGGCATCAGCGGCAGCATCCTTCTTTGCGTCAACTATCTTGGCATAGATTTGAGTAGTTGTTACCTTCTTATGACCAAGCATTTTGCTGACAGTATAGATGTCTGTGCCATTAGTCAACTGCAAGGTGGCATAGGTATGACGAAAGCAGTGAAAGGTGATGTGCTTGGTGATACCAGAGGCTTCTATCCATCGTTTCACAGGTCGGTTAATCCATGATGGGTCTTGTAGCCCTTCAAAAACAAGTCGGTCTGCATCTCCTCGTTCACCACATAAGGAATATGCCTGATCAGAAATTGGCATATACTCTACACCCTTGGTTTTCTGTTGAGTAAAATGGATCTGGTAATGTTCCTTGTCTTTCACAATATCGCGCCACTTTAGCTGTTTGATGTCACTATGACGTAATCCTGTCAAGGCAGAAAATAAGGCTGCTCTTTTGAGGATTTCGCTATCGCATGGTGTGGCTGCCAGTTGGTTGAGTTCTTCCAGTGTCAGGTACTCGCGCTGGCTTTCCTCGTAGTATATGTTCTTAACTTTGGCTGCAAGGTCAATGGTCAAGTAGCCATCAATGAAGGCTTGGTGGAGACCTGCCTTGAATATCGAGAAATAGGTGGATGCGGTATTGGCTGATATGGTTCCTGTCTTACTGCCACCTTGGGGCGCGTTGATAAGGTAATCCTTGTAGTCTTCGATGAGATTCAGGTCGATGCTACCAAATAGAAGCGGCTTCCCACCTGTATATAACTTCAGAAGTGCAAGTTCACGATTCCAATTGACTTGAATGGACTTGGAACTGTTCTTGTGTCGTTTCTCCTTCAGTTCTGCGAAATACTGAATGAAGTCGCACTTTGACCTTTCGTTTTGTGCAGCTTGCTCTGCCTCTGTATCTGTGTACAAAGCCTGATTATCGTATTCGTGCTGACGAAGGTCACGTACTTTGTCGGCAAAGATGCAGGCCTCCTGGTCTTTTTGCGAACGGCACATGATGATTCCGTTGGTATCACGCTTGGGACGATAGTAGGCTTTACCATCGGATAATGTTCTTCCGGAACTATTCTTATCAAAGATGGGAGTCGTTATATAGCGACCAAGTGGCTCATGCTTGCGAAGTGGTTTGTCTTTGCCAGGCTCAAAGACAGGAAAACTTTCAATGAGCAATGACCACTGCTCTTTGTATTCGGATTTGCGGAGTATTACCTTGAATACCGTACGCTTCATAGGAGTCTTCATAACTTGATGGATTTATAAAGTTTATCGATTTCTGATTTTGGAGCGTAAACATAGTTACCTATTTGACGGGTAGGGATGGAGAACTTGCGGATGTGAGCCCATACGGACGAATCATGAATTCTGAACTTCTTAGAGATTTCGCCGATGGTATAGCAATTCTCTGGTTCCATATTGTAAGTTTTGGGTATTGGCTTTTTAGCCGTCTTCCTCACCTTCTTTCTTCTTGGGTAACGCTGTTCAAGGTCTGCACGGTTCAACCTTAGTTGTTTTGTGCCAAGGTTGACAGCTGGAATCTTGCCTTTACGAATCTCGCGATACAAGGTGTCTCGTTCAACGCAATAAACGGCAACGGCCTCCTGAACAGAAAGGAATTCTCTGATGTTAGGAATCTCTTTAGCCAGCTGTTCATACTTTGCTTCTTTTGCCTCTCTGTCCTTCTTCCTCTTGTAGGCAACATCTGAGCATTGTTTGGAACAATACACAGAATCGATGGTGCGTATCTGGAATACTGCACCACAGATAGGACATTTCCTTCGAATCTCGTATTTTGCCTGAGCCATAAATGTTATATATAATTAGGTGTTACTACTGTTTGTTGAACATCACCGACCAAAGTGTCGCGTGAACGATTTGGTGCAAATTTACGGTAAAAATCCGAAAAACGGCAGAAAGTTACAAAGTTTAACTAAAAGTAAAATCCCGCATAACTACTTGAGTTATACGGGATTTCTATAATTGCTTGTTGTTTGCTTCTCAAACTTACTTCACCTCCTCAAAATCTGCATCCTGAACATCGTCTGCACCATTTGACTGAGTACCGTCATTTGGTTGAGCGCCGCCCTGGAAGCCAGCACCTGGACCTGCCTGCTGACCTGCAGCATACATCTTCTGAGAGGCAGAGTGCATAGCCTGATTGAGAGACTCGATAGAGGCGTCAATCTGAGCAACATCACCACTCTCCTTTGCTTTCTTCAATGCCTCTACTGCTGAGTCGATAGAAGGTTTGTCTTCTGCTGGAATCTTGTCGGCATTGTCCTTGAGGAATTTCTCTGTCTGGAAAATCATACTGTCTGCTTGATTCATCTTGTCTATGCGTTCACGCTCCTTCTTGTCTGCATCGGCATTTGCTTCCGCTTCTGCCTTCATGCGCTCAATCTCATCCTTAGAAAGACCGCTTGAAGCCTCAATACGAATTTCCTGTTCCTTGCCTGTGGCCTTATCCTTGGCAGACACCTTGAGGATACCGTTAGCATCAATATCGAAGCTGACCTCAATCTGAGGAACTCCACGGGGTGCTGGTGCAATACCTGTGAGGTTGAAGATACCAATCTGCTTGTTCTGGTTGGCCATTGGACGATTACCCTGAAGCACGCGGATGGTCACCTCTGTCTGGTTGTCTGCTGCAGTAGAGAACACTTCTGACTTCTTGCAAGGAATGGTGGTGTTAGACTCAATCATTGTTGTCATGACAGAGCCGAGAGTTTCAATACCTACGTTCAGTGGAGTAACGTCAAGCAGCACTATGTCGCCCACACCCTCTTCCTTGTTGAGGATAGCACCCTGAATGGAAGCACCTACGGCTACAACCTCATCTGGATTCACACCTTTAGAAGGTGCCTTGCCAAAGTAGTTTTCCACAATCTGCTGAACTGCAGGAATACGGCTTGAACCGCCCACGAGGATAACCTCATCAATGTCGCTTGTGGAGATGCCAGCATCTCTGATTGCAGCCTGACATGGAGCGAGGCAAGCTTGAATAAGATCATGAGCAAGAGACTCGAACTTAGCACGAGTGAGAGTTGTCACAAGGTGCTTTGGCACACCGCCTGCCGCTGTGATATATGGAAGGTTGATTTCTGTAGAAGAACTGCTTGAAAGTTCAATCTTTGCCTTCTCGGCAGCTTCCTTCAGACGCTGCATTGCCATTGGGTCTGCAGTGAGGTCCACACCTTCGTTAGACTTGAAGTCAGAAGCCAACCAATCAATGATTACCTGGTCGAAGTCATCACCACCAAGATGAGTGTCACCATTTGTAGAGAGAACCTCAAACACACCACCACCAAACTCAAGGATTGAGATATCGAACGTACCACCACCAAGGTCGAACACTGCTATCTTCATGTCCTTGTTGGCCTTGTCGATACCGTAAGCCAAAGCAGCTGCTGTAGGCTCATTGACGATACGCTTCACGTCAAGACCTGCAATCTGACCAGCCTCCTTCGTAGCCTGGCGCTGAGAATCGGAGAAGTAGGCAGGCACTGTGATGACAGCCTCTGTCACCTCCTGACCCAGATAGTCCTCTGCGGTCTTCTTCATCTTCTGAAGAATGATAGCAGAAATCTCCTGAGGAGTGTACTTGCGACCATCAATGTCCACACGTGGAGTATTGTTGTCACCCTTCACCACAGTGTAGGGCACACGTGAAACCTCTTTCTGCACCTGATCAAAATTTTCTCCCATGAAACGCTTGATAGAGAACACGGTGTTCTGTGGGTTTGTGATAGCCTGACGCTTGGCAGGATCACCCACCTTACGCTCGCCATCCTTTACAAAGCCTACCACCGAAGGAGTTGTGCGCTTACCCTCAGAGTTGGCAATCACAACAGGCTCGTTGCCTTCAAATACTGATACACAAGAGTTTGTTGTACCAAGGTCAATACCAATAATTTTTCCCATAATTGTATTTTTGTTTTATTTGTTTATTTTCTTGTTGGACGTGTCTTGCGACCTGTCCCATTCGCAGACGATTGTTTCTAACTACAAACACCGTGCCAGCATTTCTGAGACTGACATGGCTTTTACGGAAGGCTGACATTGTGGCACAGAAAACATGACAACCTATGTCATTTCTTTTCCACTTTATATCTAAATAACGTGAGTTCGACGAATTCAGAACAAAGCAATCTGTGTGTCAAATGTCCTTTGTACATTGATGCACGGTTTCTTTGGGAACAGGCAATATGCTGCAATGGCGCCCAGTAAGTTGACTA
>Ga0123334_1005420_pt1 | contig 12322 bp, 4 predicted proteins | sample BiotimSIPDNA_FD_89706 | JGI IMG/M metagenome (GOLD analysis project Ga0123334, IMG submission 89706) | Anaerobic biogas reactor microbial communites from Washington, USA - Biogas_R1 time_0 SIP DNA | ecosystem: Engineered > Bioreactor > Anaerobic > Unclassified | place: Washington, USA | collected... | reverse complement strand
TAAACTAAACCGAATGCTGAAACCAATATCCGAACTGGTGACGGGGTAGGAAGAAACCAACGGCACCGTGGACTCCAAATCATAGAAGAACGTCATATTCATGTTCTTGCTAATCACATAATCAGCCAACAACTCCACCACAAACGACTTGTTACCCGACGAAGCCTGGGCGTAATTCCCCTCAATCTTCCGCAGTAACGCATACTGGTTTTTGTAGGTCAAATCGCCACTCAAACTCAAATCGTTCTTCACCTTGGAACCCGTCAGGAAACCCCAGGGATGGAAGTCACTGATTTTGTAGCTGGTACCCATGGTGAAATGCTGGCTGTTGGATTCCACGATCTGCCCACCACTGACACTCAGGTTGAGCGAACGCGTTTTGCGCATTTCCGTTTTGATGGTCCAACCCGTGTTTAAGGTACCCTGAATACGTAACAAAGGATTGAAGGCCTCGGTCAACGTCACCCCGGCAATGTCGTACACAGAAGAAGGTACCGCACTGTTGGTCAGCACATCACGAACGAAGCCCAACCCATCGCCCACCCCAACCCAGGTATTGAAGGAGGAGAACGAGGAAACACCGTATGTACTGGTGTAATTATGGCTGAGGGTGACGCTCCTGAAGTATTTCTTGATGAAACTCAGGTTGGACAGCCCATCGTATGACAAGGTCCAGTTGGGCAACATCGCCAACAGGCCTGGAAAGAGATCAAGCGAGGCTTTGCTGACATCAGAGCCCCTATAGGCAGCCAGGAAGGCCGGGATCATCACGTCAGCTGAATTCAGGTCGTAGCTCCCCAGTGACGGATCGTACGGCTGGCCGGCCAGAGCCGTATTTTTCAGGAAGCCAGCATTAGGGTAACGCTGGTTGGCCATTCGCCCTTCCAAACGTTCAGCCATGACAGCCCGGTTGGCCAGGAAGCGATCGAAAGACTTGGAGGCGTAACCGTTGGAGGCTTTGGGCGACTCAAAAGCCGTTCGAATCATGATGGTCGACAGATTGAAATTACCCGTCTGCGTTTCAGGCATACCCTCAAACATGTACTGCACTTCGGTGTTGAAATTCCAGGTACGTACGGCGGTGAGATCGGCCTTAAGGCCAGGCAGAATCTCCAGGGTGGCCTTGACACGCAGGTCGTTGTTGCTGGTTCGGTAGGCTGGCGAGACAATGGAGTCGGCCATGATGAGCCAGCCGCGTTCCACGGCTCTATTCAGGTAATCATCAGGCTGTAATCCAAAGGCATAATCCCAGCCTGGAGCTGTGCCGTAGATACCTTGACTGATTAGGCCGGATTCAGGGATAAAGCCTGGCAAGGTCAGCCCATCCACCTGCTTGTAGACAACAGACAAAGAGCGGACCATCATAAGTGTTCTGGCCGACACGGATGCGACCTTGTACCAGGGTTCGTCTTCGAGCGATGGTTTCTGCAATACATTGACAGTGGCCACTACGTCTTTATAAGCCTTGAAGGTTATGGTATTGGCGTCTTTGACCTTGTAGTCCAGCCGTACTTTTTTGCCCAGGCTATCGAAGGCTACAGCCAGGATACGTTTGTTGTTGAGGCCGTGTTTAAGCTCGTACACGCTATCAGGCTGCAGGGTCATGGACTGCGTGAACTTCTTGGCCTCCTTGGCCGGGGCTGCCGGTTTAGCAGCGGCTTGATCATCACCTGGCTTCCCTGGCAGCTGGGCCGTTGGTTGTTTGTTTCGGCTTGGCTGTTTGTTGGCGGCCTGCGGTTTCTTGGCGGCCAGCACCTGCTTGAGGAAGTCCGACTTGTTGTACAAGGTGACAAGGTTGGCGTTGGCGTTGGCGCTCAGCGTGCGTTGGTTCATAATCTGGTTGCCCAGGTCGGTGCCCATATCGTAGGTGGTGCTCCGCTCCCATTCATAGAGCGCGTTGTACTGGGTAGAAAGGGTCAGGAAGTCGAGGAAGGGCACAATATTCAGGGGCACGTTCCAGGTGACGTTGGCAGTCTGGTTGTAGTTTAAGGGCCGGCCAAATTCCCTCAGGCTCCTGCTTACCGTGTCTTTCCAATGCTGGTATTCGGTAAAGTAAAGTTCCTTGTTGACAGGGCTGTAGCGGGTTTCTTCCACTTCGGCCTGGTTGTTGACCGACATGTTGAACTTCAGGTTTTTGGTCAGGTTCCAATTGACGGAAAAGTCGGTATTCCAAAGGAAATCCTTGCTGACGGTCAAAGGGGTCTGGAGAGCTTGATCGTCCATGGTCAAGTTCCTGGTTTGCAGCTCGTAGTAATAACGCGTGAGTTTGGAACTAGCTGTCAACGAGTTAGGCAGAAAATTCAGGGAGAAATCCTTGAGCACCTTGAGCCAGGGAGAGGTTATCTTTTTGTTTTGAGAAAAGGGTTCCCAGGGTTTGAGCGGTGAGGCGTAATCGTACTGAATCCCACCGTTGTAATTCTGGGTGCGTTCATATTCCGTGGTTGGATCGTGTTCAAACGATTCGGTAAAGCTGTAGTTGAAGCCAAAGTTGCCCGGATCGATGGGCAGCGGGGTCTTGCTTTTGATGTTGACCTTGAGGTTGGACAAATTGAAACTGCGGAACTCTTTCAGGGTTTGACTGTAATCGAGGATAGAATCTTTGATGGCTTTGCTGGACGCCGCCTTGATTTCTTCACTCAACAACAAGTCTTCATTTAAGGGGTCGTACTTGGGCAGGGACTTTTCTTTGGAAAGGGAATAGTAGAGGGGTGCGTTGACCTTGGCCTTTTCGGGGAACAACTTGCCCAGGTCGGTATTGAAGGCCACGTTGTATTGGCTGTAGGTATCCTGCCTGCGCTGGGACACGCTTTGTTCAAGCCCGCCGAAACCGTCGGACAGGTATTTACCGCTGGCAGTGATGGTGGCCACGTCGGAAAGGTTGAGCACGGCACTACCCAGGGCGCCCCAGCCTCCGTCTTCCCTGAAGCCGTGGAGGCGTAGTTCGTTGATCCAGATTTCAACCGACAACACCCTGCCGCTCTTGTTTCTGACACCTATCATGATGGTACTGACATCAGACAGGGTGGGATTACCCTTGATCTTGACCTTGTTTTGTTCACGCTCAGGATCGTACATGGCGTATTCTGACGTGTAATTGGGCAAGGGCTGGTTGTTGCGCTTGTTCTTCAATTCGGTCAACAGTTCGAAGGGAATGTCGAACACGTTGTTTTCAGGCCAGATGGCCCTGGGGTTCTGGTTGTAGAAGGGAGAGATCTCCAGGGGTATTTCGTATTCGTAATAGTTGCTCTTGTAGTCGGAACCCAGGCGGATGAAAGCTGTCAATTCGTAGTTACGGGGTTGGTCGAGTTCTTCGAGCAAACCTTCGGCGTGCATGAACAATTGCAGGCGTTTGTACTGCCTGAAATCGTAGGCGGTGTTCTTGTAAACGGCTCTGGCATCGTTGGGTGCCAGGTCCTTGATTTTCACGGACAACGACTGTTCGTCTTCCAGAAAGACACCGGGTTGGCTGGGGTCTGTCTCGCGGTCAACGCCAGGGGGGAGTTTGTAATTGATGGGTATACGGCTAGCGTTTTCTTCCAGACTAATGGTGGAGACATCCATTTTGGCATCGACCTGTGGCACCTGGCCTACCGGGTAGAGCTCCTTGGTATACGACCGCCAATCGCCTCGTACCAGTTCCAGGGTACCGAATCGCAGGATGACGCTATCCTGGAAGCCTGTCAGAAACATACGCATGAAGCGGATGCTGTTGAAGCCGCTGATGCTGCCTATCCGCTTGTCGTAGTTTTTCACGGGCACCTTGAATTGGTACCAGTTGATGCGTTCTGTCTTGCCATTCTTGAGGGTTACCCAGGCTGTGCGTTTGTCGTTGATGAAGTTCTGGCCAACAACGGTATCGGTGGGTCGGATGGAGATGCGGTATTGGTAATAGCGTTCTGTTTCGTTGAGGGTGAAATCCAGGTTGATGTCTTCGACGTTGGGCAAGGTTGTGGCCGCCGTCGAATAGCTTTCGGTGGTGTAATCGGGCGACAGCGAATTGGCTTCCAGCCCATTGTATCGTTTGTAACGTTCCAGGATACCCACCCTGCGGCTGTCAAAGTCAGAGCCCCTGAAATAGTGATAATTATCACCGGCAGGGTCGTTAAGGGGCGAGAAAGGGTCGTTAGACAATCGATCCAGGGCTTCTGGTGTCAGCTTGTTCTTGACGGCATCCACGTATTCTGCCATGCCTGGCCAGGAAAATTCTTCGTCGTTGGTAAGTCCGTCGAGTCCGACGTCTTGTTTCACCCTGATGCCCTCGGTATTGTCGAAGGAATAAGCGGTGGATGATTTTGAGGACACTTTACCCCAGGCGGTTTCACTGATCAGGTGTTGGTCGGTTTGATCGGTGGGCAGACCGTTTTCAAAGGCGCGTTTGCCATCTTTGAGGACGTCTTCGGAGACTTCACCCAGGTTGAGATAGAGGTCGCCACCGGTGGCCATGCCCGTTGAATCGTAGACAAAGGGATCCATCAACCAGAATTCGACGTATTCCACGTTGTTGGCTTCAAAATTGGTGTAGCCGGACTCAATCTTGCGCATGATACCGCCCCAGCGTTTTTCGGGGTTGCCCAGGCGTCCGTCGGGTTGGATGCCGGCGGCGTCAAAGTTGTAGGGTCCGCGTTCCCTGGGGTAATAGGCCAGGTTCATGACGGGCAGGACGCCAATCTGGTTCATGGCCTGGTCTCTGTTGGGGAAGATTTCCCGTTCGTTGACTACCCTGACAAAGTGGTTGGAGAGTTGTTCCTTGTCGTTACGGATGTGGCTGGGGGTCTGGGAACTGTTGTTATAGTTGAAGAGACCATCGATGCTGTACCAGGCCAGCAGCGCTCTGTTGTAACCGTACGTCAGGTCGTTGCTGTTGGCGGCTTCGGGGAACAGGCCGCCTGAGGGATCAAAGGGTGTGCTGGCCAGGAACCATTGGTTCATGTCCTTGAGGTTGTAGGTTTTTTTGGCGGCTTCAAAGTCGTCAATGTAGGAGACATTGGCCAAATCGGAGGAAGTACCAGCCACCAATCTGGCGTATTCGGCGTTGACGCTGAGGCGGGAAGGTTTGGTAGCGGTAACCAGGGGCAATTTGTCGACCAGGTTGGTCAGGAATTGTGATTCGGTCTTGAAGGCTGTGTTCAGGCCGAAAATGGTGTTGGACACCGATTCATAGCCCATATCCACCTTGGTGGTGAGCGGTCGTTCGGAGAGGTGCATGAGGGTACCTCCCAGACTGAAGTCTTTGCTAAAGGTGTAATTCAGGGCCAGACCTGTCATGGTCTTCCGCACCATACTGAAGGTGGACTGGTCTTCGCAGGTGGCGTTGATGGCTGTTCCCGAGGTAATGAGGTCGGCGTTGGTGATGGTGACGGTACCTGATAGGTAGTCGACCGTATAATCCACGTTTTCCGTCAGTACCTGGCCTCCGGCAGTGACAGTAACCGAGCCCTGGGCCACGTTGAAGGCGCCCAGGGAAATGGTGGCGCCTGAGGATGCCCTGTATTCGCCGGCTATCTTGAACTTCATTTTTTCCGTCAGTTGCTGGGCGACAATGAGGGTGGAGTCGTACAGTTCTTCAAAGACGTATTTGTCGGCCAGGGCGTCGTCGCCAATGGCTTTGCGCAGGTGTTTACCGAAGGGTTCCCGTACAGGGAAAATGATGCGGCCGTAGGTGCTTTGTACGGTGTAGCCTTCCACAAAGTCGAACAGACCGTCGGCATAGCCTTGTTGTTTGCTGTTGAGCCTATCCAAACCCATCACCTTGAGCAGGAGGTTATTTTTGATGGCGCCTTCGGTCAGATACGTCAAGGCTGTCCCTATGGAATCGTTCTGGTAGACGATGCCCAACTTGAAGTCTTCTGATGTCAGGTTGTAAGCATCGGGCAAGGTGTAGACGTTTTTCATCATCAAATCCCAGGTTGACGTGGTGGGTGCCTGGCTGGTACCTTTGATGAGTTTGACAAACAGGGTTTTGGGCGGTTCGATGCCGTCGGTTGAGAATTCTCCCACTTGATAGGTCTGTCCGTTGCGGGTATACTCGAAGGCTACGGCCAGGATTTCATCGCTGTTCAGGGATTGTTTGAGGGAGATATACCCCAAAGCCTTGTTGAGGGTGTATTCGTTGGTTCCCAGGCGGCGGGCACTCTCCAGACGTTCGTAGTCGTTGCCGATGGAGATACCATAGGCGGTCAGGGGCTCGAGGGTGGGATTGACTTGATTGAACGTTCGGGCGGCGCTGAAATCGGAAATCAATTCACCATACAGGGTGTTAGTCTGATTGGAAGGTACGGGCACACCGGATGCCTGCCAATGGGCGTTGCCGATGGAGGTGGGTTCAGCCATGTCGGAAAAGGCCAGGATGTTGCGGGCATCGTCGAGCACGCCTGTCTTGTTGGTCACCCATACTTCCACCTTGGTAATGGTAATACCGGAAGAGATGTAGGGCAGTTTGCTCATCCAACTGTCGTAGTTGTCCTTGAAATAGTGGGACAGGAAGAAATGGCGGTTTTCATCGTACTGATCGACCGTCATTTCGAAGGGTCTTGTCTGAACGCCGCCCTCCAGACTGACGGAGCGGGTTTGGGCGTTTTGCTGGGAGACAACAGCGGCAACGGAGAGTTTACCAAATTGCAGCTCTGTCTTGACACCGAACAGGGACGTTCCCCCGGTAATCAAGGAACTGTTGATGGGCATGCTGACGTTACCAGCTTCCAGGTTTTTGATGATTTCATCTTCTTTGCCGTCGTAGCGCAATTTGATGGATTTGGCATCGTAATCGAAGGTGGCTTCGGTGTCGTAGTTCATGTTGACATCGATTTTGTCGCCGACCTTGCCGTTGACACTCATCTGTATCTGGGGATCAAACTTGAAAATGGTCTTGTTGCGGGCGTTTTCCGACAAGGCGGGATTGTCTACCTTGTTGGTACGCAGGCTGAATTTGGTTTCAACCGATCCTTGTGTGCGCAACCTGACACCGCCTTCTCCAAAGATTTTTTCGCCCATCCCCAGATCAAACTGCATGTCGGTCAAGGAAAAGTTGTCTTTCTTACCGCTGTGGTCCATGCGGTTTTTCTCTTTCCAGTAAGCCGCTGCCGATTGTTCTTGCTGGTAGGCGCTGTATTCCTCGGGGGTAAGGTTGATGGGGGTACCTATCTTGGTTTCTCCCAGTTTGGTTATCAGGGTGTAATAGCCGGTCTCTGGATCGTATTCGATCGTTGTCTTGACATTGGTGGGGTCTTTCAGGTCGATGGGTGGGTTGGCAGTCACATCGTCCATGGTTTCCGGCACTGTTTTGGTAACGGGTTGGCGCTTTTGTTCCCCTGGTGCGGCAACGGTGGTGGCCTTTGATTTTGCCACAGTGGGTTCCGTCGTTGCCTGGGGCATCGAGGCTGAATGGGAGCTGTACCCACCCAAAAGGATGATCAGCACCAAACTTAGTATGAAGGGAAAGCGCTTCAACAGTTTCAGAGCATTTTTAAAGCCGCTTTGATGACCTGTTCAACAGGTAGTTCGGGGTTGTCGCTCATGAGTTTGTTGACCACCTTTTGGGAGGCGGCCGGGGCAAAACCTAACATCTGCAGGGCGGCCAGGGCTTCTGAGCGTACTTGCTGGGCAGCCACACCGGGTAGGGTAACGCTGCCTGATACGGTGGTGGTCTTCTGAATCTTATCCTTGAGGTCGACCAGAATGCGTTGGGCCGTTTTGCTGCCTATGCCTTTAACAGACTGCAGGGCAACGACTTGTTCAGTGGCGATGACGAGTGTCAATTCTTCGACCGTGAGGGAAGACAGGATCATCCTGGCTGTATTGGCGCCCACACCGGACACGCCAATCAACAACAGGAATAGGTCGCGCTCTTCTTTGCGTGCAAAGCCGAAAAGTTGGTAGGCGTCTTCCCGTATGGCTTCATAGATGTATAATTGGCATTCAGGCTGGTGCTGTATGGTGGCATAGGTGTTCAAACTGATGTTGATCAGGTAGCCCACGCCATGGTTGTCTAGTACAACGGCTGTCGGGGTCAGAGAGCTGACCGTTCCCTTAATGTATTCGATCATGTTACGTGTTCCTTGAAGTGTCGGCGCACGGTGCCGGCTCCTTATTAACGAAGAATTGTGGAAAAACGTATGCAAGGCCTATAAAAATGGCCATTTTCGTGTATCTGAACAGAATCAAAAAAAATGTCAAAAAAAGGATAGCCGCCGAACAATAAAAAGGGGGCTTTTCTGTTTTATCAGTAAACTCATATGATGGTATGCATGTAACAGCTCTACTCATTTTCCTCATAGCTTTTGTCGTATCGCTGATAGCCATTCCGAGTATCATTAAAGTCGCTAAGGAGAAGTCACTTTACGATACGCCTATTGAGAACCGGAAGATACACACGGACAGTATTCCCAACCTGGGTGGTGTGGCCATTTTTCTAGGTTTTTACTTCAGTGTGCTGATGTTTCGCATCCTCTGTGATTCCACCGAGTTGAGTGCGTTGTGTGCGGCGTCAGTGCTGCTGTTCTTTGTCGCCCTCAAGGATGACCTGATCAGTACAGCACCCAAAATCCGCTTGTTCTATCAATTCATCATTGCCCTTATCATCGTTTGGGTGGGGGGTATCTTTTTTCAGAACATTCCCTTCTTCGAAGCCGACCATGCGTTGTCGCGCATTACCAATATGATAGCCTCGTTGGTTTTCATTGTGGCCATTATCAACGCTTACAACTTTATTGACGGTATTGACGGCCTGGCTGGTTCGTTGGCTGTCTTCGGTTTGCTGGTATTCGGTTTCGTCTTTTTCGAATACGGGGAACTCTCCTACGCCTATCTGTCACTGGCTTTGGCTGGCAGCACGCTTGGTTTTCTGCTGTTCAACATCCACCCGGCCAAAATCTTTATGGGTGATATTGGTTCCATGTTATTGGGGGTCTTCATGGCTGTCATGGCGATCAAACTGGCCAATATGGAGCCGCTCAGGCTGGGACTCATACCCATTCGTCATCCGGCCAGTTTATCCATGGCCATCCTGATCATACCGGTCATGGATATGCTCACGGTCATCATCATCCGCCTCTACCTGCGCTTGTCACCGTTCAATGCTGACAAGCGCCACACCCACCACCGTTTGTTGGGTCTTGGTCTGAACCAACACGGGGTCACGTTGTCCTTGCTCCTTTTCAACGCCTTTATGGTTTTGATGGCACTGTTAATGGGTGGGCTTGAATCCTGGCTCTGCGCATCCATTCTGGTAGCCCTGAGCGCCCTCTTTCAGGTGCTCCTGATTTTGGCTTTCCTCCGGAAGGCCAAGGCTGACTCAGAAAAAGAAACCGCTTAATCGGAGGCTGTTTCCGATTAAGCGGGTAAAAGAATTCACGTAGATTGTACGAGGGGAACCTGTCAACGATTCAGTTCCAGGCAACCCATAATAAAAGGACCGGTGGCTTTGCCATCGTTGTCGCGTTGACGTTCGTTGACGTAGTACTCGAAGGAGCCATCCCTGTAGGGTTTGCCACCCAAGCCTGCTACGGCGCAACAGTGTGTCAGGGTATACTGACCGTTCTCATCGACAATCAATAAGTTTTTCAGGAGCCCATTGTAGGCATCCAGTGCTTTGGCCCGCCACTTCTTGGGCAGGTAGCCCTTGTTGACGGACTTGGCGTAAAAATACATCATCATGCTTGAAACGGAGGCTTCCAGGTAGTTGCCTTCACGGTCTCCCTGATCGACCACCTGATACCAAAGACCGGATGCAGGATCCTGGTAAGCGGCCATGCCTTCGGCCAGGGTGTTGACCAAGGCCAGGACTTCGCCACGGCGTGGATGGTCAACAGGGATGTAGTCGAGGTTGTCGACCAACGCCATGGCGTACCAACCGATGCTGCGTCCCCAGAAATGCGGGGAGTGACCGGTAAGGCTGTCGGCCCATAGTTGGGTGCGACTTTCGTCCCAGGCATGGTAAAAGAGGCCTTTTTCGGCATCGTATGTATGCTTGGCTACGGTAACCAATTGATGAATAGCTTCGTCGACCAGATCAGGTCTGTTGTACCTGACCCCGTATTCGCACAAGAAGGGAGACGCCATGTAGAGGCCGTCCAACCACATTTGGTGGGGATAGATTTTCTTGTGCCAGAAGCCTCCGTCGCTGGTCCTGGGATGGGCGTCAAACTGTTTGAGCAGGGTGTCCATGGCCATTCGGAAGCGGGGGTCCCCGGTAGCGTCGGACAGGTAAAAGAGCACCTTGCCGGCGTTGATGAAATCCAGGTTGTAGTCGCTGCGTTTGTACAGGTGTATGGAGCCATCCTCGGCAATGATGCTGTCGCCCCATTGGTACACATAGTCGAAGTACCGCATGTCTCCCGTCGCTTTCCAGAGTTTCATGAAGGTCACGCCGCCCACTCCCTGTGTGTAACCGAAATACAGACGTTTGCCGTGGTCAAACTGGTAGAGCTGGGGAAAGCGTGTCATCTCCGACTCGGCCATGCGGGTGGACAACGGTATATGACGGCATTGGGTTGTCAACAAGCCCATCAAGGCAAGCCCTGAGATCAGGGCTGCCTGTTTGAAGAGGTGTTTCATGGTCTGGGCAAGTTCAGGTTCCAGGGCACAAAGTAACCGCCATCGAGAATCTTGGTACGGATGCTGGCTGAGTCGGCCCCGTATTTGGGGGTTACTCTGTCGGCAATGATACCGTAGTCGTTCCAACGTTTGGCGACGCGGATCAAGGCAGGGTAAATCTTGCCTTCACAGGGGAACTCCAGCAACATTTCATCCATGATGGCCAGGTCGTTGTATTTCATGTCGGCCTGGTATTGGGGAGCCATGACCAGGGTTTTGAAGGACCGATTGGCCAGAGCAAAGGTGCCACGGATACCCACGTTGTAGTATTTGCGGGTTCCCAACGCCGTTGAACCTGTCCAGTCGTCGGTGAATCCTGCCCAGGTGACCCCGCCGGTGGGGAATTTGCCCCCCACTCCACCGTTGATCAAGGCGGCGGCTTCTTCAAAGCGGCCCAGGTTGTTCAAGGCTTCAGCCAGCATGAAGTGGTATTCGGAGGCCCGATAGATGTAGATATGTACGTCATCCTGGTAGGGATAGGTACGACGGTTGGCATTGGGTCTGAACTTGCAGATGTAATAACGGCCCTGGTTGTCTTGTTTGAAGGTGACGCCCATTCGGGTTTCCGTACCGGAACCTTTGGGGTTGAACGTGTTGTCATCAAAACGTGCCCTTCCTTTTTCGGAGGGTCTCAACAGGTACTCGTTGGGGGACTCGGTACCGAAGTGTTTCAACAAGCTGTTGGTTTGTTTGCGGGTATAGTCGTAAATGATGGCCGACACGGCTTCACGGGGATAGGGCGACGTGTAGTTCCAAATGGTCTGGTAGTTGCCATTGAGCGTCACATTGCGTATCCAGGGTGTTCCATCGGAGGTGGATGAGGATATCTTGGCGTTCAAGGCTTTAAACAGGGTATTGGCTGCTTCCTGGTAATCGCCAGACCACAGGCAGAGTTCAGCCCAGAGCCCGTCATAGTCGGGGGTCATATAGTCCCAGTAGCGGTACTGACTGTTGGCCAGGTCGGTTTCGGGATCCAACCATTCATACCAGGAGAAAGCCAGGCTGCCATCAACGCCGTCCACACCTTGTTGGAGCAGGGTCTTACAGGAAGCGACTACCTGGTCGAGGTTTTGGAGTTCAAAGGCTGTGGTATCACTCAAGTCCACGATCTTGACCATGGGGTCATCAAACCACAGGGCTTGACCGTAAATCTTGGCGATGGTCAGGTACATCCAGGCTTTGATGCGGATGGCCGAACTCAGCAGACAGTTGTAGTGCTCTTCGTTGATGGATTCGTCGTAATCGCGTTTGTATTCCCGCATGTTGGACAGGTAGTCGTTGCAAGCGATGATCACATCGTAATAGCCGGCCGGATCGGCGTAGCTGTTTCCAGTCAGATCGTCCATGTAACGATAGAGAGCGATTAAGTCGGAAGGCGTGTTAACCGTTGGTTCCAGGAGTTCGCCCCTGGTGTCGGTCAGGTAGATGGCCTTGTCGCCGATGGCCTGCATCTTGGTGACGATGCCCAGATAGCCGGTGTACATTTCCGTTGAGGTGTCTATGTAGTCGTCACCCTTGAGAACATCGTCCGTTTCGGGTTCAAAGAAATCCGAACAGGCTGTCAGGCTCAACGTAGCTATCAGCAACAAACTGAGGGGTTTGAATAGGGTCTTCATCGTGCTTAAAATTTCAGGTTAACACCCACTTTGATGGTTTTGGGTTGCGGTATTTTGGCGTAATCAACCCCTTGAAGGGCGTCGCTGTAGGAATAGGAAAACTCGGGATCAAGGCC
>Ga0123334_1005419_pt1 | contig 12322 bp, 9 predicted proteins | sample BiotimSIPDNA_FD_89706 | JGI IMG/M metagenome (GOLD analysis project Ga0123334, IMG submission 89706) | Anaerobic biogas reactor microbial communites from Washington, USA - Biogas_R1 time_0 SIP DNA | ecosystem: Engineered > Bioreactor > Anaerobic > Unclassified | place: Washington, USA | collected... | reverse complement strand
GAGCCAGGAGCGCGGAGAGGCCGATTTCGCCTCCAGCTACCTTGGTGGAAGCCCCAAAGAGTGGGATGCCCTCAAATCCTCCAGCTCCCGCATCATTGAGCTCAAGGATGGCACACGCGACGCCTATACCGAGTTCTACGAATATGCCAAAGCCGGCTTTACCGGCCAAAACGAGCCGAACTACTGGAAGGTTCTCGGCCTCAACCCCGATGGTACCCGCAATCCGGCCTACCCGATTCTGCTGGACCAGGAGAACCTCATTCACTACATATTGACCACGCTCTATGCGGCCGATGTCGATAGCCCGCTCTCCTGGATCAACATCGTCAACAACGTCAATACGGTCTACCATCGTGAGGAGCCGGCCGGTTTTCTCTGGCTAAAGCATGATGCCGAGCTTTCTCTGGGTGCCTTCCTCGGCGTAGAGGATTCCATCGAATACTTCAAAAACGCCACCTACTGGAGCCGCTGGAGCGATTTCAACCCGATGGACCTCCACCGCAAACTGATGCAGCACCCCGAGTACTACCGGAAGTTCGGCGATATGGCGCGCGGTGAGTATCTGGGCGGCGGCGCGCTCTCCCAGGAAAAGGCTCTTCAGCGCTGGAATGCCCGAATGGAAACCATTGAGCAACCGGTGGTGGCAGAGTCCGCCCGCTGGGGCAACCAATGGGGCGGCGGCTACACCTGGGAGACCTGGAAATCAGCCTGCCATCTGGTCACCGATGCTTTCATGGTCGGCCGCGAGTATGAGATGATCCCGATCTTACGCAAACATGACTGGTATCCTGCGCTGGACTCCCCCGGCATACAGCCGCTTGGGGATGGCGAGAACTCCTTCGTAAAAATTACCGCAGCCGATGCAACCGTCTATTTTACGCTTGATGGCAGCGACCCCCGTTTGCCCGATGGCTCGCTCAACCCCGAAGCGCTGGAGCTCCAGCCCGATTCCGGTGAGCCGGCCCTCGTGGATGATGTCGTAATCCCTGCCCGCTCGACCTGGAGATGCTACGATACCGGCGATGCTCCGCCAGACCAGCGCAACCACTCCAAGGTCAGTTGGGGTGCGCGGTTCTACAATGATTACGACTGGAGCGAGAAAATAGCCGCCGATGGTTTCTCCAACAAAGAGGTTTATCTTCGCAAATCGTTTGTTCTGGAGAGCCTGGCCGATATCAAGTCCGCCTCTCTGGAGCTGCTCAAAGGCTCCGGCACGGTCTACCTCAATGGCAGCGTGGTCAGACCGGGCAGCTTCCAGTCATCCCTTCTGCGTCAGGGGCGGAACCTCCTCACCGTAGCCGCCAACAACAGCGCGGCCGGCTTTGATCTCTCCCTCACGCTCAGCCGGGATACCGCCTTCTGGACCGCTGCCGCCATTCCCGCAGCCGGTGCCAATACCTGGGTTAAGGCACGCGCTCTCCAAAACAACGACTGGAGCGCCCTGAGCGAATATGACGGCCGCGACCTGAGCCAGCAGGCGAACAGCTTCCTGCGAGTCACCGAAATGATGTACTCGGCGGAGGTCTCCGAGGAAGAGGCGCTCCAGGGCTATACCCATGACGATTTTGCCTGGATTGAGCTCCAGAACAGCTCCGAGCGCTGGATGAACCTTGCCGGAGCCGGCTTCACCGAGGGGATTGAATATACCTTCCCAGATATGCTGCTTGCTCCCGGGGCCTATCTGGTGCTCTGCAAGAACCCGGGCGCTTTCGCCACCCGCTATGATATACGCCAGATGCAGCTCATGGGCCCCTACAAAGGCAACCTGGCTCGCAAAGGGGAAACACTCACCCTGAGCGCCGCCGATGGCTCCTCCATCCTCTCCTACACCTATTCCAACAGTTGGTACCCGGAGACCGACGGCGGAGGCTACAGCCTGGTCGTAATCGACGTAACCGCCGAAGAGCCGCTCTGGAGCACCCCCGAAAACTGGGAGCCGAGCAAAGAGCCCCGCGGCACCCCGGACACCGGCAAGGATGGGCAGGTCGATCCACCGCCCCTCTATCCTCCCGTTATCGTGAAGGAGCCCGCCAACCAGAGCGTCCTGTTGGAAGGCACCGCCACTTTCAGCGTAACCGTCACCGGCACTGCGCCGCTGCAATATCAGTGGTTCAAAGATGGCCAGCCAATTGAAGGAGCCGTCAACCCAACCTATACGATTGACTCGGTCAGCGCCACCGATGCCGGGCTCTATCAGGTAACCATCAGCAACGCCAAAGGCTCCCGCACGAGCCGGGAAGCTGAACTCATCGTCAAGGAGAAAGGGGCTTATGCGGATGCGCTGCTCTATCACCGCTACAGCTTCGAACCGGTCTATGAGAATGACAAACTGATCGCCAAAGACTCGGTCGGCGGCGCCGATGGCACCCTCTATGGCTCGGCAACCATTATCGATTCCTACCTTTCTCTGGATGGCAGCGGCGATACCCGCTCCTTCACCGATGGCTGCTTCCTGGCGCTGCCGCCCAACCTGATCTCCAATTTCCCCTCCTTCTCCGTCGAGATGTGGGTACGCGCCACCCGGGATAAGGGAAGCTGGATGCGGCTTTTCGATTTTGGCAACTGTGAGGTTCGTGGCGATGGGACCATCGGCAACGGCCTCAACTACACCATGACGACCTGGAAAACGGGCAACAATCTCTGCAACGGCGTTCGCCTGGAGGGCGTCGAGCACCAGATGTTCGCCCCGGCCCTGCCGATTGGGGATGGTCTCTTCCACCATATCGTCTACGTTTATGACGCAGAGAGCCAGACCGGCACCCTCTACACCGATGGAGAATGGGCCGGAGTCGGCGACCAGGCGTTCAACCCGACCCAGTTTGGCGATTCGCCCAACATGTGGATTGGCAAATCGCAGTTCGGGGCTGACCCCTACTTTGCGGGAGATTTCGATGAGTTCCGCATTTATGAGGGGGTGCTTTCCGACGCGGAGGTGGCATTGAATTATGAGCTGGGCCCCGACGCGCTTCTTCCTCTGGAGCCCGAGCCACTTTCTCTCAACCTTGTCCGGCAGGATGGCGGGTATTATTTAGTCTTTACCGGAGTATTGGAAATAAGTCAGGATATGGTTCGCTGGCAGCGGCTGCCCGCGGCGCGGAGTCCCTGGCCACTGGAAGCGCAAGGCACCCAGATGCTGTTTTACCGAACAACCTATTGACATAAACGAAAATGAACACTGAGAAATCGAAACTGGATTGTATTTTTGGCAGGCGCTCGGTTCGCCTCTACACCGATAGAGGTGTGGACGAGCAGAGCATTCAGACACTTTTGCAGGCGGCGATGGCCGCTCCTTCGGCCCGTGCCTGTGATCCCTGGCGGTTTTTGGTACTGACTCAGCGCAATTTGATCGATTCGCTTTCAGAGCTGCTCCCCTACGGAAAAATGCTCAAAGTGGCTCCGTTGGCTTTCGTCGTCTGCGGAGATATCACCAAAGCCCACAGCCAATCTCTGAGCTACATGCTTCAGGATTGCTCGGCCGCGACTGAAAATATCCTGATTGCCGCTCACACTCTGGGCCTGGGAGGCGTCTGGCTCGGTGTTCACCCCAATGAAGACCGGGTCTCCGGGATTCGTAAGCTTTTCAAGCTCCCCGAGGAAATTATCCCGGTGAACGTCATCTCCATCGGCTACCCGGCCGAGGTCAAGGAACCTCGCACCCGTTACAACGCCGAGTACGTACACTGCAACCGCTGGTAACAGTCTGAAGCGCAACCTCCCGAAAAACTCTGCCGCTTGAAGGGCCGGCGCCCTGCTGAGGCGGCAGAGTCTTGCTTTCCGGATAAATGCTCTTTTTTTGCCTTTCCCGAGCGTTTCCCTTTGACCTGCGGTCATTTTTTTATTATGAAGACTGAGGGTCCTTTTGGGAGAAGCAGATAAATGTTGGATGACTTGTTAATACTGGCCGCCTCACACACCGAGCCGGACTTGGTCTATATTTGGCAACAGGCCACGTTGGAGACGAAACTTGTTCTTTTTGCGCTGGCCATCATGTCGGTGTTCGCCTGGTCAGTGATGACCTCTAAAACGCTCCAGATGCGCCGTGCACGCAAGCTGAATCGTATCTTTTTGGAGGAATATCGAAGTCAGAATAAAATGCTCGATATTTTTGATCGCGATGTGCGGGTGGAGGGTTGCCCCCTCTTCAATATCTACCGTGAAGCCTGCTCCGTCGTAAAAGTCCGAATGCAACCGGTTCAGCCTCCCGATAACCCCACCGGAGCCGCCCCTGCACCGCTCATGACGCCCACTCCAGCGGCTGTACCTGTATCAGCGCCTGTAGACGCTGCCACCCCGCAACCCTCACCGATGGCCTCGATGGCTGCAGTGAGCCCGGAGACAGCTCAACCGCTCCCTTTTGAACCCGCACTGGTCGCCCCGATTGCACCGGTGCTGCCCGCTGCCGCCCCTCCCGTCACTCTCTGGCAGGTCAGCCTCAAAACCATCGAACATATCAAACGGAACATGGAGCGCTCCGTAGCGGAAGAATCACTCAAGCTTGAATCGGGCCTCATCATGCTGGCGATTGCCGTGAGCGGCTCCCCTTTCCTCGGTCTTCTCGGGACGGTCTGGGGGGTGATGAGCGCCTTCAGCTATGTCGCCGTGGCCCAGAGCGCCGACCTGGCAACAATGGCTCCCGGTGTCGCCGGAGCGCTCATCGCCACTGTGGGCGGACTGCTGGTCGCCATTCCCTCCATGTTCAGTTACAACTGGCTGGTCCACAACCTGCGGGTCTTCACCGTCGAGATGGATAACTTTGCGCAAGATTTAATCTCGAAAATTGAGACGGAGTTTAGTATAAATGAATAAGGGCCTGAGGTGAGCTGATAATATGCGAAGATTTTCTCAAAAAAACTCCCTGGTGACACTCAGCGAAATCAATATCATTCCGCTGATGGATCTGGTTTTTGTTCTTTTGATTATCTTCATGATCACCACGCCGCTCCTGGAGCAAAGTATGAAGCTGGACCTGCCCAGCGGCGGCGAGCTCGACACCTCCCCCCTCAAGGCGGAAGATATCGCCACTATTGAAATCAACGTCCAGGGCCTGATGCACCTGGAAAAGAGACCGATGGACCTGGAGCAGCTCACCGCGAGCCTCTCCCATCTCTATCAGATGAACCCCAAACTGGTCGTCCATATTCGGGCCGATCAGAACAGTCCCTACAAATATATCGCAGCCGTGATAGACCGCTGCCAAAAAAACGATATGCGGACCCTGTCGCTACAGACGGAGTTTGAACCTCACCCATGATGAACCGAGAAAGAAAATGTATGTTGGGCTCAGCGGCCGTTCATATCGTTCTGCTGGCCGCTCTGGGGGTTGGTTCGGCTTTTGTCTCCTCGTCAGTCCTGCAAGACTCCGATGAGCTGGCTCCGCTGCCGACGATTCAGCAAATACCCTCCAATCTGGTCGATGAATTGATTTATAACCCGGGCGGCGCCCAGGAAATCGGCCCCACTCAGGAACCGGCTTCTATCCCCGCACCTGCCCCGGCTCCAGCAGCCGCTCCGGCTCCCAAACCGACGCCTGCACCAGAAAAACCTGTCACTCCCCCAAAAGTTGAAACCAAACCGGCCGCCAAGCCGACTCCGGCACCCGCTCCGGCTCCCAAAAGAGTCAACCTTGATCAACTGAAGACAAAGGTGGATTCAAGCAAAGTGGCCCGTGAAGCTCAAAACCAGGCCGACGCCAAAGCTGCCGCTGCCGCTGCTGCTGCAGCCCAAAGAGAACGCCAGGCATGGGCCGACGCTCTCTCCAACGTCAAGGGTACCATCCAGGAGGGCAGCGGGCGCTCCTCTTCCAGCTCCGGCGAAAGCGGACTGGCCTCTCAGGCGAAAATCACAGGTGCCTCTCTCGGCACCGGCGATGGAACCGGCAGTGGCGAGGCTGTCGCCAACTATGCCCAGGCGGTTTGCTCCTACTATCGGAACGCCTGGATCAGCCCCTCCACCCTCAAGGATGACAAGCTCACGGCCGTCGCCCGCATCATCATTAACCGCAACGGCAGCATTCAATCGGCAACCATCACCTCCCGCTCAGGCGATAAAGAGCTCGACGCCAGCGTCCAGAGAGCCATCGACAGCGTGGTCAAGCTACCCCCTTTCCCCAAAAACTCAACCGATAGCACCAGAACCTATACCATACGGTTTAACTTGAGGGGAGCTACTATTTAATTATAGAACGATAACCATGCAAAACAGAAGTATCTTAAGACGCACCACGGGCGGAGTTTTCGCAATTCTATACGCCGCCTTTTGTTTCACCCTGTGGGCTCAAACCACCGCTGAGCTCGACATTGACCGGATGGCGACTCTCTCCAACCGCCCCTTCCCTGTCCATATCAAGGGGAGCCTCAGCCCGGAAGCCCTGAGCGTCCTCAGGTTTGACCTGGAGGTCGGCGGCTGCGACATCGTCTCGGAGGATGCCGCCACCTATCTGGTCCATGGCGCCAGCTCTGAGAACATCACCGGCCGGCTGACCGACCAGACCGGCAGCGTTCAATACTTCAACCGCTCCTATAAAAACGGCACCACGCGTGCCCAGGCCCATGCGCTGGCAGGCGATATCCTCAAAGTTTTGACCGGCCAGGACTCCATCTTCAATTGCAAGATCGCCTACTGCGTCAATACGAACACCGATAAAAATGAAATTTTCATCTCCGACTTTGACGGGTTTAGCCCCAAACAGGTGACCCGAGACGGCAGCCTGATCCGTGGTCTGAGCTGGGGCGCGGAAAATAAATCGCTCCTCTATTGCTCCTACATGAAGGGTAACCCCGATATCTACCTCCACAATCTGGCAGAGGGCAGACGCAGCGTGGTCGCCAACTATACGGGCCTCAATACGAGCCCCGCCATTTCACCCGACGGTAAAAAAGTGGCCATGATCCTGAGTAAAGACGGGACCCCGGATGTCTATGTCTCCAATCTGGATGGCAGCAACCTCAAACGAATCACGCAAACGGCTGCCGATGAAGCCTCACCCTGCTGGTCGCCCGATGGCACCAGGCTCTGCTTCTCCAGCCGTATCAGCGGCAGCGCCCGCCTTTATACGGCACCGGCTGAAGGCGGCAAAATGCAACGCATTACCACCACTGGCGTCGGTTCAGCCACCGAGCCGGATTGGTCGCCCGATGGAAAATGGATCGCTTTTACCACGACGACGCGCCACTCCTTCCAGATATGCGTGGTGCCGGCCGCTGGCGGAATAGTGGAGATTCTTGCCGAAGGGGAATCCCCCAGTTGGGCCCCCAACTCCCGAACTTTAATCTTTTGTAGAAAGTCAGGCAAAAAAAGTACGCTGGTTATGCTTGACGTTCCGACTAAAAAGTCCAAAACTATAACAAACGTCACCGGCAGTGCGTCTCAGCCCTGCTGGACTCGGTAAAGAACAATCAAAAAGAACTGTAGACTATGAAATCAATCACGAAACTTGTCCTGGTACTGGGACTTAGCTTGGCGGTTTCTCTCCTCACCTCTTGCAAGAACCCCAAGACCCCCACATCCAGCATCCCGAAGCTGGACCCGACGATCAGCCAGGCCGGCACCACCGACCCATTGGCTGGAACCAGAAACCAGGGCACTGGTACGACCAGACCCTCAGGTCCAACCGGTGCGGACCGCACAGGCGCCTATGCTGACGATGACGCCTTCTCTCACGGTTTGGACAATGTGGAGGGAGTGGACTTTGATGATACCGGCATTGGCCAGGCCAGCCGCCAGAGCTTCGAAGGCCGCCCCATGGATACCGAGATTTTTAAGGATTATACCATCCATTTCGATTTTGACAGCTCCGCTGTACGCCCCTCCGATAGAATCAATGTTGAGGCCGTCGCCGATTACCTCAAAGCTCATGGCGATTGCTACCTGCTGATTGACGGCCACTGCGATGAACGGGGCACCGAGGAATACAACCAGGCTCTGGGTGAGCGCCGCGCTCTCTCGGCCCGCGAAGCCATCACCAAAGAAGGCATCCAGGCCGGCCGCGTCCGCACCCGCTCCTGGGGTGAAGCGCGCCCGGTTGCCCTGGGCGCCGATGAAGCCAGCTACGCCCAGAACCGGCGCGGCGAGTTCATCCTCCTGCTTCCCAGAACCGAGTAACACGCAATAGTTTCATTTTGTTCTTTTAACTCATCAACCGGGGTATCCTCACCGATACCCCGTTTTTTTGTTCTTTATCGCGCTTGACCTGGGGGCTGTTTTGGGTCTTAAATAGGGCCATATGTTCAAATCAGTTGGAAATGTATCGTTATCCTTGCTCTGCGCGGCGGCGTGGGCGCTGAGCGGCTCCTGCGCAGAGGCAGTGGAGGCCCCGGCAAAAATCCAGACCACTGATACCGCTCTGGAGGCCTGGCTCGGCGGCGAGCTCTTCTTCACCTACAACTACCAGGAAGCGGCCAAACCGTTTCTCTACCCGCTCTACGGTCCCGATAACCTCCTCATGGTCCGGAGCTATCCGATGAAAAAAGTGGAAAGGGAGCAGACCGACCACCCGCATCAAAAAGCCTTCTGGTTCACCCATGGCGATGTGAACGGCGTCGATTACTGGACCGAAGACGGCAAAAACGGACGCATCCTCCACCAGAACTTCATCCAGCTTCAATCGGGGGAGCATGGCGTTATCGAGTCGCTCAACTACTGGGTCAAGCCCGACGGCAAGACGGTTCAGCTCAAGGACCAACGCAAATACGAATTCTTTGGCGATGCCCAACAGCGTTATCTGGACCTCACCATCACGCTGAGCGCCGTCGGTGAAGATGCCAACCTGGGCGATACCAAGGAGGGTACCTTCGGTATCCGCATCGCCGAGAGCATGCGCCTCAAAGGAGGGCTCAATAAGGGCCATATCGTCAACAGCGAGGGGCTCAAAGATGCCGCCACCTGGGGCAAACGGGCCGCCTGGGTCGATTACTTTGGACCGGTGGAGGGTCAAACCGTCGGCATCGCCATTCTGGACCACCCCGATAACCTCCGCTTCCCCACCTGGTGGCATGTCCGCGATTACGGGCTCTTTGCCGCCAACCCCTTCGGCATCCACGATTTTGAGCCGAAAACCTCAAGCGGCGAGCGCACCCCGGCCAATGCGGGCGATTACCTCCTCAAAAAAGAGGAGAGCCTGACTTTCAAATATCGGGTGATTTTCCACAAAGGCAGCGATACCGAGGCGGAGATCGCCAGAGAATACGAAGAATTCATCAAATAGAGTAAACCTTTAAATCACTCTCAGAAAAATGAATCGTCGCCATTTTATTCAGACTCTGGGCGGGCTGGCCGCCGCGGCCGCCCTCCCCTTCCCAAGCAACGCCCGAGCCGAGGAAGCCAAACCTCAAAGCTCATCGCCGGGCGGTTTCAAGTTGGGGCTGGTCACCTATAACCTCGGCAAAGATATGGATGTGCCGGCCCTGATCAAGAGCTGCAGCGAAACCGGCTTTGAAGGGGTCGAGCTTCGCACCACCCATGCCCACAAGGTAGAAGTCAACCTCACGGCAGCCGAACGCCAGGAGGTAAAGGCGCGCTTTGCCGATTCACCGGTCCGGCTGGTGAGCCTGGGGAGCGTTTTTGATTACCACACCCCCGACCCCGATAAACTCAAACGGGACATTGAGGGGACCCGCGAATATATCAAGCTGGCGCGGGATGTCGGCGCCGAAGCGATCAAGGTTCGCCCCAATGATATGCCCGCAGGCGTACCGCCGGAAAAGACACTGGAGCAGATCGGCAAAGCCTTTCGCCAGGTCGCTATCTACGGCGCGGAGCTCGGGATTGATATCCGGATGGAGGTTCACGGCAACCAGACCTGCCTCCTCCCCAATATCAGGAAGATCATCGATGTGGCCGACCACCCCAACGCCACCGTCTGCTGGAATTCCAATATGGATGACTTGAAAGGCGAAGGCTGGGATTATAACTACGAGCTGGTGAAACACAAGATCACCGTCTGCCACATCACCGAGCTCTGGAACGCCGGCTACCCCTGGCGCAAACTCTTCGCTTGCCTGAAGCACGACGGCTTCACGGGCTACACTCTGGCGGAAATCCCGCACAACCCCGACCCGGTCCGGATCATGCGCTACTACCGCGCGCTCTGGCTGGCTCTGCAGGAGGGATAAAATATTTTTAGCATCAATAGGAAAAAAGAGGCTTGTCGCCCGCAACCGGTGCGGGTTACACTGGGCCTTAGCAATTGGAAAGTATTGTTATGAGTAAGACGCAGAAACTAAATCGTAGGGATTTTATTAAGTCCTCTCTTTTGGGTGCGGGCGCTCTGGCCGCCCCTGCCTGGCTCAGCCAGGTGCACGCCCAGGTCACCGACCGACCTCTGGGCGCCAATGACGATATCAGGGTGGCGGTGATCGGTATCCGCGGCCAGGGTAACGGCCATATCAACGACCTGCTCAAGATACCGGGCGTCCGCGTAGTCGCCCTCTGTGATGCCGATTCAGCCGTCCTCAGGCAGCGGGTCGCTCAACTGGAGCAAAAGGATGTTAAGGTCAAGGCATGCACCGATATGCGCGAGATTTTCGACGACCCCGAAATCGATGCCGTCTCGATGGCTACCCCCAATCACTGGCATTCGCTCGGGACGATCTGGGCCTGCCAGGCGGGTAAGGATGTTTACGTGGAAAAACCGGTCTCTCATAACGTCAGTGAAGGGCGCCGGATGGTCGAGGCGGCCCGCAAATATAAGCGGATTGTCCAGACCGGTACCCAGTGCCGCTCCAGCCGCGGTTTGCAGGAGGCGGTCGCCTGGGTCCAGGCAGGGAATCTGGGCAAGGTCAATGTGGCCCGTGCGCTCTGCTACAAGCGCCGCGACACCATCGGCCACGTACAGATGCCCCAGCCCATCCCCGCCAATATCGATTACGACCTCTGGTGCGGGCCGGCCCCGATGGAGCCGCTGATGCGTAAACAGCTTCACTATGATTGGCACTGGGTCTGGGCGACCGGTTGCGGCGACCTCGGCAATCAGGGCATCCACCAGATGGATATCGCCCGCTGGTTCCTGGGTGAAAAGACGCTCTCACGCCGCGTCTGGAGCGCCGGCGGCCGCTACGGCTATATCGACAACGGCGAAACGGCGAATACGCAGCTCATCTACCACGATTACGGCAAGAAAGCGCTGATTTTCGAAGTCCGCGGCCTCCCCGCCTCCGCCAGCGACGGCAAGATGGATAACCTCAAAGGGGCCAGCATCGGCGTCATCGTGGAGTGTGACGAGGGCTACGTGGTCAACCCCAACTACAACAGCGCCACCGCCTTTGATTGGGATGGGAATGAATTGAAAAAATTCTCCGCCGGCGGCAACCACCACGCAAACTGGATTGAGGCGATCCGCAGCCGCAAGGCGAGCGACCTCACCGCCGATATTCTGGAGGGGCACCTCTCCAGCGCGCTCTGCCATACGGGTAATATCTCCTACCGGCTGGGCAAGCTCGCAAGGGCGGACGAAGTCGAACAGGTGCTGCGCCAGCTCCCGCACATGCTCGAAGCGGGCGAACGAGTCTGGGAGCATCTCCAGGCCAACCTGATCAACCTCGAACAGGAAAAGACCTTCCTCGGCCCCGTGCTGGAAATGTACGAAAAACAGGAGTTCTTTGTCGGTAACGACCGCGCCAATGCGATGCTCACGCGCGACTACCGCTACCCGTTCGTCGTCCCCAAATATATCTGACGAAACAGGTTAGAAGAATTAAATAAACCTTCAGGCACTCCGTCTGCCCCCGGCAGGCGGAGTTTTTTTTAGGACCTCGGATGGAAGCGGCGGTGAACCTCTTTCAGGCGGGCCCTGGCCACATGGGTATAGACCTCGGTCGTGCTGATGCTGGCGTGGCCCAGAAGCTCCTGGATGACCCGCAGGTCGGCGCCATGCTCCAGGAGATGCGTGGCAAAACTATGCCGCAGGCCGTGCGGGGTGATACTTTCGGGCAGGCCGGCGGCCTTGACGCGGTTCTTGATTCGCAGCCAGAGCGTGACGGGGGCGAACCGGGTGCCGCGAGTGGTCAGGAAGAGATTGCCCGGGGATTTGGGCTTGGATAAATCGGGTCTGCCTTGCGAGAGATATTGCCGGATTGCCTCTATCGCCATTTTACCGACCGGCACCACCCGCTCCTTGTTGCCTTTGCCAATCACGGTGATGAAGCCCTCCTCGAGGTGGAGCTGCTCCAGCCGCAAACCGCACAGCTCGGAGAGGCGCAGGCCCGAGGAGTAGGCAAGCTCCAGAACCGCCTGGTCGCAATAATCACGCGGGCGCATCTGGGGCGGCTTGCGCAGGAGCCGCTCTATCTGCTCAGCCTCCAGCGCTCTGGGCAGAGCCTCCCAGCGG
>Ga0123334_1005415_pt1 | contig 12330 bp, 6 predicted proteins | sample BiotimSIPDNA_FD_89706 | JGI IMG/M metagenome (GOLD analysis project Ga0123334, IMG submission 89706) | Anaerobic biogas reactor microbial communites from Washington, USA - Biogas_R1 time_0 SIP DNA | ecosystem: Engineered > Bioreactor > Anaerobic > Unclassified | place: Washington, USA | collected... | reverse complement strand
TAGGCGATCGCGCCGGTGTCGCGCGGCTCGGTGCGCTGGTTGGATATGAGATTACCGAGTGACCAGTAGACAAGACCCGTGTCGGTCGAGCCGTCTTCCAATGTGACTTCCAGCCTGTCCACCGGCTGCAGCACATGCGGGTGGTGCCCGAAAATCACATCGGCGCCTGCCGCTATGAATTTTTCCGCAAGCTTCCTCTGTGTGGAATTGGGATACTGCGCATATTCGTAGCCCCAGTGTACCGACATGCATATGATTTCCGCGCCCATGGCTTTCGCGTTTTCGATATCCTGGCACAGCCTGTCGGATTCGTCGAGCCACGAAACGATGTACGAATCCTCTTCGTCGGTCAGCCTTCCCTCGAGTCCGTTTGCACCGTAAGTGGCCGAAATGATTGCGACGTCAATGCCGTTCACATCGATGATCAGCGGTATTTCACGGTTTTCGGGCGACAGGAATGTACCGGTATGGAAAATGTCCAGGCTGTCCATCTGCTCGATGGTCCGGTAGAGTCCTTCCGGGTCCGAATCCAGGCAATGGTTGTTGGCGGTGGTCAGCACATCGAACCCTGCGCTCTTTACGGCGCGAAGCAGGGAATCGGGGGAACGGAACCGCGGGAAGCCGGTAAACCCGTATTCGTTGTCCGCGCCGGGCAGCGTGGTTTCAAAGTTTGTGATCATCAGGTCCGGGTATTCGATAAAGGGCGCTATCTCATAGAAACAGGAATCAAATTCATACTCCTCCGCTTGTTTGTTGTATGCTGATGTCAGCTGCCGTGCATGGCACATGATATCTCCGGCCGCGCCGACCACGATGGTGATGTCCTCGGGTACCGGCGTGGGCGATGGCGTCGGCACGGGCGTGGGCGCCGGGGTCTGTACGGTCCCGATGATGCCGGCAGTTTCAGAGGGAGCCGAAGGAGAGGCCTCCGGCGGCATCAGCGTACAGGAAGCCAACAGCAAGATTGTTCCGATCAGCATTAACATTTTTTTCATATGGATTCTCTCTTAGTTTATGATATTATGCTTTATCCATGAATAATATTATCATTCAGACTAAAAATATACAATAAAGCGGTATTTGCACATAGAATTGGGCAGAATATGCATGTTATTTTTTTCTTGACAGAGAGCGAGATGTTTTGATATAATCATACACTGCATTAGTATGAACAAAGGAACCATTGCACATTCAATTTCCGGCGTGCTTTGGGTGGGGGCGCTTTGCGCTCATTTGGTGTGTATGGGTGATCTGTTGTTTCGTGATTAATTATACTATACCAAAAAGCAATTCAAATAACAATTCTAATAATTGAGGTGTGTAAAAAAATATGGCCCATGAGGTGAAGGTACGCGAAATTACAACCGGCAAAAGAAAACGTATGAGCTTTTCAAACATCGACGAAGTGATGGAGATGCCGGACCTGATCGAAGTACAGAAAAAATCCTACAGGCAGTTCCTTGAGGTCGGCTTCCGCGAAGTATTGGCCGACATTTCCCCGATAAGGGACTATACCAACACTCTCAGCCTCGAACTGGTTGACTATACAATCGATAAGACGCCGAAGTACACGGTGGCCGAATGCAAGGAACGCGATGTAACCTATTCGGCGCCGCTGAAGGTCAAAGTGCGCCTGCTGAACAATGAAACGGGCGAAGTCAAGGAGCAGGAAGTCTTCATGGGCGAATTCCCGCTGATGACCGATTCGGGCACGTTCATCATCAACGGCGCGGAAAGGGTCATCGTCAGCCAGCTGGTGAGGTCGCCGGGGGTCATATACGGCAGCAGCATCGACAAGAACGGCGACCCGCTGTTTACGTGCACACTGATACCCAACCGCGGCGCATGGATGGAGTTTGAAAGCGATTCGAACAACATATTATGGGTCAGGATCGACAGAACCCGCAAACAGCCGGCAACCGTGCTGCTGCGCGCGCTCGGATTCGGCACCGATGCACAGATCACGGAGCTGATGGGCGAGGATGAGCACCTGTTTGCGACGATGGAACGCGATTCGGCAAAGACCGCGGAAGGCGGGCTGCTCGAAATCTACAAGCGCCTTCGTCCGGGCGAGCCGCCGACTGTCGAGTCCGCAAAATCGCTGATCAATTCACTGTTCTTCGATGCGCGCAGGTATGACCTTGCCCGCGTCGGAAGATATAAATTCAATAAAAAGCTGTTGATGGCCGACAGGATCTACAACCGCAGGGCGGCGCACGATGTCGTCAATCCGAACACCGGCGAAATCCTTGTGAAAGCCGGCGAGAAGATCAGCCGCAAGAAATCCGCCGAGATACAGAATACGGGCATACAGGGCATCAAGATCGCCATGGAGAACAGGACGCTGACCGTCATCGGCAACCGCTTTGTAGACCCGAAGATATACCTTGCGCCGCTTGGCCTGGATGCCGACGAACTGGGCTTAAATGAATATGTTCATTATCCGGTGCTGATGGAAGTCATAGAATCGGCGGGCAATGACAGCGGCGCTCTCGTTGAAGCGCTCAAGGAAGCCAAGGACGTATTGATACCGAGGCATGTGCTGCCCGACGACATCATCGCATCGTTCAATTATTATGTAGGCCTGTTCCACCATGTCGGCCATACCGACGACATCGACCACCTGGGCAACCGCCGCCTGCGTTCGGTCGGCGAGCTGCTGCAGAACCAGATACGGATCGGGCTTGCCCGCCTCGAGCGCGTCGTCAAGGAGCGCATGGCCATACAGGACATGGACAATATTACGCCGCAGGCGCTTATAAACATACGCCCGGTTACGGCGGCCATCAAGGAGTTCTTCGGCTCCTCGCAGCTGTCGCATTTCATGGACCAGACAAATCCGCTTGCCGAGCTGACCAACAAGCGCCGCCTGTCGGCGCTGGGCCCCGGGGGATTGAACCGCGACCGCGCGTCATTCGATGTCCGCGACGTACACTCGTCGCACTACGGCAGAATGTGCCCGATCGAGACGCCGGAAGGTCCGAACATCGGTCTGATCGGTTCACTTGCGATTTATTCGAGAATCAATGAATACGGCTTTATCGAAACTCCGTACAGAACCGTCGATAAGGACAATCAGGTTGTCACCGACGAGGTCGTCTATATGACGGCCGATGAGGAGGACAAATACATCATTGCCCAGGCAAACGAGCCGACCGATGAAAACGGCAGGTTCGTCAAAGAGCATGTGGCCGCCCGCGTGTACGGCGAGATCATGGAAGTGCGAAGCGACGCCGTCGACTATATGGATGTCTCCCCGAAGCAGGTTGTTTCGGTTGCGACCGCCATGATACCGTTCCTTGAAAATGACGACGCGAACCGCGCGCTGATGGGCTCGAACATGCAGAGGCAGGCTGTGCCGCTCATCAAGCCCGAAGCCCCGCTCATCGGCACCGGCATGGAATGCAAGGCGGCCGCCGACTCTGGGGTCGTGGTGCTCGCCAAGGAAGACGGCGTGGTCGACAAGGTTTCAGCCTCCGAAATCATTGTAAAGGACAGCAGCGGCCGTAAGAACAGTTATGTATTGAGCAAATTTGTGCGTTCAAACCAGGGCACCTGCATCAACCAGCGCCCGGTCTGCAAGAAGGGCGACAAGGTCAAAAAGGGAGACCTGCTGGCCGACGGCCCCTCGACCGATCTGGGCGAGCTGTCGCTCGGGCGCAATGTGCTGGTCGCATTCATGCCGTGGGAAGGATATAACTTTGAGGACGCCATACTGCTTTCCGAAAATCTGGTGAAAGCCGATGTGTTCACATCGATACACATCGAAGAATATGAGTGCGAGGCCCGCGACACCAAGCTCGGACCCGAGGAGATCACGCGCGAAATTCCGAACGTCAGCGAGGATTCCCTGAAGGATCTTGACGAGCGCGGCATCATCAGGATCGGCGCCGAGGTCAAGAGCAACGATATTCTGGTCGGCAAGGTAACGCCGAAGGGCGAAACGGAGCTGAACCCCGAAGAGCGCCTGCTGCGCGCGATATTCGGCGAGAAGGTGCGCGAAGTGCGCGATACATCCCTGAAAGTTCCGCACGGCCAGAACGGCATCATCGTCGACGTCAAGACCTTTACGCGCGAAAACCACGATGAGCTTTCACCCGGCGTAAACGAAATGGTCAGGGTTTATATCGCACAGAGAAGAAAGATATCGGTCGGCGACAAGATGGCCGGACGCCACGGAAACAAGGGCGTCGTGTCCCGCATACTGCCGCAGGAAGACATGCCCTTCATGCCCGACGGCACGCCGGTTGAGATCGTTTTAAACCCGATGGGCGTTCCCTCGCGTATGAACATCGGCCAGGTGCTTGAGCTGCACCTCGGCAAGATCGCCAAGCTGATGGGCTGGCATGTTGCGACACCGGTATTCGACGGCGCGACCGAGGAGGACATCACATCGATGTTCGAAAAGCTCGGAGAGCGCAGGGACGGCAAAACCATATTGTACGACGGCAGGAGCGGCGAGCCCTTTGAAAACCCGGTCACGGTAGGGTACATGTATATGCTCAAGCTGATCCATCTTGTCGACGACAAGATCCATGCGCGCTCGACAGGCCCCTATTCGCTCGTAACGCAGCAGCCGCTGGGCGGTAAGGCCCAGTTCGGCGGCCAGCGCTTCGGCGAGATGGAGGTGTGGGCGCTTGAGGCCTACGGCGCGGCGCACACGCTGCAGGAAATTTTAACCGTCAAATCCGACGACGTGGTCGGCAGGGTCAAGACCTATGAGGCCATCGTCAAGGGCGAGAATGTGCCGGAGCCGGGAATACCCGAAAGCTTCAAGGTGCTGATCAAGGAGCTTCAGTCCCTGTCGCTGGATGTCAGCGTACTGACCGAGGATAGGCAGGAGATCGTCATACGCGACAGCGATTACGAGGAAGCGACTCCGGAGATACTCGGCGTCAACATCGAGGGCGACGAGTTCGCGGCCGATGACGACGACATATCGTCCGCAGACTTCAATGAGAGCTTCGAGGAGCTTGAACTCGGCGATCTGGATGATCTTCCGGACTTTAACGACATGGATGATTTTGACGACGACGAGCTGTAAGCGCGCCGAATGTATCAGGGTAAATAATATTGTTTAAATATTGAAAGGAGGCAAGCCCTTGTTTGAACTCAATCAGTTTGATTCATTGCGCATAGGACTTGCGTCGCCGCAGAAGATACTGGAATGGTCTCACGGCGAAGTTAAAAAACCTGAAACGATCAACTACCGCACCTTAAAGCCTGAAAGGGACGGGCTTTTCTGCGAGAGGATATTCGGGCCCTCCAAGGACTGGGAGTGCCATTGCGGAAAATACAAGAGGATACGCTACAAAGGCATCATATGCGACAAGTGCGGCGTCGAGGTTACCCGCTCCAAGGTTCGCCGCGAGCGCATGGGCCACATAGAGCTTGCGGCGCCGGTCAGCCATATCTGGTACTTCAAGGGCATACCGAGCAGAATGGGGCTTCTCCTTGACATGTCGCCGAGGCTTTTGGAGCGCGTGCTTTACTTTGCGGCGTTCATGGTCACCGACCCGGGCAACACGCCGCTCGTTCAAAAGCAGATACTGACCGACCGGGAGTACCGCGAAGCGCTGGACATGTACGGCGAGACATTCAAGGCCGGCATGGGCGCCGAAGCCGTCAAGGAACTGCTTGTCGGACTGGATCTTAAAAAGATGGGCGAGGAACTCCGCGCGACCATCAAGGATTCCACCGGGCAAAAGCGCATGAGGGCCATCAAGCGCCTCGATGTTGTCGAATCCTTCATGAAGTCGGGCAACAAACCCGAGTGGATGATACTGGATGTCGTTCCGGTCATACCGCCGGAAATCCGCCCGATGGTGCAGCTCGACGGCGGCAGATTCGCGACAAGCGATTTGAACGATCTTTACCGCAGGGTCATCAACAGGAACAACCGCTTAAAGAGGCTGCTGGAGCTCGGCGCGCCCGATATCATCGTGCGCAATGAAAAGCGCATGCTGCAGGAAGCCGTTGATGCTCTGATTGACAACGGCCGCCGCGGCAGGCCGGTCACCGGCCCCGGAAACAGGCCCTTAAAGAGCCTTTCGGACATGCTGCGCGGCAAGCAGGGAAGGTTCCGCCAGAATCTTCTGGGCAAGCGCGTCGACTACTCGGGCCGCTCGGTCATCGTCGTCGGCCCGGAGCTCAAGCTGTACCAGTGCGGCATCCCGAAGGAAATGGCGCTGGAGCTCTTCAAGCCCTTTGTAATGAAGCGCCTGGTCGAGGACGGCTACGCGCACAACATCAAGAGCGCAAAGCGCATGGTCGAGCGTGTCCGTGAAGAGGTCTGGGACATACTCGAGGATGTCATCAAGGAGCACCCGGTGCTTTTAAACCGCGCTCCCACGCTGCACAGGCTCGGCATACAGGCTTTTGAGCCGGTGCTGGTCGAGGGCAAGGCCATCAAGATTCACCCGCTGGTCTGCACGGCGTACAACGCCGACTTTGACGGCGACCAGATGGCCGTGCACGTGCCGCTGTCCGTCGAAGCGCAGGCCGAGGCGAGGTTCCTGATGCTTGCGACGAACAACCTGTTAAAGCCCGCCGACGGCCGCCCGGTCGTCAGCCCGACCCAGGACATCGTCATCGGATCCTACTACCTGACCATCACCAAGGACGGGGCCAAGGGCGAGGGCCGCGCATTTGCGAATGTTGACGAGGCCGTCATGGCTTACGAGGTCGGCGACATCGACCTGCACGCATTGATCCGCGTGCGCATGGAAAAGGTCGTCGACGGCGAACTGAAGAAAAAGATCATCAAGACATCGGTCGGCAGGCTGCTGTTTAACAGCGTGATACCGCAGGATCTTGGTTATGTCGACCGGAGCCGCGAGGAGAACCTGTTCAGCCTCGAGATCGACACGCTGGTCAAGAGGGGGCTGCTCGGCGACATCGTCGACAGGACCTACAGAAAGCACGGCAACACCGTCACCGCCGAAGTGCTGGACAAGATCAAAACGCTTGGATTCAAGTACTCGACCAGGGGCGCGATCACGGTATCGGTGTCCGATATCGAGATACCGAAGGAGAAGGCCGAATACCTGGCCGAGGCCGAACAGCGGATCGTGGGCATTGAGAGCGCGTTCAGCGAAGGCCTGATATCCGAGGAAGAGCGCTATGAAAACGTCGTCAATACCTGGAAGGAAACGACCGACAAAGTTACAAAAGCGCTGATCGACAATCTGGATAAATTCAATAATATCTACATGATGTCCGACTCCGGAGCGCGCGGAAACACGAACCAGATCAGGCAGCTTGCGGGCATGCGCGGCCTTATGGCCAACCCGTCGGGCCGCATCATCGAGGTTCCGATCCGCTCGAACTTCCGCGAGGGCCTGAATATACTCGAGTTCTTCATATCGGCACACGGCGCAAGGAAAGGTCTGGCCGACACGGCGCTCAGAACCGCCGAGTCCGGATATCTGACCCGCCGCCTTGTCGATGTCGCGCAGGATGTCATCGTCCGCGGCGAGGACTGCTTCCATGAGCGCGGCGAAGCGCCCAGGGGCATCACTGTCAAAGCCCTGAACGACGGCCAGCGCCTGATCGAAGATCTGTCCGAGCGCATTTGGGGCCGCACCGTTGTCAACGATGTCGTCCACCCCGAGACCGGCGAGGTGCTGGTCAAGGCAGGCCAGACCATTGATTCATGGGATCTTGCCAGAAATGTGCAGGCGGCAGGGGTCAAACAGGTTGAGATACGCTCCGTGTTTACATGCAGGAACCAGACGGGCGTGTGCGCCAAGTGCTACGGCCTGAACATGGCAACCGGGCGCGATGTCCGCATCGGCGAGGCGGTCGGAACGATTGCCGCCCAGGCCATCGGCGAACCCGGCACGCAGCTTACGATGCGTACCTTCCATACCGGCGGCGTTGCGCAGGCCGAGGACATCACGCAGGGTCTTCCGAGGGTCGAGGAGCTCTTTGAGGCCAGAAAGCCCAAAGAGATGGCCATCATATCCGAGATATCAGGCAAGATATCCGTATCAGCGGAAAACGGCCGGGATATCACCGTGACAAGCGATGAAGGAGAGGCCAAATTCTACAAGATACCGTTCGGCTCGCGCCTGAATGTCGGCGACGGCGACGAGGTCGAGGCCGGCGACATGCTGACGGTCGGCTCAATCAACCCGCACGATCTGTTAAAGATCAAGGGCATCAAGGGCGTGCAGGAGTACCTGCTGAACGAGGTGCAGATGGTATACCGCCTGCAGGGCGTTGAGACCGCGGATAAGCACATCGAGGTGATTCTGCGGCAGATGATGCGCAAAGTCAAGATCGAGGAAGCCGGCGACACCGATATGCTTCCGGGCGAGCTCGTGGATATTTTCGAGTTCGAGGAAAAGAACATGGCCGTCATCGAGCAGGGCGGACAGCCGGCCAGTGCGCAGCGTGTGCTGCTCGGCATTACAAAGGCATCGCTTGCGACAACCAGCTTCCTGTCGGCCGCCGCATTCCAGGAGACGACCAGGGTGCTGACGGAGGCCGCCATCAAGGGCATGATCGATCCGCTGATCGGCCTGAAGGAGAATATCATACTCGGAAAGCTGATCCCCGCGGGTACCGGCATGAAGCGTTACCGCAACATCCGGATCAACACCAGCTATACGGGCGCTCCCGCGGAGCAGAAAAGCGAAGTACTGGATGAGCTTATGCTGACTTGATGCGCGTGTCCCGGCAGTATTGACAGCCCTAATGCCAAATGATAGAATACATAGGCATGCGTAAAAACGGAGGTAGAACGTGCAGGACTTAACCGACCCGTCAAAACGGGTGGTTGGAACCAAACAGGTTTTGCGCCATATCAAGGAAGGCAGGGTTGAACTTGTTTACCTGGCGGCCGATGCGGATGAAACCATCCGTCAGACCATACTCAATGCATGCGAAAAGTGCTCCGTCGATGTTTTGGATACCCACAGCATGAAGGAGCTCGGAGATGCATGCAGAATCAAGGTCGGGGCGGCCGCAGCAGGTGTTCTGAAACCTGAGGGGCGTCAGCCCTGAGCGGGTTCCAACCTGAAAATAGTTTAATCTAAAACAACTCCCAAGGGTTGCGGGAGTTTATATACTTGAAAATCAGCCAGGAGGTGAATTTACAAAGAATGCCTACGATTAATCAGATGATCCGTAACGGAAGAGATCAGAAAACGAAGAAAAGCAAGGCTCCCATTCTGCAGCAGAATCCCCAGAGGAGGGGCGTGTGCCTTCAGGTCATCACAAAGACTCCGAAAAAGCCCAATTCGGCTTTGCGTAAAATCGCAAGGGTCAGGCTCACAAGCGGTATTGAAGGAAACGCCATCATTCCGGGCGAAGGACATAATCTGCAGGAGCACTCGGTTGTGCTGATCCGCGGCGGCCGCGTCAGGGACCTTCCCGGCGTTCGTTATCATATAATCAGGGGCACGCTTGATACTGCAGGCGTAGAAGGCCGCAGACAGGCCCGCTCCAGATATGGCGCAAAGCGTCCCAAGAAGTAGATTTTTGCATAAAGGGCCGTATTTTGTTTGGAACGCAAGAATAAGGCCTATAGTCACCATGCTGAAAGACCCTACAGGACAATATAAGGAGGATTATAATGCCAAGACGTGGAGGAGTTCCAAGTCGCGAGGTGCTTCCTGATCCCATGTATAATTCCGTTATTGTTTCAAAGCTTATAAATAAAGTGATGAAGCAGGGGAAAAAGGGAACATCCCAAAAAATCTGCTATGACGCTTTTAACATCGTGGCCGAAAAGACCGGCCGCAGCGCTCTGGAAGTATTTGAGGACGCCATGAACAACATCATGCCCGTTCTTGAGATAAAGGCCCGCCGTGTGGGCGGCGCCACCTATCAGGTTCCGATGGAGGTGCGCCCCGAACGGCGCCAGACACTCGGAATACGCTGGCTGGTTGAGTATTCGAAAAACCGCAGCGAGCGCACGATGAAGGAAAGATTGTCTGCCGAAATTTTGGATGCCGCAGCAGGTCAGGGCGGCGCGGTAAGGCGACGCGAAGAAACCCATCGTATGGCCGAAGCCAACAAAGCTTTCGCGCACTACAGATGGTAATGTAATTTTTGATTTTATAAGAAAGGAGGAAGCGAAATGCCGAGGGAAATTGCAATAGAAAAAGTACGCAATGTTGGAATCATGGCGCACATTGACGCCGGAAAGACCACCACCACCGAACGCATACTGTTTTATACCGGCAGGCTGCACCGCATGGGCGAAGTCCACGAAGGCGCGGCCACAATGGACTGGATGGAACAGGAGCAGGAGCGCGGCATCACCATAACATCGGCGGCTACCAGCTGCAGATGGCGCGAGCATAAAATCAATATCATCGACACCCCCGGACATGTTGACTTCACTATGGAAGTGGAGCGCTCCCTCCGTGTACTCGACGGAGCGGTAGCCGTCTTCTGCGGAAAAGGCGGCGTGGAGCCGCAGTCAGAAACAGTATGGCGCCAAGCCGACAGATACGGAGTCCCCAGGATAGCATACGTCAACAAGATGGATATTGTCGGCGCGGATTTTTATCGCGTGGTTGAAATGATGAAAACCCGCCTGAATGCAAATCCCGTGCCGATACAGCTACCCATAGGAGCAGAGGATAAATTTGAAGGCTTAGTGGACCTGGTTGCCATGGAAGCGGTCTTATACAAGGACGACATGGGAGTCGAACGGGTCAGGACCGCGATACCCGAAGAGATGATGGAGAAGGCCCGTGAATACAGGCACCGCATGGTCGAGGCGATCGCCTTGAGCCACGAGGAGCTTTTGGAAAAATATCTGGAGGAGGGCGACCTGACGAGGGATGAGCTGATTAAGGGAATACGCGATGCGACGATCGCCGGGCAAATGATACCGGTGCTTTGCGGAACATCGTATAAAAACAAGGGAGTGCAGCTGCTGCTGGACGCAATTGTTGATTTCCTGCCGTCCCCGGTGGATATCCCGCCGATTACCGGAATCAATCCCCAGTCTGAAAACCAGGAAGAGAGAAGATCGGACGACGCAGAACCGTTCGCCGCTTTGGCGTTCAAGATCATGGCCGACCCGTTTGTGGGCAAGCTTGCTTTCTTCAGGGTCTATTCCGGGCATCTGGAATCCGGCACCACGGTACTGAACGCGACCAAGGGCAAAAGGGAGCGCATCGGCAGGATACTGCAGATGCATGCGAACAACCGCCAGGACCTGACGGAGGTTTTTGCCGGCGACATTGCGGCGGCCGTAGGCCTGAAGGAAGTATCGACGGGCGACACGCTGTGCGTGCAGAGCCGCCCGGTCATATTGGAGTCGATGGATTTCCCGGAACCCGTCATCAGGGTCGCAATCGAACCTAAGACAAAGGCGGGCCAGGATAAGATGACGCTGGCGCTTGTAAAGCTTGCCGAGGAAGATCCGACATTCAAGACATACACCGACCAGGAGACCGGCCAGACCATCATAGCAGGCATGGGCGAGCTGCACCTTGAGATCATTGTGGACAGAATGCTTCGCGAGTTCAAAGTTGAAGCGAATGTCGGCAAACCCCAGGTATCCTACAGGGAGAGCATCACCAGGCCGGCCGGAGCAGAAGGGCGCTTTATCCGCCAGAGCGGCGGCCACGGCCAGTACGGCCATGCCGTTGTCGAGGTCGAGCCTCTCGAAGCCGGTTCGGGTATCGTTTTCGAAGACAAGATCGTCGGCGGCGTCATCCCGAAAGAATACATCCCGGCCATACAGGCCGGCGTCATGGAAGCATGCGCAAACGGACCGATCGGCGGCTACGAGCTTGTGGATATGAAGATCAGGCTTGTAGACGGGAGCTATCACGAAGTCGACTCTTCGGAAATGGCTTTCAAGATCGCCGGATCGATGGCTTTGCGCGAAGCGGCCAAAAAGGCTGCACCGATGCTGCTTGAGCCTATCATGAAGGTCGAGGTCGTCATACCGGATGAATATCTGGGAGACGTATTGGGCACCATCAACGCCCGCCGCGGACGTATAGAGGGCATGGATGTTGTTGCAGGCTCGCAGGTCGTAAAGGCAAGCGTACCGCTTTCGGAAATGTTCGGCTATGCGACAAACCTGCGCAGCCAGACCCAGGGGCGCGGTACATTCACGATGCAGTTCTCGCACTTTGACAGGGTTCCCGAGAACTTACTGGATAAGCTGAAAAGATAAATGGTTATGGACGGTATTTATTGCCGTGATAATATCAAAATACTACTATTAATTTTATTGTCAAACTAGGAGGGCATAAAGAAAATGGGCAAGGCGAAATTTGAAAGGAACAAGCCCCATGTAAACGTAGGAACAATCGGGCACGTTGACCACGGCAAGACCACGCTGACAGCAGCCAT
>Ga0123334_1005414_pt1 | contig 12336 bp, 15 predicted proteins | sample BiotimSIPDNA_FD_89706 | JGI IMG/M metagenome (GOLD analysis project Ga0123334, IMG submission 89706) | Anaerobic biogas reactor microbial communites from Washington, USA - Biogas_R1 time_0 SIP DNA | ecosystem: Engineered > Bioreactor > Anaerobic > Unclassified | place: Washington, USA... | reverse complement strand
TGTGATAAAGTTGCTATTATTAAAAATGGTTATTTAGTCAAGGAAGGCACCATGGAAGAAGTAAAAGGTGATGAAAGCTTAGAAGAAGTTTTCTTAGAATTGGAGGAAGATAATGCTTAAGGTACTACTTAAAAAACAACTGATGGAAGTATTTAGAGCTTACTTTTACGATTTTAAGAAGAATCGCAAACGCTCAAAAAAAGAAGTCATTTTGTTTTTCTGTTTATTTGCTTTGTTAATGCTAGTCATCTTTGGTGGGATGTTTGGTTTTATGGCCTTTGGCCTTGCTGGACCACTTGTTGAAAAGGATGTCGGATGGTTATATTTTTTAATTTTTTCAATGATTGCCATTTTACTAGGCGCTTTTGGTAGTATTTTTAATACTTTTGCCGGTCTATATTTATCTAAAGACAATGACCTATTATTATCGATGCCAATTCCTGTGAAATATATCATTGTATCTCGTTTATTAAATGTTTATTTGCTAGGTTTAATGTATTCAGGATTAGTCATATTGCCTGCCACTGTCACATATTGGTTCGTTGCAGGATTTACCATCGGTAGATTCATCTGTGGCTTACTTTTAGTTTTTATTATTTCCTTGATTGTATTAATTCTTTCCTGTGCATTGGGTTGGGTTGTAGCAAGAATAAGTATTCGTTTTAAGACCAAAAGTTTTGTCATAGTTCTACTTTCTCTTGTCGGCATTGCTTTATACTATGTTGCTTTTACTTTTGGTAGTCAGTTTGTACAAACACTCGTTGAAGACGCACTGCAATATGGGAATATCGTTAAGCAATATTTATATCCACTTTACATGTTTGGTAAGATGGGCGAAGGCGATTGGCTGTTTACTGCTGTCTTTCTTGTTATTAACTTAGCCATTTCAGGATTAGTGTGGGCAATTCTTTCATTTAATTTTATTAAAATTGCTACTGCAAATTATGGTGAGAAAAAAATTGCCTACAAAGAAAGATTATATAAACGTCGCTCCGTTTTTCACGCTGTTTTGTTTAAGGAATTTAGGCGCTTATTTTCTAGCGCGATTTATATGCTCAACTGCGGATTAGGAACTATTTTCATTACTGGAATGGGAATAGCGGCTTTAATTTTTGGGCCCGAATTACTTGAATTAATGCAAAATGAAATGAGCGCTGGTTTTGATGGATTATTTATCATTATTGTGTGCGCTATTATGTTTTCTTTTTCGGCGATGAATGATACTGCCGCGCCATCTGTTTCATTAGAAGGACGCCATATTTGGGTATACCAATCATTGCCTGTAAAACCAAAATACGTTTTGCATGCTAAAGCGTGGGTGCAAATTATTTTGACTCTCCCGCCAATTTTATTTACCTCCATTTCACTCGTAGCCTTAATTGAAGGATCAATCCTAGATAAAGTTTTGGTGTGCGTATTGTCCATGATTTATGTAATTTTCTTCGCTTATGCATCCGTATTCTTAAGCTTAAGTTTTGTCAATTTAACATGGACTAACGAAATGACTCCAATTAAACAAAGCGCGCCAGTGATGATTGCCATTTTTGGCGGTTGGGCTTTATCGGCTCTATTTGTCGGTTTATATATTCTTTTGAATTATTTATTTGGTTTTCCTGTGGCGCTTTTGCTTGGAATTTTCATCTTGGTTTTTATTGGAATAACTGCTTTGATTGTGCGTTATTTCAATGGAAAAGGTGGTCAAAAATTCGCGCATTTATAAGCCAAAATCATTAAAAATCATCATATAATTATTGGAATTATTATAATAATATGGTATTTTATTATACGCTGACAAAAAGAAAGGAAGTGGTTGGTTAAATGGAAGTGCCTCTGTCGTGGACGATCATCATCATTTGTGTCCTCACAAGTTTTTTCTGTTCAGCTAGTGAAACCGCTCTTGCGTCAGTAAATCGCTTCAAAATGCAAGTTGAAGCAGACGAAGGTAATAAAACCGCCAAACTGGTGTTAAAAGTACGCGAAAAATATGACCGTGCCCTCATCGCCGTTTTAATTGGCAATAATATAGTCGCTATCATCGCCAGTGCTGTCTCGACAGTTTCTTTTTATAATTTGTTTAAATCAACAGGTGTTTCTAATGAAACTGTTTCAATAATTTCTTCAGTTTTGATTACTTTTATACTTTATATCTTCGGCGACGCGTTCCCAAAAACTATCGCAAGGAGTATTCCAGACACATTGTCAAAAATACTTGTTTATCCAATATATTTTTTAATGTTGTTACTTTACCCAATCACTTTAATTTTTGATTTAATGGCAAAAACTATCGAAAAGATATTCAAAGTTAAAGAAGAAACAGCTTTTAATGAAGAAGACTTCGAAAGCATCGTTGAAAAGGTTTCAGAAGAAGGCGTAATAGACGAAGAACAAGTCGACATTATTCAATCAGTATTAGAATTTGCCGACACCAACGTACAAGAAGTGTTAACACCGAGAAATAAGATTTTCGCCCTTAACATAAAAAATCTGACAAAAGAAGAACTACACGAGATTATTTTAAAAACTAATTATTCTCGCATTCCTGTTTATGATGGCAATTTTGATAATGTGATTGGAGTTTTGCATTTAAAATCTTATTTTAGTGCTTATTTAAATGATCCAACTGTTTCTATTCGTAAAGTATTGCAGAAACCATATTTCGTTTCTCCTGATATTATGATTGATGATTTATTCACCGGTTTTAAAAGACACCACACGCATATTGCTATTGTGAGAAACAAAGATAATAAAATACTCGGAATGGTTACTATGGATGACGTTTTGGAAGAACTTGTTGAAGATATTTCTGAACCAAGTCATGTAAAGGAAGGCAAATAATTATGCAGTGGTATTATTGGTTGATTATTGCTGTTTGTTCACTCTTTTCTATGTTTTTATCTGGTGCAGACATGGTTTTTTCTACTGTCGATAAAGATCGCCTGACTAGAGAAAAAGGCAAAAAAGAAAAACGGGCTAGGGCCGCGTTAAAAATTGTGGAAGATTATGATTTGCCAATTTCGGCCATTTTGCTTGGTAATAATATCGTCAACATCTTTGCTTCCTCTCTCGTCACCTTTATCGGCTTGTCTTTAGAAGCAAGCAATGTTCATTACGGCACCGTTATTGCCACATTGTGTTTTACTATATTTATAATTATTTTTTGTGAATTTTTGCCAAAAGCTTTTGCCAAAAGGTTCAACTATTCTTTAGCTATTTATTTTGCTTACCCTGTAACAGTCGTCAAATATGTTTTTTACATCTTTGTTTGGCCGATTGCGCAAGCATTTAAACTTTTTGGAAAATTGTTTGCCAAAAAAGCTAAAGAAGAAGAAGAAATCGATGTTGATGTTTTAGATGAAATGGTTAACGTCATTGAAGAAGAAGGCATCTTGAAAGAAAAAGAAGCCAACTTATTAAGAGAAGCGATTGATTTAGATGATATTGCGGCCTTTGAAATTATGACTCCTCGCGTCGATGTTTTTGCAATTGCCGTTGATGATGATATTCATGAATTAATCAAAGATAAAGATTTCTTTAAACATTCTCGTATTCCAGTTTATGAAGACACAATTGATGATATTGTCGGTATATTACCAGTCAAAGCTTTAGCAAAAAAACTTTTAGCAAATGAAAAAGATATCGACATTTTGTCGCTTTGTTATAAACCGCTTGTCGTCCCAAGAAACCATCAAATTTTGGACTTATTAAATGAATTTAAAACAAGTAAAATTCATATTGCTATAGTTAAAGATGAATATGGTGGTACCGAAGGTATTGTCACCATGGAAGACTTATTAGAAGAAATTGTCGGTGATATTTTCGATGAGGACGATGAAATTGAAGAACAATATGTCACCAAAGGCAATGGTGTATATATTGTTGATGGAACAATGAACATTGAAGACTTCTTTGAATATATTGATTATGATGATGACGAGGTAGATACTGACTATACTACTGTTGGTGGTTTTTGTCAGGACATATTGGATCGTTTTGCTAAGCCTGGCGATGAATTTGAATTCGCCCACTATCATTTTAAGGTTTTGGAAGCAGATGAATTTACCGTCAAAAGATTAATGGTGACAGATTTAACATATAATGAAGAAGGAAGGTAGGGTTTATGGATTTAACTCCAAAAAGAGTCTTGGTTATTTCCACTGGTAAAAGCAATTCCCTTATTTTGAATCATGCGCAAAATGAGTTTGTTATGCTTTTAAAAGAAGTTAACCTCGATGTCATTTCTTTCTTTTCTCAAGATATTGAAGCCATTGAAAAAAGCACATATATTGGCAAAGGTAAATTAGAAGAAATCGCTTATTACTGTTTCAACTATAATGAAAATCATCCCGAGAACAAAATCGAGCTAATTGCTTGTAATTTTGAATTATCAGGATTACAAAAAAAGAATATTGAAAGTATAACTAATTTAGAAGTTATCGATCGCACTTTTGTTATTTTAGACATTTTTGAAAAAAATGCACGCACTAAAGAAGCGAAGCTCCAAGTCGAAATCGCTAGATTATCATATCTACAAAATCATCTAATTGATGAAAAAGCAGAATATGCCCAAGTCACAAGTGGCTCTGGTCATAACAAAGGTAAAGGCGAAAAGCAAATTGAGTTATCAAGAAGACAAATTGCCACCGCAATTAATCAAAAGAAGAAAGAGCTTAACGCCATTAAGCTTTCGCGTCGCAATTCCCGTAGCAAGAGAATAAATAATCCGATTCCTAAGATTTGTATCGTGGGTTACACCAATGCCGGTAAATCGACACTTTTAAATCGTTTGGTGAAAATGAGTAAAGAAGAGAAAACCGTCCTAGAGAAAAATGCCCTTTTTGCGACGTTAGAGACGTCAACTCGGGCAATATCGATCTATGGCTATCCGACCTTCTTTATGACCGATACAGTAGGTTTTATCTCTGATTTGCCTATTTATTTGGTCGACGCCTTCCGTTCGACATTAGAAGAAATCAAAGAAGCAGACTTATTAGTGCAAGTCGTTGATATATCTGATCCATTTATGGAGGAAGAAATTAAAACCACGCAAGCGATTATTAAAGAATTGGGTGCTGATCAAATTCCAATGGTCAATATTTATAATAAGTTTGATTTAATTCCTGGTCCACTTCCTTTCTTGCCGAAAGAAAACGAAATCATTGTTTCTTTGCTTGAAGAAAGTGATGTAATAGAAACTTTGAAATTTATGCTTTTAATGGTTACAAAAAATTGGCAAAGAGTGAAAATTACCTTACCTTATGAAATTGACTTTTCCACATTTAGCAAAGAAAACTATGTACTTAGTTATATTCCTAAAGAAAAAGGCATCACATATGATGTCCTTCTCAATCCAGCTTTCGCCTACAAATATAAAAATCTTAATTAAGACTGATGCTTTGCTTTGAGGTGTTCGTTATATAGACGATACACTTCATCGGCGACCTCTTCAATCGACTTGCTTCCAGAATCAATAATATAGTCAACTTTTGGAATGCGATTTCTCGCAAATAGTTTGCGGTCATTGGCAATTCTTCTTTGGGCGTCTTCTACTGTGTCGCCTCTTTCTAACATACGTTTATAACAAAGTTCTTCAGAAGCAGATAAATAAAAAGTGACGATTCTTTTGTCATTAAATTGCGTATATGATTTTAAACCTTCTAAATCGATAACTACCGATCGATTATCAGCAATTTGGTTTTTGGTAGAACCATAATAATTACCATTATAAATCGTGTATTCCACAAAAGCGCCATCTGCAATTAATTTCTCAAAAGTTTCTTTGCTCACGAAGAAATAATCTCTGCCATCGACTTCCTGACTTCTCATTGGTCGGGTAGTAGTGGTAATGGCACGTTTTATGCCATATTTTGTCATCAACATTTTGGCCGCTTCTGTTTTGCCGGAAGCACTAGCCCCGCTAAGTACTATCATATCTGGGTCCTTTTATTAATATTAAACTATTTTTGATAAAACAGTATCGATAACCGCTATTTTCCATATTACAGTCAATCACTAACATAACGCCAGTACAAAATGATATAAAATAACACAAAATTATTATTTCTTTGGACAAAATCAGAAAGTGTAACCTATTTGCTAAGTAGGAGCAAAAAAATGACGCTGTCAGAAGTAAGTTTCAAGCAATTGAGTGAATTGGCTGAACGCGTTGCAAGGCGCTATTTTTTGGCGCGCAAAATAGCCCAATTGAGAACCGAAAATTTATTGAGTAATCAAATAGAGCAAACAAGTAATTTAGCTTGTCAAATTTATCTTACTAAAGTCATATCTGCCTTTGAGTCACTCAACGAAAGAGACCGCAGTATTATCAATAACGAGTTTTTCTTCCAAGGTTATGATGGCTGGTGGAAATCCATATACTCAACGTCGAGTTTCTATCGCTATAAAAAGCAAGCGATGCTGCGTTTTTTGGAGGTGTTTTATCGTGTCTAAACTTCCGATGATTTTACTAGCTTTTATTTTGCCAAATATTGCGGTGGTGCAAGCAAGAGATATTACGCCGGTTGATCCCAATAATCCCAGTCCATCGTTGCCAAGTTTACCGCCGCCAAGTTCCACTTTTTCAATGTCCAGTTTATCTTCATCGAAGTCATCTTCTAGTACATCCGTTACTTCAAGCGCTCAGACTCCAAGCGAATACATCGCTACTAATGGAATAATATATGGACCGTTTAAATACGGCGACCCAGATTACTATATTACTTTCCAATATCGTTATTATTTTCAAAGTCAAAATATAAGAGAAAGATTGCGCCTAAGCAATAACAGCGGGCAAGTTTATTCAAGTACACAAAATTCCCATCATTATACTTCTGGAACTTTGCAAAGTGTGACATTTAAGGTTCCAATAAGTAATTTAATGACCACCCAAGGTCTTGGGATGACTTTTGAAATTTATGATGCAAATTCGACAATACTTAAATCGTATCCTACGATAAATTTTAATTTCCCTCAAACACAATTTATCAATTTTCAAACGTTGAAAAACGGAATATTTTCAAGTGAAAACTTCGCCTTTTTTGCCGACGGGATTTCCTTGTTCGGTATTAATGAAAGACTAGATTTTACCTCTTTTAGTGACTATTTAGACGTCGATTATTATTATCGCTTAAATTTAGGTAACTTAAAGTTTGCTTACTATAGTCTTATTCCTTTTAACTATGAGAGTGCGACCTTGAGATTCATTGATCAAGAAAGATTATTCCCCTTTTTGTCACATGATATTAATCACGAAGTGAAGCTACCTATTAGTTTGAAAAGTAATGGCAATGTGATTTCTTTTGCTTTCAAAGACAAATATTACATCAATAAACAAACCTTGCAAATTAGCGAAACGTTCAAGCCAAATTATGCGCTAACTGGTGATTTTTATTTACCAATAAATGGTAAAAAAATTTTTAATCACAAAACGCTCTTCCTCGACATAAATGGCATTGGTGTTAATAAGATTTCCACAACCATCTCTTTAAATTATGATGCTGATAAAGATTTAATGGGTTTATGCCATGATGCAGTCCATTGCATTGTAGGAGGAATGAAATAATGGTAACGATGTTTATCGCTTTATTAGTGGTGGTCATGTCGTTCAATCTATTTGCAATTTCTTATCAACTAAACGGCATAAATCGATTGTTGCTCGGCATACCGATGTCAATTTTTGAATCGGCGGTTGTTTTATACAATCTTGAACCAAACCAAAAACCATACTTTGATAAAGTGATTTTAATTGATAATGTGCATTCATATTTTGATTATTCAATTGTGCGGTATTGTGACGAATACGATATTGACATTGTTTATTATGATCCAATTAGCCACGCGATAACTTTTTCTGATAAACCAGAAGCGGTCAAAATTAATATTACTGCCACTTTAGATTTTTCTTACCAGTATCAAAAATCGATGTTTTACGAAATTAGGTGAATTATGGAAATAGTTAGATTAATCGATTATTTAGAAAAGTCATTTCTAGCCCCTTTATTATTAAATGATGATATCACCGACATTTCGTATAATGGGGAAGATATTTATTATTTGGACAATAATTATGGGCGAAGAAAAAGCGAAATCAAAATATCTTATCAAACGGCAAAAGATTTTTTGCGTCAAGTTGCGAATTTGGCTGAAAAACAATTTTCTTTTCAAAAACCAGAATTAGATATTTCCTTCGGCCGCTATCGTTTAAATGCATTACATCAAAGCGTTTGTCGAAAAAATAACGCTGAAAGCGTTTGCTTCTCATTGCGTTTGACAACTGCTAATTTAAGGATTAACCAAAACGCACAAACTTTCGGACAAGAAATCATGGATTTACTTGATGTCTTAGTTCATTCGCAAGTTTCACTCGTTATTGGGGGATTAACTGGCAGCGGAAAAACCGAATTGCAAAAATATTTGTTAACTAGGATGAGAGCGAATAGCCGTGTGATTGTGATCGACAATGTCTTAGAACTAGATCAAATGAATTTACAAAACCAACTTGACTTGAATGTTTGGCAAGTTGATGAAAACCGTCAACAATCATCTATCCAGCAACTTGTTAAAACGGCGTTAAGAAGTAATCCGGACTGGTTGATAGTCGCTGAATCACGTGGCGCAGAAATGCTTGATGTCTTGAATTCAGCATTAACTGGCCATCCAATAATTACGACCATCCATGCTTTTGATATTACAAGTATGCCTGAGCGCATGACCAGAATGGTGATGATGAATAGCCAAACAACTCAGCTTAATGAAGTATATCAAGATATTGTTTACCATCTGCGCTTCTACATTTATTTAAAGCGGCAATACTCGACAGATGGTTTGGTCAAAAGATACATTTCATCCATTGCCTATCTTAATAAAGAGAGCATGGAAGAAATATATGGTAGCGATGGATTAAACCATTGTTATGGGAAGTTATCGGATGAAGCTTTGAAATCACTTGATATTTCCAAAGCAAGTCCACTTTTCCGACAAACTTTTTTGAGAGGACAAAAATGAACTTGGTGTTTGTTGGTCTAATCGTCGCACTTGCTTTCGCCGGCATGCTTTATATCACTTGTGAAAACATTGTTTCCGCGCTAATCATTCTTGTTTTCACACTGGTGTTTTTCTTTTTCTACATTAGGAAACAAGTGAGTAAGTATCAGACTAAAATTCGTCGCTACCATCAATGCTATCGATTTATCAACAGCTATTTAATCGCCCTCAGTGTTAGAGAATCGCTAACTGCGGCGATGGAAAGCTGCTATGAAACAGCAGATCAAGAAACAAAAGAAATATTCGACGGCATAAAAGAGATGGGCGAAACAGAAAAGCTTACCTATCTACATAAATATTTTGCTTTTGATTTGTATCGTATTTTTCTTGATATTGTCACTCTTTGGAGTGAACAAGGTGGTGACATATTAACCATGAGTCAGCATCTAATTAATCAAGTGCGATTAAAAGAGCAATATCTCATTCATTGCCAAAATGTGCAACGTTCAAAAACAATAGAATTCACCGTTTTGTGGACAATTGCACTGAGTATCATGGCATCACTGCGTTTTGCTCTTTCGCAGTTTTATGCCCAAATCAAAAAAACAATTATTTTTCAAAGCGCAGTGGTGGTTATTTTTGTTTTTGTTATTTTTTCCATTTATGTGCTTATAAAAAGGATGACTGACGTTACTTTGGAAGGATGGGTAAAAGATGAAAATTAAAGAAACGATGCTTTTTGTCGGCGCTTCCTATAAAACGGAAATATTGAAAATCACACTGATTAACATTGCAGGAATAAGCTTTGTTTGCTTGATGCTGCTTGTTCTAAATCAAATCATTTTTGCAATTTTGGCTATCTTAGGCTTACTAGTTTTAAATTACTTTATTCTATCTAGTTATCAAGATAAGAAAGCTCTGCTTATTAAAGAAAGAGAAAACGAATTAATAACCTTGATTTCGTATTTCGAAATCTATATACAAAATCGACAAAATGTTTATCAATCTTTTAATATGTTAATTCCGTTTTGTTCTACGTGGATGAAAGACAAAATTGCCCATTTGCTGAACGAAATTGACCTCGATAAATCGGTACAACCATTTATCAATTTCGCGAATAATTTTCAGCAAATTTCAGCTTCAAGTTTGATGCTATCAATTTTTCAAATGGTGGACCAAGGCGAAAATGTTAATCAGTTGACCCAGTTTCACCTCGTTTTTGATGAGTTGGCAAAAAGTCGAAATCATCAACTGATGGAGCAAAAAGATAAACATATGACCGGCATGTACGTCTATCCATTAATTGGAGCAGGATTAATTACCATCACTTTAACTATTTCGATTTTATCTATTTTAGGAGATGTGATTAATGTCTTATAAAATTGGTTTGATTTTATCGATGATTTTTGTTGCTCTGTTTTTCTTATTTGGCGCTGATTTAATCGGCCTACAATCTGCATATAGTGCCCTAGATGCAAAAGCGAACAACATTTCCTATCTCATTGCAAGAAACGGAGTCATTAATGAAAATTTCATTAATAGTGTAGAAAGTTCCTTCAATGTTGATTTTTTATGTGACACAAATCTAGCACCTGAATTTGGCGAAAAAATTTCTTTTACAATCGTTAGTACATATCAACCACTCATCATTGACAAAAAGGAAATGGTCATCGCTATAACAAGAATGACCATCGTTGGTTTTTATGGATAGAAAGGAGGCACAATATGTCGGAAATTAAAGGACAATTACTCGGCATCATTCTAGTCATCATGGTGTTTGGCGTTGTGGCTGGGACATTGACTTCAATTTTTACAAGCTTATCTAGCTCTGTAAGCGCTGAGGTTTCTAGAGCCGTTAGCGACAATCGTTATAGTCGTTATAGCGCCCAATAAAGGAAAGCGGCTCACAAGGCCGTTTTCTTCTATTGAACGGAAATATGATTTTGTGTAAAATAATTACGCTATGGAATCACTAGAAATTGTAAAAAATGCCATCAAGGATCGCGTAAACATTGACGCTATCAAATACGAAGATAATCTCAATGATATCGGTTTAGATTCTCTCGACCTCGTGGAAGCGATGCTTAAGATTGAGGAAGTCTTAAACGTTGAGTTTTCCAGCGATGAAATCATTGATTTAAAGACCGTTAGAGACCTCGTCAATTTGATTGAATCAAAAAAATAACAATTATCTTGTCTTTGGTAAAAGGCGATGATAATATTTAAACCGCGCTTATAAAGCGCAGTTGGTGCTGCCTACCTAGCTCAGTCGGTAGAGCTATCGGCTGTTAACCGATCGGTCGTAGGTTCGAGTCCTACGGTAGGCGCCACTCTATGGCGTGTTGGAGAAACGGTCAACTCACTTGCCTTTCACGCAAGCATTCACGGGTTCGAATCCCGTACACGTCACCAACTTAGAAACATAGGATTGATACAATAGTGTCAGTCCTTTTTTCTTTGATTAGGAAATTCTATTTGAAGGCCTAATCAAAAGGAAAGACTATTATCGGTCATTCTTGCTATTTTTTTCTTGGTTTATAAACGAAATTGTCTTTGATTTGATCATACACGTCTTTAGGAACAAATAAATCATGGTTACAGTGAGGACAAGTGATGACAGGAGAAGGATCTGATACTTCATCAAACAACTCTAAAAGAATGTCTAGCTCTACTTCATCCTCATAGTCGCATTCTAGACATTTCATATCGACTAAATCGACATCGTATTGGTTATTGTGCTTTATTCTAAAATTGTATTTCATTATCCAGAATCCTCTTTTCTATGAAAATCAGATAGTTCAAGATTAAGAATCATTTGGGTACCACATTTGCATAAAAGTGGGTCATAGCCAAATGCTTTCTTTAATCCGTTTACCCATATTGTATCATTTAACATTCTTTTTAATTCTTTATCACTGAATAATTGTTTATCAGTAATCTTGTCTTTAAACTTGTTTGAATAAAAACCATAATACCGAATTTGCTGAAAACCTTTATCAGCAACATGAAGAACTAATCTTTGCATGAATTTAAAAACATCTTCAGTGATATATTGTCTACCCATTTTTTCTTCTTCATCTTCAATATCATCATCTTCATGTGGATCATAAAACCAGGTGACAGTGTTATTTTCAACATCACATTTAGTAATTCTTCTTTCTGATATCGGTGGATGAGAAGCATATCTAGCAATATAATTTGTTAATTCAGTGATATCTTTGGTGGTCATTTTATCCTTGGCAAATTTCTTGCCATAAACATAATAACCAAGCGGATATTTCTCCTTTAACTCTTTAAGAAGCAAATACATTTGATGCTGTTCTTTCTTAGGACGATTTGTTTTGTAAAAAGAATATA
>Ga0123334_1005408_pt1 | contig 12353 bp, 15 predicted proteins | sample BiotimSIPDNA_FD_89706 | JGI IMG/M metagenome (GOLD analysis project Ga0123334, IMG submission 89706) | Anaerobic biogas reactor microbial communites from Washington, USA - Biogas_R1 time_0 SIP DNA | ecosystem: Engineered > Bioreactor > Anaerobic > Unclassified | place: Washington, USA... | reverse complement strand
TGTCCATTTCGGTAATTGGCAGCTTATGGATTCGAACGGGCGCAAGCCGGTACTGTCGATTGACAACCGCCAATGGGCGGTTCTCCGGTGGGATTTCGGGCAAATTGCGGAAAGGAAGATCAACGAACCAGGCGCGCTTGAGTACACCCTTCATTCACTTGCACATGGAGGCGACTACATCCAGAATTACGGAGAAGATCTCGGGATTGAGTTCGGAAGGTTTCGCATCATAGAAATACTGGGGGGAGACCCCTCATGGGATCCATCCAACGTGACCTTCCATTCGCTCACCCAAGGGAAACCTTACGAAGAGGTCTTCAACGGCCAAATGGTATATGATGTCGAATTGGAGCCCAATCCGGATCGCAAAATCCGGGTTACCCTTTCCAGACCCGTCCTTCAGCGCTTAATCGATGGCACAACCAAAGGACTCCTGATCCGGCCGTTGGGAGCCGTTCAAGCCGCGATCTTGCCAGCAGGAAGTGAAGCATCTCCGTCGATTCACCTGAATCTGGTGCCGTAACACGATTTCCCCCTGACCACGGGGAACACGAAGATGTGGCCTTGGACGATTCGGATGGACATTGTTTCTATGCCATTCAAGTCCGCACGCCGGAGGCAAGATTGAGAGAACAGCAGCCAAGCCAAGTGATCCCAGCTCTGGATCGCTCTTGAACTCAGCAAAGATAACGGAGTTTCCACCTTCTCTAATCAATCACCCGACGATCCCACAAAGCCGCTCCAGATGGCCGTCAGCACCTCACCCGGCAAAACAACCGGATTACCCTTCATGCTGCTTGCGCGCTGGGCCCCCGACACCACCTGTTCAACCGGAACAGTTGCCATGATCCCACCTGTTGCCAATGGCAACCTGTCCCTCAATTCCTCAATACAGGCCACGCCATCCAGCGGTTTCGCATGAGGATCGCCCGTCAGCAAAACCGCCAATTCTCGATACTTATCGAGGCCATTGGAGGAATCCGGAATACGCTCCAGCGCTTCGATATTCGCCCGACAAACCGGGCCCAGCAGTTTTGCACAAATCAATCCGTGGGGAACATCGCTCACTCCACCGGCCACTGCTGCAAATCCATGCACTGCACCCAGTCCGGCATTGGCCAGTGCGACTCCACTCCAACATGCAGCCAGTAGCATTCCCGCACGGGCATCCTGATCTTCCGGATCCCGACACACCATTGGCAATGCCTGCGCGGCCATCGGAATCCCCTCCCTGCACAAAGCATCGGTCCATGCGTTCGCCCGGCAAGAAACAAAAGCCTCAATCAACTGACACAAGGCATCCATCCCCGATGCCGCCGCCACATGAGCGGGCAACCCGCGCATCGCAACCGGATCGAGGATGACCACTTCCGGCATCATCCAGCGACTGCGCAAGCTCACCTTGACCAGCTTTTCAGTGTGCTTCAATACCGCGTTGCGGGTCGCTTCGGTTCCGGTCCCAGCCGTTGTCGGAATCGCGATCATTGGGATGGAAACCCGCGTCACCGGCTTTCCATCGCCCACCACCTCGGCATAATCCAAGGGATCGCCTCCATTGGTCAAAAGCATCGCCACGGCCTTCGCTGTGTCGATCACACTCCCACCACCCATCGCAACCACCACATCCGGAGCAAAAGATCGCGCTGCTTCAGCGGCCTCACGAACCGAATCAAAAGTCGGCTCACCGGATACAAACCACAACTCATGCGCAATCCAGGCACGAACCAAAGCGTCCACCACCACAGCCGCGCGTTCCGGTTGACTGCCGGTCACCACCAAACATCGCCTTCCAAACTCCCGGACCACATCCGCCACATCCCGGATCCGTTCACCACCAGACAAAACCCGGCGGGGCTGAACCAAATCAAATGGGACCGTCATCGGCTCAAGCGTCAGGAGAATCCAAGGTCGCATACTTCCGCCCCACGCGGGGAAGCGCCATCATCGGAGCCACCGTATCCCTCCATGTAGCGTAGTGGGTGGTTTCCTTATGGGCGCCAGCCGCCGCCGGATTGCGGTAGACCTCAATCAGCAGAAAACGCCCGGACTGTTCTGCGTCCCGCAACAGATCAAATCGGATCACACCCGGTTCCTTCCGGCTGCAACGCGCATTCTCCCTCGAGGCAGCCACAAATGCATCTTCCATTCCCGGCTTCACCTGCACTTCAACATGAACATTCAGGATCTCGTTCATCGTATTCCTTTATCGAAACCAGCCTACAGAAACACCAACTCTCTGCCAATCCTAATTCATACCACCCAGCTCAGATCCCACATGCCGTACCCAAGACCTCACAGCCCCCCGCCGTACCCGCAACCACTTGTTCAAGCGACTCAAAAAACCCCATGAACCCTTTGACAGCCTCTACAAATTCACATCCTTCTCGTGGTTCCATTCTTCTCCTCCTTTGGGTTCTCGCGTGAGATATATCCACTTCCCCCGCGAAGCGGTCTCCCAATGTAGCGGGAGCATCCCGCTCGCGCCGTTGTTACCCATTTGCCTGACGAAATGTCCCATCGATCGTCTCACGCCAGTTCGACGCTGCATGCAGCATCAGCGCCAATCGGGAGCCAACACACTGGCCGCATGGTCACCCACTAATTCCACATCGGATGGATCATCCGCAAATATCACCCTCCGGATATTCTCGGTTCCGTGTCGAGGTGCTTTGACGTAAGCGTCAAATGCCGCCTCGGCCAGCATACCCGAAGCGATCCATTCCCGCAGCCATTCGCGTGCAAAGCGTGGGTTTTCCTGAACAAATCCGGCCCCCATATTGCGTATCCAGTTGCGGTTTGTTTCCTCGTGGGCACCAAGGGGTGCGCTCATGATCAGGGGAATCCCCAGGCCGGCGTAGAAGACCAGCTCACTCGGTTTGGTCCATAGGATATCCGTGTCCTTTAGCATCCGGTTGAAAGTGGCAAAATACGATGGGATATCCAAAGCGCATTGAACCTCGATGCCGTTCCCGATCAGCGACTCAAGGCCATTCTTCCGTATCGCATCCATGAAAAACCGGCGCACCTCCAGCCGGGTGCCCGCGATGAGGTTGAGCCGGTAAATTCCGGCCCTCAGATCAGGAGCCAAGCCCTCCAGAATACTTGCCGCCACGTCTTTTTGCGCCCCTGCACCACCCACTGCGTAGGTCAGCGTGACCGGAGCACGGCCACCCTCTCCCGTCGACACACCATTGAAGCCTACCACATCTCCATACCGTGCCGCAAATCGCCCGATCGGATCCAGACGACCGATCCGGCCGCGCAGATCCTGCTCAAGCGTGGCAAGGTTCTCTTCAGGAAGCGGGAACCCCGTAAAGGTGATCTTCTCGGGGCGGACCCCATACTGGATGAGGCGTTTCCATGCGATCATACTCGGCACAAGGTAGTGAACCGGGCATGTTTCCGGATCCCGCGCCACCCAGATCCGGTTGATATCCACATCGGTGACCACACTGAATACCCGCTTCAATCCAGCGCGCGCAGCCGCCAGCGGGGGAACAAAAAACGTGGAGACAAAAGGGATGTCCATAGCCTTCACATACTCTGCCATCCCCTGCCCGAAGCCCTTGTTCAGCAGGTGATCAAGGTACAGCACACCGAGAGTCGGTCTCGACAAGTCACGACTCGGGTAGAGATCGGAAATGCGCTGCAAACGATCATACATGGACCAGAGAGGTTTGCCCACAACCGGAACACTACAGAGCCTCGACACCCCTTCGTAGAACGCCTGCACCCGTTTCCAACGCCTGCGCTCCCTTGGATCCACCATTTTATCGGCATTCGCGGTGATCACCCGTTCGCAAGCAATTCCACGCAACGGATAAGCGGCACGCTGATGCCCGTATCCCATACCGACCGTCACAATCCATGCCCGCCTCATGCCCTCACACCCACTGTAGGAAGGAATCACTTGCTCAGTATCCAATGGCCTGCCGTCAATCATCACAACTACTCGATGATCGGCGAAAACCATCAACAGAAAAGCCCGAAATCTTCCATCCGTGCAATAAACCGCCCACAGGCAATCGATCCCAATGCCGCCTGATTACAATCTTGCCCTCCCGCATACAGCCGAAGACAATCCGGTATTCCAATTCTCTATTCCGCAGCCACTGGCATGACGACCTTTTCCCTCCCATCTCAGCTTCCCTGTATGGTATTGTCCGAGACGGTTCTCTACCCCTCAACCGCCCTACCCCTCTACATCTTCGAACACCGCTACCGCCGCATGCTTGAGGATGCACTTTCCGGAGAATGCATATTCGGCATCATCGCCCCCCTTGCCCCGCGCGAATCAGAAGAAGAATGGAACACCCTTGCCCCCGTTGCCACGGCGGGTTTCGTCAAAGCATGCCAGACCCATCCCGATGGGACATCCAACCTCATACTGGAAGGAATTGCACGAATGGCCGTCCATGGTTGGAGCACCGACCTTTACCCTATTCTGGATGTCAGCCTGCTCCGAACCACCCCAATCGCCCACTCCCCTGGAAAAAGGCTCTGTGGTCACGTCCTGCGACTCATCCGGGCCATTCACCCCAAAGGCAATAACCCCGAAATCGACACAGTAATCCATCACATGGAAGCCATCGAGGAACCCGAATCCTTTGCAGACACCGCCGCTTTCCTTTTCGCCGGAAACAATACGGTCAAACAAACCATACTCGAATGCCAGGATGTCCGTCAGCGTTTCCAACTCCTTATCAGCGACCTTCAGGAACAACGACTCGACAAATCCCATCGCAACCGCATGCAACACAACCTCAGCGACGACGACCTCAGCCGCAACTAATAGCCCGATCCAGCCCCGGCCAACTCGCCCTTGAATAGCATACCAATCCCAACCGCACCTTGTGCCCATTATTACGCAGCACCCGCACCATCTGCCGTGACCCGGAAAACGGAAACCGTGTCTGGATTTCCTCGATCTGACACATCAACATGAGTTCTCAAGAACCCACACCAGTGGGCTTGTGGCAGGCACTTGAACGCGACAAATCACGGACATGCTTTTCTCTCCTTTTGAACAGTCTATTCATAGATTGTCCACCTGTCCAGTTTGCCGGGGCCACTTCACAGTGGAACATTCAAACCTTCGGCCTCAGCGAGTTTCCTTTGGTTAGTGTCAAAGGTGAGAAACTCTGTAGCACCCATAAGAAGTGCCGTTGCGACATGTAGAATATCGAAGCCTCGATGCCCCCCCCTCAAGGTGTGGGTGGCCGAAAGCCGTTTCGCTCCTTCTACGGAATCTGCCAGGTTGCAGATTTGAATGCGAAGTCTGCCAGAGCCGCGGTCTGCCTCGAATTGCGCATAGAACAGGGCCGCCTCGCCTGGCTCAATTCCTTTTCGAAATTCAGCATAGCGGAGAGCATTCCCCAACTCATACTCGCTCAGGACGGAAAGGGTTAGAGGAGACTTCCGCCTTTTCATGAAACTGACAGCCCGAGAGGTATGGACATCATTCCCGTAGAGGGAAAACAGAAAGCTTGTGTCTGCAGAGGTTACCATTTTCCAGATGCTTCGTGGATGATTTCTGATGATTCTTCGGCTGTCATGACGCGGGAACCGGAGCGGTCCCGTTTCACCGCCAAGCTCTGTGACCAGTCCACATTTTGAGTGGAGTTATCCTGCTCAGGAATAAGCCTGGCGATAGCTTTTCCTCGTTGCGTGATGATAATTTCTTCTCCCGCTCCTATCCAGCCCAACAGACTGGTGTAACGGTTTCTCAAGTCTCGAACGGTTGCAGTTCTCATTATGCTCCATTATTGGAGCACAATGCGTATTTGTCAAATCTCGCATGAAGATACTGGTCAGCAATCAAGAATCTGTGCGACCGGATTGTGATCGAAATTTGGCAAATCGACTCAGGAAATACTCAGCTCAACACCCAGCCTGCATCCGAAGGAAATGTCCCCACTGAGCCGCCTCTTCCTTCTGCGCCTTGGCGCCTTCCCACTTCGTCAGGATGCCGTCAGATTACGCAGGACACGCTGCGCGAGGACGTAATCAACCTCCGCGAAGCGGATCCCCCTAAGAAGCAGGAGCATCAATGCTCGTGCGATTGCTGCCCATCTGCCTGAAGAAATACTCCATCGATAATCTCACGCCCGTTCGAAACTGCATGCAGCGTCTTCACTCAAGACGCCAAGAAAAGCCATCTTTTTGAGCTTAGGGACTTCCGCTTAGTCGGGCAACAGCCTGACTAAGCCAGACATGCGTTGAGAATCTCTTCAGCGATAATAATGCATTATTATCCACAGATTTCGCAAATCTCCACAGATTGATAGAACCACCCTCTTCCTTCTGCGCCTTGGCACGGGAATCTTCTCTTCAATCCTGTTAATCCTGCCCCAAAAAAGAGAAGACGAACAGACAGGATTAACAGGATTAACGGGACGGCTTGGAACATCGCTCGCAATGCTTACTGAATGGATTTCTCCAACGTATCTGAATGCAAAAAATGGGGGGACCACGAAAGACCCGAAAAAACGAAAAAGATGCATGGCCACAAAAGGCGATGGGAATGAGTTCAGCAAATTGTTTATCCACTATGTGAAGCACTCCAAAACCTGCGTGGCTCTTTGATCGGAATTTTGCCCATACTGACCCCTAAAATTCCGCAAGTCGTTGGTAATGATGGTGCCGGAAGAGGGACTTGAACCCTCTATAAGCACTATTTTTTATTAATGCTGATCTGCAAGTCGTTGATTTGCAATATAACGACTCTGCAGAATGATGCAAGGAAATGCACTGGTTTGCACCATTTTTGTCCATACTTTGTCCATACTGCATCAACGACTTACGAAACACATGATTGCCTCTGATCGCCTTCTGGATAATATATCGCACGCCACACACCGCATCCGAAAGATTATCCGAAAATCCACGTGTTTTCCAGCTCAGGCGAAGAATCCTGCATATCGGGAATGTTCACTCTTCGCCTACTTTCACCAGATACGAAAGATTCAGCATTATTGCCCGACCGACCACTATCCGTTTGACGATCGTAACAGGCCTTGGTAAACTGGAATCCAGAATCTATTGAGCAGATGTGTAGCGAACAATGACTGCAACCCCCAACACAAAAGCTATCAAAAGGTGTCGCAAAACAGCGATATCTGGAGGTGGCAAAAGTTGCATTTCGAAAATCTGGCAACGGAGATTTGTTGATCTTGGATCCTTGGACACCAAAATGAAACGAACGCCCGAGACTCATGAGACAACTGATTGCGGCATCCCAAGGACTGACACAGCGGTTGATCACCCGATGATCGATCCCACGATCTACTGCTCTCATTGAACCCATTCCGGAACCACAGAACCGATGAGACACATTAGCAACGCGGGCATTGAGAAGGTGATTATCCTGCTCTCAAGGCGAATCACTCCCGATATGGGGATCGAGGACCACTTGGTTGAGGTCACCGAAATGGTCGAGATTCGAAAAGCGGGGATGTCAAACTATTAGTCCAATACACCATGCCTGAAAACCTGCCCACTGTGAAAAGCATCAAGACCCTAAAGTCCAAAGCAAATAAGGCGATACAAGGAAAGCAACCGAAGTTGACCTCCAACCCGTGAATAACGTCTGCAGTCCATAACTCACTTCAACCCGTCCCATGGCCCTTGCGAAACACTTGGAAGAAATTGAAGAACGGAAGATTGAGAATACCAGCGCTTCCTATGAGGCACGTATCTCCAATTATTTACCCGATCCTTCTCCGTTGCCCGCAGCACCTTCAGGCGATGTCTACCTTACCCGTGGAGGGAGGCGTATGGAGGACGTTGAAGTATTCGAAGCGGGTAATACCTTCGAACTGTGCGTTGTTAATACAAAGGGAGCGATACCACCAGAAGTTGAGTTTGAGAATGGTAATAAGCTGTGTAGGCTAGAGATAACTTCAACGGACAGGGTCTCAGTTCCGTTCAACACGCCTGGAACGCGACGTTTGCAAGTCAGTTCTGGCGGTTACGTGAAAGCCTATTCGATTGAGGTGGTGGAGCCTTTCAAGATCGATCAACTTCCAGACTTCGCCAAACTGATCAAATCTCTTGCCGAAACTCCCCCTCGATGGACACCGAAGACATTTGATCAATTCCGGAATGAAATTGAAGGCATTCTTCGGGAAGCAAAAGTGCCTGAACTGTTCGTAACCGGAATTGTTGAGTATCATCTTGGGCTCTTTCAGCAAGAACAGCAGATACCTGAATTCCGTGAACGTCTCCAAACTGCTTACGGTTCTTTGCGGTGGTTCACACCATACAGCGATGTATCCCGGTTGATCTGCGGTTACTACCTGTTTTGTGCAAATGAGTTTGCGGCGGCTGAAACGCTTTTTCCAAGCAAACGAGGTCGCCTCAGCAATTCTCTCTCTTTCTATCTGGGACGAAGCGCTACCGATTCTGCTTCCTTCTCACACAGTGGGTGTTCGAAAGCCAGCTTGCCACTACTGCTGGCCAAGTCTGATGTGCTGACATTTCAGGCAATAGAAGCGCTTCATGGCCATCGGGCTGATGATGCTCGTGAACTGGTAATGGTGATTCGACGTGACATCACCCCTTCGTTCGATAAAGAGCGAGCGGAGCGAGTGGATTTCCTCGAAGCATGCACCTTTGAGCAGTGTGGAGATACCCAGGCAGCAAAGCGCGGTTTTGAAGCCCTAATGCACTCGCCGTATCAATCCATTGCATCGGCGGCAGCAATCCATCTCAAGAATATCAATCATGGATAGTCAAACATCATCTCACAGCGCTGAACTCGCTCCCATCCAATGTCCAGCATTTCAGGACTGGAAGGAATGCAACTCAGCATTGAAGGGTATATCTACCCCCGACACCCCGGAAAGGCATGCCGCATTCGTAGAGCGAATCTCTGCGTCGTCTCAAAAGCACCATATTGCATTTGAGATCCTTTGCGCGATCCTCGATTCAAAAGACGGACCAAGGCTGCGATGGCTGGAGAAGCCAATGCTCAGAATTCTATCCGAGGATGATACACTGGAGAATGCCCCGGTATTCAATAGCCCATCCGGTGCCGGTGAATGGGTCACCAACGAATTGCAGGATGTCCGCAACTCGTCCCTTTGGGAACAGTTTGTTGCATCGGGAAAACTCTTCTGGGTCATGTATGTGGTCCTTTCTACGTCCACAGACAAAACGGCCTATATTGAAGCATTGACTGCGTTCAGTGAGTGTGCGGAACGCTGTCACAATAGAAAAAAACAGCGGATTCAAGCTTCTGATGTTAAGTGGATCACCAGTTTGCTGAAATCGAAAATCGGAAAGGCTGGTCTTTCCAAGACATTCCTTAACACCCTTTTCGCAATCAATGCAACAGCATCCCTGAGTGGCGAGTTGCGTTCAGATTTTGATTGGATGCAGACCCGGATCAAGGATTTGCAGGACAAGCTCACGGCTGCAGTGCACGAAAAGGAGATTGCCGAACATCACTCCAACGACCTTCAGGTAAAACTTGAGGCAACTTGTCGTTCTTTGGAAGACACAAAAAAGGAACTGATCGAAGAAAAACTTCACACCACAAGACTGGGAGGATTCAGTGTGACAGCCAAACAACAGACCATAAACCATGTGATTTCAGTCGTTCGGCAAGGGGCCAACCATCGACTCGAACACATCCGCGCATACGCAGATCGGGAGAATCCAAACAAGGAAGAAATTCTGGCGCTTGTGGGTGAGATTGAAAAGCATCTGAGTGAAATTGAAGAGGACGTTGGTGAATGAAAAAGCTGGGCATTGGAATCGATTTTGGCACGACTAATTCTCTAGTCGCGGTTTGGGGCGACGACGTCTTGCGGTACCTAGATGACTTGGGTCATCCCCTCAAACCAGAGGTTTATTGGCACAAGGATGGAAAGTTGGGCAGAAGGCCTCTCCCATCTGTGGTTTGGCTCAAACCTGATGAGTCTGTCGTCGTTGGATTTGAAGCACGACGCAGTATGCAGCAACTATCGGGGACATTAGGACATAGATTTGTTCGGTCGGTAAAGCGCTCCCTGACTTCAGGTCAGGAATGGGACCATGGAGGTTGTCGGTGGAAGCCATATGAGATCGCGGCAGAAGTGTTTGCCCACCTGAAAAAAGATGGTGAGCGGCAACCAACCATGCATGGTCACGAATTTGACTCATGTATTGTCACCGTTCCTGTTGGTTTCAATGGCAAACAACGGCGCGAAATCCGAAAAGCCATGGACAGGGCAGGATTGCATCTGCAGGGTTTTGTTCACGAACCGTTTGCGGCAATGGTTGCCCATTTTTATCACCCGGAGAAAAAGCTCTCCGTCTTGCGAGGTAAGCGGGTGCTTGTGTTCGATTGGGGGGGCGGCACCTTGGATATCTGTTTGGTCGAAGGCTCACAGGATGGTTCAACGCTTTATGAGTTGGCGCATAACGGGATAGCTGATCGAGCCGGAGACGACTTCGACCGTCGAATCATGTCGTCCCTAAGGGGGCGTTTCCTTGAGAGACACACAAGTCTTACGAACGACGACATCGATGCACGTTGCCGAGCTCAGGACCAGTTTTGGATCAACACTGAGCTCGCGAAGATTGAACTCAGCAAAAACGACAGTGTTCAGGTACGAGTGCCTCATTTCCTTGATGGAAATCCTCCTATCGACTTGGGAGAAACCTTGAGAAGGCCAGAATTTGAGGAACTGATTGAACAGGAAATCAATGCTGCATCTGCCTGCACTCTGAAATGCCTTGAACAAGCCAGATTAAACCCGTCATGTGTGGACCATGTGTTGTTGGTTGGGGGGACATCACTAATCCCGCGTGTGCGGCGCAAGCTTGAGGAGATTTTCGGGGCCAAGGTGATGGTGACCCCTGAGCCTGACGCAGCAATCGCAAGAGGAGCTGCGATTGTAGCTGCAGAGGATTGGAAACCCGTTAATGCTACGACGATTGGCTGCGAGATGGCGCGAGGGGAGTTTTTCACATTTCTGGAGAGAGGCCAACCTCTCGTGGCCTCGGCAAGTAAGAAGTCTGTCTTTTATTGCACAGACCCAAGGGATGGTTATGCAAATTTCGTATTTGCCCGAAAACCTGTTGATGGTGAAAATGCCGTTGTCCCGACTGGAGACATGTTACAGGTGCCCGTGGCAACTGAGCGTCCGACAGATCTTCGGGAACTCGACAGGTTGGTGGTTCAAAGCACAATTACTTCCGATGCGACCCTATTGATACAAGTTACCCACACGGGTATGGGAAACACAGAGAAACTCGAAATCTCCGACATCTCTTTCGGTCTCAACCTCACAAGTCATGAAGAGGAATCTTGTTTCTAACATAGCAGTCAAACCCAACATACATTTCATCAAAGAGGAAATCGGGGAAGATTCGGCACCTGACCTCCTTTGGGCAGTTATACCTGGAGATCTACGTGTCGAATTCCTCGGCACCCGCGATGCTCGAATTCTCCGACGTGAACTGACCAAGATCCAGCGAGAAGAGTATGAGCAATCCAGATTCTTCCAGAAGCATGGGCAAAATGGAGTCGCATACGAATGACGTTCACCGCCGTCCATATTGAAATCAATGAAACTGCACTTCGACCCCAACCTTGACTACCAGCTCCAGGCCATCGAAGCCGTGTGTGACCTCTTCAAGGGGCAGGAGATCTTCCGAACGGAGTCCACGGTAACCCGTAACCCTATGGACACTCAAACCCGCATGGCTTTCGCAAGAATGATCTGGGTATCGGTAATCGGCTCACCTTGCTCGATGATGAAGTCCTCGCCAACCTGAATGCAATCCAGCTCCGCCATGGCCTTCCTCCTTCCAAGCATCTTTCGTCAGGGGATTTCACCGTCGAAATGGAGACCGACACAGGCAAGACATCGTGTCAGCTAGTATTCTGGTTGATCATTGCGATCTCCTTGATCGCCCCCAAGGCGACCTTGGCATTATACTCGGCACTGAGGGAGCGGGGTTTCTTGGACAAGCTTATTCCTCCTGTTTCGGTATTTTGTTCATAGATTGCCTACCTCTGCGGCTTTCCGGGGCCACTTCAAAGCATCGAGTGAAACAGCATAAGAATACTTGTAGCGAGGGTTCCACCTGAAAAGGCTGCGCCCGGTCACAGATTCTGACCTATGAAGTTGAATGGATTGAAACTTGGATTACTCTTCATCATTGGAGATATGCTCACGAAACATGGCATCGCGCGAACGATTGACAATTGATGGAAACCTTGATTATGTAAGTGGTGTCTTTGTGTGAGAAAGTCAGAACCAGCCAGTGTGTGACAACGTCGCCACACACTGATTCACGCCTCAACGTTAAACTGTAAATGATGATGTCCTCATATGACCGTGATGAATTGATGCGACGGA
>Ga0123334_1005406_pt1 | contig 12355 bp, 10 predicted proteins | sample BiotimSIPDNA_FD_89706 | JGI IMG/M metagenome (GOLD analysis project Ga0123334, IMG submission 89706) | Anaerobic biogas reactor microbial communites from Washington, USA - Biogas_R1 time_0 SIP DNA | ecosystem: Engineered > Bioreactor > Anaerobic > Unclassified | place: Washington, USA... | reverse complement strand
CCAGCCAAAGCGTTGGTTCATCATCCTCCGCACCGGTTTCAAGTACTGGCGCATTATCATAATAAACATAACCTGCAGCATCGCCTGGCTGACCAGGACAAGGCAAAACACCAGCGGGGCTACTCCAGGTCGCGCCACAATAGGCATGCGCCAGATGGATGAGTCCCTCAACAACTTTGATATCCGCCCAAAAAGTCTGGTCAGGTTTTTTGAACGCGAAAAGCACACCGGCCGCATTACGCAGTTTAAAATCCGCTCGGTACTCGCCACCCAAAGTTGGCGCGATAAGTGAAACAGCGACTTCCACCGTCTCGCCTGGTTTGACCTCAGCTTTGCCTATCGGCGTTGCTACTGGCGCTGACATCGAATCGCCGCTCATAAAAACAACGGCGTAATCACCGGTCCAGGTGCAGCTGCCATCATTGCGCAGGGTCCAGGTTTTCTTGAACATCGTGCCTGGGTACATCTCACTACCATCGGGAATAGTTTCGCCCAAGAAGAAGGCCAGGTCACAGGGCTTCTCATCGGGTTGATGCCCTTCATTAGGAGCAGGCGTTGTTTCTACTTCATTTGCAGGTGCTTGTGTGGCTTCCACAGGCTGAATGGGTGTTTCAAGCGTTTCGCTTGGCGTATGCAAAGCGAGAGTCTTATTCGCCTGTTCGGTTTGAAGCATTTGGGTCGTGAGCGCCTCAATTGTGCGGGCTGCCACCGTGCGAATATCGTCCAACTGGTCTGTTGGTGTCGCCTCTGAACTGTTCGGTTTACAGGCAGCAAGGATCATCGCCAAAGTGATAACAAGCGCGAAGATTGATTTAAATGCTTTCATACGTCCTCCAAAACGCCTCTTTTCAGAATTCTATCAATAAAAAAATCCATAGGACTCTGTCTTGAATCCTATGGATATTCAGTTGCAAGTTACAATCCAGAAGCGTTTATGCTTTCTGGGATTTCTTTCCAAAAAGTAAAGTGCTCAAAAATGTCTTAATATTGAGTTTTTGTCCAGAAAGCAAGTTCTGAGAGCTGAACAAGTTCGCGACACCCCGCACAACAAGCCAGATTGTCAGCACCAAAAACAAAAGTGACACAATAAGCTGCCAGATTGGCACACTGCCAATCACCAGGCGCGTGGGCATCACAATGGGAGATGTCAACGGGAAAAGACTTAAGAACAACGTTACCGTGTCATTGGGGTTGGCAATATACTGACCCATCGAAAGGTATGCCAAAATCAATGGCATATTAATAATCAAAGCGTACTGACTTCCCTCTCGTGTATTGCTCACCATGGCACCCACACCCGCCATCAGGCTACCATACAACAGAAAACCCAGCAAAAAGTAAGGCACCCCATAAGTAAATATAGACGCAGGTATTTCCAGTTTGAATGGCAAATTAAAAGTAAAGTTGGTTAACTTAACAAGCACGAAAATCGTAGCCAACCAAACCGCGGTTTGCAAAAGCGATGCCAAAGCGCGCGCCAGGATTTTTCCGATGAAGATATCCAGGGGATCTGCCGATGAAAGAAGAACCTCGATTGTGCGGTTTTCTTTTTCTTTAGAGACCGCGTTCAACATCATACCTGAGTTAATAACAATCAACATATAGAAGAAGAAGGAAATGAAAAATGGTACAAAGAAAGTGATCGGATCACTTTGATCACGGGTATCAGCTTGCTCGATATCAAGATATTCCGTCTTCACACTAATATTATTGACCAGCTTGGCATACAATGCGTCATCAGCACCAATAAGGTTATAGCGAACGAGCTCTTCAAAAGTAGCATTGTATCCCATCTCAGCGACCATACTGACTTCGGGTTTCACGAGTACGACATCGCCCGTTTGAAGATAATCCGCGGAGACGATATAAAAACCGTCCAAATGCCCCGCCTGAGTTTCCTGGCGAGCAGTATTTTCATCATTAAAGGGTATCAACCGCCCTGTTACCCAATTAGGATACTCAGTTATCAAGCCACTGTTATCAACAACACCGTAAGGTACAGTACTGCTGACTTCTTTTGCAATCGTTTGCATCAAATCAGGTGAGTCTTTGGGTTTCAATAAGCCGACCAAAGCGATGATGAGCATTGGAAGGAGAGGCACCAAAATTAAACTCAGAATAAACGAACGTCGGTTAACCACGCTCAAAAATTCATATTTAAAGACACGCCAGGCTTTACGCATCGCCAGCCTCCTTTTTGAACAGTTTGAACAGGGATATTTTCTTACTAAACTGGAGCATGCCTAATTTGAACGCGCGCCCTGCCAGCCACATCGCGCCAATCGCAAACAAAATTTGAACAACAAGGACAAGCAGGATTTCAAGCGTGGATACACGCGTGAATGCCATCCGCAGACTCATGGCGATAGGTGAGCTAAACGGGAAGAAGCTCAAAATCTTTGCGAAAACGCCATTAGGCGAATTCATAAAGACGCTAAGAAAGTAAATCGGCAAAAGGGTCGGAACGACAATGATTCCAATCATCTGTTGCCCCTCTTGTGATTCTGTCACCGTCGCGCCAAAAATGGCTAAAACCGACGCGGTAAACACAAAGGAAACCAGTAATAAGACCAGGCTCACTGCCATCATGCCCGGATCAGGCATCAGTTCACTCAAGAAAGGCACCTGCGCGCGAAAAATAAACAGCGTCACCACAACAATAACCGCCCACGCAAGCAACTGGGTGATCCCCACACCAATGTTGCCGAGAATCTTTCCAGCCATTAACTCCTTGTGAGAAACGGTGGTGAGCATGATCTCAATCGTGCGGTTTTCCTTTTCTTCTACCAGAGACTGCAAAAGATAGGTACCGCTGCTCATTACAAGCACAAAATAGAGAATGCCGATAAAAACAGGCGGTATGATGCGTTGCCACGAAGCTCCCGCGGATTTTATCGAACCGTCCAGGCTTTCAAGGCGCAAATTCACGCCTTCTTCAACACGGGCGCGATTGGGTATTGTTTCGTTGACAATTAAATTTTCGGTAATATATTTTTTCAAATTACCCAAGACTTCCTCAGAAATAGGTTTGTTTCCCTTCCAGGTAATCTGGTAACTTGTCGTGTAATCTTCCGGGATAATGACAAAACCCTGGTGTTCCTCCGCCAGGCTGGCTTTTTTCGCCTGTTCTTCATCGGTAAATGGAACAAACTCAATCTGTATATCAAACAATCCCGGCTTTTCCTTTAACTTTTGGGCTTGAGTAATAATCCCTGCCTTGTCGATATATCCAACCGGTCGTTTATCCACCGCCCTGAACGAGATAAAGGCCGAAATCAGGCTAAAAAGAATAAACATCAACGGCACAAGCAACAATGCCACCCAAAACTTTTTGGTAAAAACATTGCGTGTGTACTCGTATTTCGCGACTTTGAAAAGCTTAGTCATGTTGTTTTTTTCCTTCACCCACCACATGGATAAAGATTTCATCCAAAGATGGAATTAAAACCTTGTAACTTTCCATCGCCACACCCTTACTCACCAGCATCTCCAAAAGTTGACTGGGTTTCACGCCTTCTTCCGGGCTAAGCTTGTAACTGCCATTCATCTGACTGATTTCACGCACACCCGGCAAACTCTCGGGCAAGGCATCGACCGGCTTAATCAACACTTCGTTGGTTTTATAGCGATCAGCGATTTCTTCCAGACTTCCCGAAAGCAAAACCCGACCCTGGTCAACCAAAACGAGACGGTCACACAATGACTCAACCTGGCTCATCTGATGGGTACACATCACAATAGCCTTGCCTTTAGCGCGTTCTTCTACGAGGATATCCTTCACCAACTGCGTGTTGATCGGATCCAACGCGGCAAAAGGTTCATCGATAATGATAATCTCCGGGTCATGAATTAAGGTCGCGATAACCTGCCCTTTTTGTTGCATGCCCTTGCTCAGCTCTTTGCACTTCTTTTTGGCATGAGCAGTAAGATCAAATCTTTCCAGATAGGCAGGCAGTTTGGCTTTTATGTCCGCGTCTGACATTCCTTTTAAACTCGCCAAATAAGTCAACACCCGATTCAGCGCAACATCCTGATACAATCCACGTTCTTCAGGTAAATACCCAATATGATTCTTTTTGTCGGCGGTCATCTCTCCGCCCAAAATAGCCACCTTACCGCTGTCTGGCTGATAGATATCCAGAATGATGCGGATAGAGGTCGTTTTACCAGACCCGTTCGGACCTAAAAGCCCAAAAATTTCACCCGCGCGTACGTCAAATGAAATATCCTTTACAGCCTCGGTCTTGCCAAAACGCTTAGAAATGTTAGAAACAACTATTTTTGACATATTTTCTCCTTACTTTACATCATATCCCTTTTTCGTTGTCTATGGAATAAGATATTGTAAAGTTTTTGCATTAACTAAACAAAAATTTAGAGTCTTGTAAGATAAACTTAGCTTACGCCAAATCCCGTTTTAGCACTCTATAAAATCTACTGTATTTCAAGAAAATTCAAGCGCATGGCCAATTTTTTAAATTAAAAAGGCACCCGCATGGGTGCCTGAATTTCACGTAATTATTCAGCTTACTCTGAAACATGTCCAGCCATCAGCAAACCGATTTCTTCGCGACTCGCCTCCGCGGCATCTAAAACCTTTAGAATCTCGCCCCGGTAAATCACCGCGATACGGTCACTGAGCGACATAATCTCATCAAGCTCCGAAGACACCAACAATACGCCAACGCCGGCATCACGCATTTCAATCAGTGTCTTATGAATATATTCGATCGAGCCCACATCCAAACCCCGTGTAGGCTGGCTGGCAATCACCAGCGACACATCACGGCTAAGCTCGCGTCCTACAATCACTTTTTGTTGATTGCCACCACTCAAATCGCCTGCGATGGTCGCTGGCGATGGCGCGCGGACATCAAAACGCTCCATCAGTTCTTCAGCATTGCGCAAAGCTTCTTCAGCATTTAAGATACCATGTTTCGAAAACGGTTCGCGATAATACGAACAGAGCGCGAAATTGGAAGTTAATGGATATTGCAATATCAAACCGTGTTTTTGGCGATCTTCGGGGATATGTCCCATGCCTTGTTCAACCAAAGTCCGTGGTTTTTCCTGGGGCATGCGTTTATCACCGATCCAAACCTCGCCACTGGTATAACGTCTTAATCCAGTCAGCGCTTCTACCAGTTCACTTTGACCATTGCCTTGCACACCAGCCACCCCCAAAACCTCACCAGCATGCACTTTTAAAGAGACATTTCGCACGGAGTGGAGTTGGTTTTGGTCCTGAATATTGAGATTCACGACTTTTAGAACTGTCTCACCTGGATTGGCTGGACCTTTATCAACCTCAAGGATGACTTCCCGACCAACCATCATGCTCGCCAAACCGTGCTCATCGGTCTCAGCTGGTGTGGCTGTGCCCACCACCTTTCCACGGCGCATAATAATAATTCGATCAGCGATTTCCAAAACTTCTTTAAGTTTATGGGTGATAAAGACAATTGAAACGCCCCTTTCGGTCAAACGGCGCATGACCTTAAAGAGTTCTTCAGTTTCCTGGGGTGTCAAAACCGCGGTAGGTTCATCCAAAATCAGAATCTCCACATCGCGATAGAGCGCTTTTAATATTTCCACTCTCTGTTGCAAGCCAACCGGTAATTCTTCAATAATCGCGTGTGGGTCCACATAGAGACCAAAACTATCTTCAAGGTCACGCAAGCGTTTTTCAGCTGCTTTTTTATTCAAAAAAGGACCTTGGGTCGACTCCGCGCCTAACATCACGTTTTCGAGCACGGTAAAAACTGGCACTAACATAAAATGCTGATGCACCATACCTATGCCGGCTTTAATAGCGTCATGGGGATTGTCTATCGCGTAAGGCTCACCATTGAGGAATATCTCTCCTCTGTCCTGAGTATAAAGGCCATAAATGACGTTCATCAGGGTCGATTTGCCCGCGCCATTTTCTCCTAACAGGGCCAGTACTTCTCCACGGTGCAATTCCAGGCTGACATCGTCATTGGCAACCGTACCAGGAAAGGTTTTATAGATATGCCGCGCTTCGAGAATGAGTGTGCCGTTTTCAGTCCTGTTTTCTTTATCCATAGTGTCATTTGAAGTCATATTTTGGCTGTCCATACTCACTCCTTGTCATAGGGGATGCCTTCAGCCGCTGGCGCGCGCGACCTGCCCACAAAGCCGGAAACCACAATGATGGTCAGTAAATAAGGAATCATACCCACAAATTGATGGGGAAGTTGAATTCCCATAAACTGCAGCTGGGTTTGCATCGCGTTGGCAAAACCGAAGAATAAAGCTGCCAAAGCTGATGAAATCGGGTTCCATTTTCCAAAAATCATCACTGCCAAAGCAATAAAGCCCCGCCCGTTGGTCATACCACGTTCAAACATACCAACACCTTCCAGCGTTAAAAAGCTTCCAGCCAAACCAGCCATAACGCCACCAATGATCACATTCCAATAACGGATTTTAAAGACATCAACGCCCACGGTATCAGCCGCACGCGGATGTTCCCCGACCGCGCGGGTGCGCAAGCCCCAACGGGTGTGGAACAAAAGCACCTGCGAAAAGATAACCAGCAATATCGCTATATAGGTGATGGGAGGGTTGTTAAATAAAACCGGTCCTATTAATGGAATTTTCGCCAGAGGACCCAGGGGAATATTCCAAAGTTTACCCTGTGTGGTCAATCCGGTCTGATAAAAATAGCCCGTGATACCTGTTGCCAGAATATTGATGACCGTGCCACCAATGGTTTGGTTGAGTTTGAGCTTAATGGACAGAAAGGCTAAAAACAAACCCATGATTGCGCCGGTTAACATCCCCACGAGCAAGGACAAAAGCAAATTACCAGTCCAGACATTGGTCATATAAGAAAGAAAAGCAGAGAGCAACATCTGCCCTTCAATACCGATATTCACAATGCCTGCCCGCTCACAGAAAATGCCACACAAAGCACCCAGAATGAGTGGCACCGCGTATCGTAAGGTGCTGCTTAAGACAGCAGAAGTTTTTTCCGGAGTGCGGGCGTTGAAATACAAAATCACGCCCAGAATAATCAAGCCCAGAACGACTTTACGCACCAGCTTCCAATTAATGAAAGACCATTTCTTATTGTTTACTGCTTCGCTGATCATCTTTGCCCCCATCCTGAAGTCACCGTGATTTCTGTGCCACGTTGTTTACGAAGTTTAAAGATCCACCTGATCACCATTTCAGCTGTTACAAAGAGCAACATGGTAGCTTGAATGATATCAATGATTTCATTGGGTACATTCGCATAAAATTGCATCGTGTTCGCGCCACCTTTCATCGCGCCTAAAAAGAGAGATGAGAGGATAACTGCAATTGGGTTATTACGTGCCAGAAGCGCGACAGTAATACCATCAAACCCAAGACCGGTGTTGAAACCAGGCTGGAAACGACCTACAACGCCCATCGTCTCAACCGCGCCACCAACGCCTGCCAACGCGCCACTAACGACCATCGCTGCCACAATAAGCAGTTTCGTGCGCATACCCGCGTACTTTGAGGCATGGGGATTTAAACCAACCGAATTGATTTCAAACCCAAAAGTTGTGCGGTTTATCACAAACCAAATCAAGAACGCCGTCAACACCGCTACGATAAACCCAACTGGCACAGGACCGATGTTTGGTATCTCTGCCGATGGCTGAATGGCAGGCAATCGCGAAACAATGTTGCCTGGACTTGTATCTTTCCATGGCCCATCAGAAAAATAGTCGCTGAGGTTGATAGCTACGTAGTTGAGCATGATGGTCGAAATCACCTCATGCGCGCCGGAATAAGCGCGCAACAAGCCTGGAATCGCCGCAAACGCGGCGCCTGTCAAGAGACCTGCCAAAAGCGCGAGTGGAATATGAATGTAAGGTGGTAAACCCTTAAGTGAAAAACCAACAAATCCAGCCATAAGAGCGCCTAACAAGAGTTGCCCCTGGGCGCCGATATTAAAAAGCCCCGCCTTAAAACCCAATGCCACAGCCAGACCGGCAAAGATCAAAGGCGTGGATTTTTCTAAAACTCTTTGGAAATTTTTTAGCGAGCCAAAAGCGCCTTTAAAAAGCTGCCAGTAAGCTTCCAGTGGATTCGCGCCAGAAACCAATAAGATAATCGCGCCTACTGATAGCGCTAACATAATTGCTAAAAACGGAATGCGCAGGGAAAACCAAACTTTTTTTAACCAGTTATTTTGGGAGGGTGTAAGTTCTTCCACGCTGGATTACCTCCAATCTTTGTTATGAATGAGGTGCCGCGATCGCGGCACCTCATTTTGCTGTTATTTACAGCTGGCGAAGGATCTTACTTTTCAGGAAGTTCGATCTGGCCGGCTTTGTAGGCCTCAAGAGCCTCATTGAGTTTTGTGCGGATTTCATCCGTAATCACGCTCTCAAAATCATGGAATGGTGCCAATGAGGAACCGCCAACGTAATTGCCAGAGGGGAACTTGCCTTCTTTGGCAAGTTTGATCAGTTCAACAACGGACAAAGAGATGTCTTTCGTCGCGGAGGAAATCAAACATTTGTGAGCTTCAGGAACGGTCAGCCATTGATCGGTGTCAACACCAATGCAGAACAAACCATCGTGCTGCGCGGTTTCGATCAGCGCGCCATTACCAGTATTACCAGCAGCGGCGAAGACAATATCAGCACCTTGCTCAATAGCTTGCTTGGCGGTTGAAGCACCCCACTCGGGGTCAGTGAACGCTACATCCATGCCACCGGGATGGTAGGTGGAAATAACATTGATTTCAGGGTTAACCCATTTGGCGCCACCAGTATAACCGCGGTTGTAGTTAACCACTGGCGGGACCAGATCAGTTCCTAAAACAGCCGCAATGGTGTTGCTTTCGGTAAGTTCAGCAGCCAAAACGCCTGCCAAAACACCTGAGAGGGCTTCGTCGAAGACCAAGCCTGCCACACCGGGAACTTCTTCGCCCTGGAATTGGTCAACACCAATAAAGGCAATACCCGGATTGGCTTTGGCAGCATTGATGGTAGCTTCACCAAGGGCGAAACCGACGGTCACGATGACATTGAAACCTTCATCAACAAATAACTGAATGTTGGCATCATAGTCTTTGGCATCTTTGGTCTCAATATATTTGGCTTCAAAATTGAGCTCTTTTTGTGCCGCGAGAACGCCTTCCCAGGTTGCCTGGTTAAAGTTCTTGTCATCAACAACACCAACATCCGTAACCAGACCGACCTTAAAGGTATCGGCGGGTTGTTCAACTGGCTTTTCAGCAGGTTCTTCAACTACTGGTTCAGCCACAGGTTCTTTTGGCGTACAAGCCCCAAGCAACAGCCCTGCTACTAAGAGGATAGCCAAAACAGAATATAAACGCTTCATCATTCTTTTCTCCTTTTGAATTTAAATTGGACAATATCTGACACCATTGGTGTCTTGTAAAGTGTGTTAAGTATATATTAAGCCTGCATTAATCGCAATGTTACAAAACTCCCATTTTTAACAATTTTACAATTGCAGGCTTGATTTTTCCCAGTTAAAACGCTTACAAAATAGCGTCTATGCCCTCATATTCTTCCTGATGATGTTTATCGGCGTCCGGGTTCGCTTCGCCACGCTTGACGAAGAAAATACAAATCAACGCGATAGCCATAAAAATTGGCCCAACTAACATAATCTGGCCATAATTATCACCGGAAAGCCTCACAATCAAACCGTTCAGCAAGGGTCCAATGATGGCAGACAGCGTTGAGAAGAAGTAGTAGAGCCCGGTGTAGGTACCGACACGGTCTTTCGTCGTCAAATCAACCACCATCGGCAAGGAATTGATATTAATCAAAGACCAGCCAATACCCGCCAGAAGCAGGATTATCGTCACGTTCATAAAGTCGCCCAAGAGCGGAATGCGGGTATAGGTGGTTAATAAAATGTCCTTGGGGATAAAGAACATCGAGCCCATCGTCAGCACCATGATTGCCAGGCCGGTCAGGATGGTTCTGCGTCTGCCAAATTTAGCACCAATCAAACCCGAGGGAATAGCGAAAAGCAAGAAGCTCGCTCCGACGCTGGTAATTAATTGTCCCGCGCCACTTTCTGTAAGCCCGAGGAAGTTTTTCCCATAGAGGGACAGAAAAGTTTCAATCGCGTTATAGGCGATGAACCAAAAGAAAATGGCTAAAAAGATGAGAATCGCATCGCGTTGTTTGCCGGTAAAAACCTCTTTTAAGCCTTCCCAGGTATTGACTTTCTTTTCAACAACTTCATCTTCGTGTTTCTCATACTCTGGCTCGCGTACAAAGATAAAGACCAGCACCGCGGCAAGAATGACCAGAATTGACCCAAACCAGAATGGGAACGCGCTCGCCATGGGATGTTGCATCTTTACCAGTGTCGCGCCAACAGAAGTGCCTATGACCAAACCCAAGCCACCCATAAAGTTGATGACGCCATTGGCTTGTGAACGGAATTTACTCGGTGTCACATCCGGCATCAAAGCGACAACCGGCGTGCGCCAAAACGCCATTGCCAAAAGCGTCGTCACCGTACATGCCAAAAGCACGGGTAAGGTCGCTGCCAGAGGAATAAGCCCGAATGCCACCGCCGCGATGGGAGCGCCAATAATGATGAAAGGCAAGCGCCGTCCGATTTTAGTATGCAACCCGTCCGACCACACGCCAACCGCAGGCTGAATGAGAAAAGCGGCGATATTATCCAAGACCATAATGATTGATATTGCCACGGAATCAAGGCCAAACTTGCCATCCAGGAGCAAGGGCACGTAGGTGTTATACAAACTCCAAAGCACGCTTACGCCAAAGAAGCCAAAGCCAATTAAAAACAATTTACCCCATTGAATACGATCCTGTTGTTCCATTGTACGATTCATAATCACTCCTATTCAATATTCTTAAACATTAAACGCATAAGTCAGCTTTAAGATGCTGACTTATCCTGTTTTTGGTCTTCAAGTGATTTAATATAGCCTTCCAAAAACTTTTTGTCTTTATCACTAAGCGTTGCTGTCTCCAATAGCTCTGGTCGCCAATGAAGCGTACGGATCAGCGACTGATGCCGTTTCCACTTGGCTTGCTCCACATGGTTGCCATTTTGTAAGATTTCAGGCACTTCCCAGCCTCGGAAGATCGCCGGTTTGGTATATTGAGGATATTCCAAAAGTCCGTCTTCAGCAAAGGAATCATCCTGTGTGGCTTCCGCATCGCCCAACACGCCGGGTACGATGCGCGCGACCGCGTCCATCAGGATTAATGCCGGCAGTTCGCCACCCGTTAAAACGAAATCACCAATCGAAATGACCCGAGTCGCCAAATGCTCGCGAATGCGTTCATCAAAGCTTTCATAACGCCCACAGATGATTCCAATGCGCTCATGCAGGGCCAGTTCACGAGCGATTTGCTGATTAAGAACCTCACCTTGCGGGCAAAGCAGGATGACCGGGTCTTTAGGTGGTTGCCCCATGATGTCTTCAACAGCGGCAAAAACAGGTTCAGGCTTCATAATCATGCCACCACCGCCACCATAAGGCGTGTCATCGGTCATATGATGTTTATCAGTCGCCCAATCGCGGATGTTATGAGTATGTACCTCGATCAGTCCATTCGCGATGGCACGTTTAAGGATGCTGATATCCAAATAAGGTTGAAAAATCTCCGGGAACAGGCTAAAAACATCAAAACGCATGTGCTAATTGTAGACGAAGGCACCAACACTGGCAAGCTTTTTAACTCACTCTGTCACAAAAAAAATTGAGATAACTGTTTTGATTCGTTGATTAAAAAGCACTGTAGCAGCAAAAGCTTGATTACAATTAGACTATAAGATGAAACCATGATGACTGATAGCCTAAAACTCTGGATGATTATCTTAAGTGTCCTCGGCGCGCTTTTCGGCATTTTCTTCCTACTCCGCTATAATGCAAGAAAACGCTTTAAAGAAGCGCTTATCCGCGGTGGTTATTACGAGGACTGGCAAGATGACGATGGCACCATCTATACCAATATCATCTATGGTCAAAACGACCGCCTGAATTTCGACCTCTATGTGCCCGCCCAGATTGACCCAGACCAACCCAAAGGATTGATTCTCTTCATCCATGGTGGCAGTTGGTTTTTTGGGAACAAGAACCATATCGCTTTTGCCGCCAAACGCTATGCTAAAGCAGGTTATTTAACTGCCACGATGAACTATTCACTGCTTTCAAAAGATCATCCCAATATCAGTTTCCAAACCATGCTCGATGATATCCAGGATTGCATCGCGAAAATCAAATCGACCACCGTTACTGTTTCACATTTCCCTATAATCTAAAAGAACTCAATCAAAGAGAGGTTGCTGTTTAGATACGCCTTGATACATTTTACCCATTTTT
>Ga0123334_1005403_pt1 | contig 12367 bp, 19 predicted proteins | sample BiotimSIPDNA_FD_89706 | JGI IMG/M metagenome (GOLD analysis project Ga0123334, IMG submission 89706) | Anaerobic biogas reactor microbial communites from Washington, USA - Biogas_R1 time_0 SIP DNA | ecosystem: Engineered > Bioreactor > Anaerobic > Unclassified | place: Washington, USA... | reverse complement strand
GTACAGAAGATGGGATTTTTGGGTGGGGTGTTCCCAACCAGGACTCTTAGTATTCCCAAGATTGAGTTAAGGTGGCAGGCTGGTGTAGCTGGTCGCATGAATGTTGCGCTGGATGCCCCGGTTGAGGATTCCAGATGGGAAATGAAAGAGACTAGCAAGGAGTTGACCTGGGATAAGTTTGCGTTTACGATTACTGATAGTGCGACTGACGCAATCGCCGTTAACAATATGCTGAGAACTGGTATTAAGAACTCTGCCAATTATTTTGCAGCTCTGAGGGATTATAGGATTATTACTGAGCTGAGGGCAAAGAATAATACCCATTGTACCCATAATGCGGATGTTGTGTGGACGGACTCGGCGGCCCAGGTTGAAGAGGATATTATACAGGCCATTCAGGGTATCGTGCAGTATTCCGGTGGGTTGAACCCCGAGACGGCCAGTTTTGGAGTTATTTATCCGGCCAAAGCTATGATGGGTCTGGATGCGCTGGGCCTGATTGGGAACGTGCAGATGACCGTTAAGGAGTATCTTAAGAAGACCTGGAAAATTAACTTTTATCCGTATTCGCCTGCTAAGTTTGGGTCTGATGGGGCGGAAGTTGTTGATGTAAAGAATGATACTAGCTCGGATGCCCTGGACACTAATGCGGTGGTGTTTGTGGAGGGTGGAGATACTCTTGAGTGCGGGCAGTATTATGGTAATGGTATTAAGATGAGCGAGACTACCAGGATTCACGATGTGGGGTATAAGACGACCCTGCGCCATTCGTTTGGATGCTTGGCTAAACCTCTCTATGATGATGTCACATTTACCACGCCGCTTATTTACGAGATTGGTAATGTTACAACTTGATAAATTAGTGTTACGTGGAATTTGTGTAGGGCCTTTAGAGACATTTTAATTTTTTGTGTGTATATGTACTGTTTTTTGGTTAAAGTGTCTCTATGGGCCTATTATAGACCTTTAAATTGATTTTATGAGGGGTATATATGAGAAAGTTTATTGTTGGTTTGTGCATGCTTATGATAATGGTATCCATTGGTAGCGGATATTGGTGGGATACCGAGAAGATATTACAGGGCAGGCAAATGTTGGATACGGGTGCGCCGTGGTTTTCTGATGATGCTGCGATGTACTTTGGAGATGATAAAGATGCGTCCATTGGATTTGTTAGTGCGTCTGGGACTTTGGACGTAAGTGGGGCTATGAAGATGTCCACTATGGCTGTGGGTGTAAACGCTAGTACTACTAATGATACAGTGCTAACTTCTTCCAGCACTAAGACGGTGTATGATATTAATGCGACTGCTGCAAATGTTACGCTGACGCTGCCGGATGCTGCGACTGTGCCGGGCCGGATGTACTTTATTTCGGTGAGTGGGAATCCTGCTGCAAATTACGCGAGGATTAATGCCACTGGTGGAGATACCATTAATGCTAATAAGTATTTGGTGTCTACTGAACAGTGGAGTACTGCTGTGATTGTGGCTTCTAATGGGGCTTATAGGGCGTTGACTAACGGGACTTGGTTAGCTCATGCTTGAGTAGCCCGTTTTTTATTTTTTGTTTTTAGGCGATTATATGGCACGAAGAAAGAAGAGAGTTAGTGTTGAAGATGTGGATGAGTATCTGGTTGATATGAATCCTGCTGTTCTTGATAGTGACCCCATAATGAGGGGCAAATTGAGGGTGGGAACGAAGGTTGTTGTGGTGTTGCCTAAGTTTAGTCGGGCGCTGAAAGATATGCAGCGTGAGCAGTTTAAGAGTGGGAAGGTTGAGAAATTTGGGCAAATTATGTTGGATGATGGTAAGATTTTAAATATTAATGAGAGTTATGTGCTGCCGCTGACTTTTGAGATCAAGAAGTTGCTCAAGAGGGGTATTTTGATGGGCGGCATGAAGTTAAGGTAGACATTTTGTCACAGCGGGGCACGCTCCTCCCAGGGCTAAAGCACCTGGGAATCCGCTACCCCTGCTCCCCAAACGAGTCTTGAGTTTTCACTAAAGTGAAAAGGGAAAAGAAAGTAGTTGTTAAAAAGAAAGTTTAAATACTATAAAGTACAGTAGTTGGATGTGAGGTGTAATATGATGAAAAGTTTGTGGTTGGTATTGTTGGTTGTGGTTGGTTTGGTTAGTATGAGTGCTGCATCCAACTATATGTATGAGAAGACAGCGATGAATGGGGTTGGGTATGTTGAAACTCAGAAGATCGTTGCGACCCAGTTTGGATTCGAAGGTCAGAAGTTGGTTGAGAAGGTCGTTGGGTCAGGCAATTTTAAGGTGAATTCTGAGCTGGAGGCTGAAAGACAGCTTATGAAAGGTGGGGAGCCTGTTGGTAGTGTTTGGGTGCCCGATGAGTATGTAGAGCCTGTTTTGGATAATGAGACGGGTGAGGTGCTTGTTGAGGGGTACACGGTTTTGGGATATTGGACTGAGGGATCATGTAATTTTACGAACTCTTGCCCGATGGACTATATAAATTATACTAGGGCGGCTGAGTTCGAGTATATGCCGATATCTTATCAGACTGGGAGTTATGATGCGAAGTGGACGGATAAGCTGTGCGTCCAGAATTATAAGATTGGGGCTGTGATGACCGAGATGTACACGCATGCTGAGCATCTTGTTAAGAATACTGAGGTTAGGACAAGAGGGTATCAGGATGAGTGTGCGAAGGATTGTTGTACGGGCGTGTTGGAGGCCAATGTTAATAGTAATGTGATTGGGGTGGCGCATATAGGGTGGCTGTCCAGAGATCCACAGTCGGATGATCTTTTGAATGGGAAGCATGCGGAGTATGGGCGGTCTATCGATGATATGACGGGCGTATTCTCCATTCAGAAGTTTATTCAATTGTGGGGGAGTAGTTCGTGCAGTGAAATTTCTACAGACTGGCTTCCCTGTACCTGATTTTGTTCAACTTGGGGATACATTTAAATAGTATCCCTTACACACTATTTAGTATGGAAGAAAATACTAAGATATGTGCGGACTGTGGAAAAAGAAAACCCCTTTCTGAGTTCTATTTAAATAAGAATGAACGTGATGGGCATTCTAGAATTTGCAAAATAGATGCAAAACTTCGCGAAGAAAAGAGACGTCGATCAAAGGGAATTTTACCAAAGAATAAAAATCGTGTGAGTGAAGACTTAAAAATGTGTAATACATGTGGATTAATAAAACCTATTTCAGAATTTTATAAACGTACCGACCGAGAAAATACTTATAGATTTGACTGTATAGAGTGTTATTCTAAAACATCTGAAGCACGTAGAAGATCAAATGGCATCGTGTCATATAAAGAAAATAAGAATTGTCATGCATATCTTGGAATACATGTAGCGGAACGAGTTTTATCTAATATATTTAAAAATGTAGTTAGAATGAAACTCGGTAACCCAGGATATGATTTTATATGTAATAAAGGATATAAAATCGATGTCAAAGCTTCTACTATGACTAAACGACCAGATGAGTCACCAAGATGGCAGTTCGGTATAAAAAACAATAAAATAGCAGATTATTTTCTATGTTTAGCTTTTGATAACATAGAAGATTTAAATCCACGACATCTATGGTTAATTCCTGGCAGCGCAGTAAATAACCAAAAATATATAACAGTATGCGAAAACACCGTTCATAAATGGTCCCAATGGGAAAAGCCTATTCGTGAGGTAAAAAGGTGTTGTAATGTATTAAAGAGAAAAGAGCGGAAAAAATAACACATATATAATTATTTATAAATTATTTAATGTGAGGTGTAACATGCCAGAATATGAAGCAGATGAAGAAAATTATTTGGACATTGATGGGATTTGTATATTTCCGTCTGAGGTAGTGACAAAACCTGTTCAGGTCCGAATTGCATCGCCGTACATAGGTATAATGGATTTAGTTAAGTCGCTAATTGTGATCGGGAAGAATGGGCCAGAGGAGGTTCCATACTCGCGCGAGGCCAAGAAGATTATTGGTATTGTAAAAGATATACAGACTATCGAATGGATACAGAATACGTATGGTGGGCGGGGGTTGCTGTTTGCCAGCCCCGAAAATCCGGCCCTGATGCTGACTGTGGATGAGTGGGAAAGCAAGTATGGGACTGATCCGATCGGCCTTATTATGATGATGAGGCTATGGTGGAACTCGATGGGGGGTGGTGTTCACACCCCATAGAAATAATTTTTTGAGGTGGTGTTGTGACAATAACTACCGAAGATATTATACAATATGTTAACGCATTCACTTTTTTAAGTTGTCAAACCGCCGCCCGGCTGTGGAACGACGGAATCGACAATTCCGTATACCTCGCCCCTATCACATACGGTCAGCTCATTTTCAAGAGCGTTCACGCGAGTGGGAATGTCCCGCGACCAAACATCCCAAACACTTCAATCATTCCAAATAAGACCCGCCACGTCGTGGCGGTAGACGATTTAATTTCAACCAAGCTATAAAGGCCCTTGGGCTGATTGCAAATGAATGAATATATATTATTAAGGAGATGAATTTAAATGACATTACAAATTTCGGTTGCAGTTAGAAACGCAATGTTGGATACTATTGAGAGTACTGTTGGTACTGGTGCTATATTGATGATTAGAACTGGTGCGCAGCCTGCTAATTGTGCGGCTGAGGATACTGGAACAGTTTTGGCTACAATGAGCTTGCCTTCTGATTGGATGGCTGCTGCTAATGCTGGTTCTAAGGCACTAAATGGAACTTGGCAAGATGCATCTGCTGATGCTACTGGTACGGCTGCTCATTTCAGAGTGTATGCATCTGATGGGACGACCTGTCATATGCAGGGGAGTGTTACCGCTACTGATGCTGGTGGTGATATGACTCTGGATAATACGTCTGTTGCTGCGGGCCAGAGTATTACCATATCTTCGTTTACTCTTACTGCTGGAAATGCATGATGGGAGGTGAATACATATGGGACGAGTGTATTCTGTTAATTTTGAAAATGTGGCGGTAACCGCCGCCCAAGATTTTTTTGAGATTTCACCTGCTGATGATAAACCAGTAAAACTTCTTGGATTGTTTTTATCGCAGTCTACGGAATTTGGCGATGCTGCTGAAGAAATGTTACGAGTTCAAGTTATTCGTGGACATAGTACTGGTGGGTCTGGTGGAAGTACTGCAACTGCTGTTGCTGTAGATTCTGGAGAAGTTGCTGCTGGGTTTGCTGCGGAAGTTAATAATACTACAATTGCGTCTGCTGGAACTGGTGTTATTATACATTCGGATACTTTTAATGTTAGGGCTGGATTACAGTTATTTTGGACTCCTGAAACTGCACCAATTGCTAGACAAGGAGATACTACTATTGTTGTTAGATTATTGGCAAAACCAGCTGATAGTATTACAATGGGCGGTACGTTATATGTTGAGGAGTTGTAATCATGGCTGATTCAACTCTTCAAATTACGCCTGGTGCAGGTGGTGTATATGCTAGGGTTCTACAAAGTCTTACTGTGGATGGTCATGCTACTTTAATTCCTTATCATATGTCGTTAGATGGTGGTCCTGGTTGGGTTGCCATACAAACTTATACTACTAGTACTGATATGACAACTGCGACTGCTATTACTGCTGCTCCTACAAGTGGGCAAAAAATAGTTATTGATGATATTTTGGTTTCTACTGCGGTTGCTATGGAATTTACGTTGCAAGAGGAAACAAGTGCTACTGTATTTTCATCGTTTTTCCTTCCTACAAATGGAACAGTTTTTCTTCCATTTCGATCAAAATTGAAATTGGCTACTGCTGATAAAAAGTTATTCGGAAAAGCATCTGTTGCTGGAAATGTAAGAATAACTTGTTTTTATCATTCTGAGGCATAAATGTATCCAGCTTCTTGCGGAGGATCACATGTTTCTGGGCGAACACTTCATAAAATTTTATTTTATGATGTAGGTGGACAAGTTTCTGGTGAAGGTCCATGTGGAATTTATAGTAATATTATCCCACATGAGGCTGAATAGAATCCTCGCAGCCAGTAGTGAGACAGATCCGCACGATATTTGGATTTATTGAGGGATTTTATGGTAACTATTGACAAACAAGTAGCTAGTAGTACACATGATGGTTTTTGGCTGACAGGTTTCTATAATGTATTTAGTAATGCAGATCAGTATCAAATGTTAGGAGAATATGTGGGGTATAAATCTAATGTATTTGCATGTTGGACTTCAGTAATTATTCCAGTAGGCGCAATAATTACCACTGCATATGTACAATGGCGTCTTCATAGTTATTGGGGTTCACCGCCTGAATGCACATTATATTTTAATGATGCAAAACCTGCGGTGGTTCCGTCATCATATACGGATGCGGAAGATCTAGTTAAAACTACAGCAAATGTGAAATATACTCCGCCAATTGAGGGAAATTGGCTAACATCACCAGAATTGAAAACTATTATTCAGGAGTTAGTTGATTCATATGATTATAGTAGTGGTTCATCTATGGAATTACTGGGAATAGGTACTACTGGATATGATGGAAATTATACAGCGTTTCGCACATATGATTATGCAACTGGTGATGCTCCTAAACTTCATATAGAATATTCTTTACCAAGTTTACTATCTAAAAGAAGATCCTTCAATTCATTATTGGTGAGGTAATTTATGGCTGGAATATATAGGCATCCACAATTCCGAGGGATAAAACGAAGGATTGTTTATTCAACTCCAGCCGAATGTTTTAATGAAGCGTTTATTACTATCGCAGATGTTACTCTTGAGTCAAATGGTAATGTAGCCGTTATTGGTCAATCTGATATACAAATTTCAGATATTACACTTATTTCAACTGGTACATCTCTCATACAGGGTTCAGCATCTAAAAATATAGAAAATTTTGGCATAACATCAGTTGGAACTTTGCATATTGATGGGGTATTAAGTAAATCATTAGATGATATAACAATATATTCAGTTGGTAGTTGCGGTATTGTTGGAGAATCTTCAATAGAAATAGCAGATTTTAGTATAGGAAGTGTTGGAACTGTTCCTATTGTTGGAACTGGAAATGTTAGTTTTGATACAATTAGTTGTGCTTCCAATGGAACTTTATATATTGATGGTGATGCATCGATAGGTATAGAAAATATACTGTGTGATAGTAGCGGTGCAATTAGTATAATTGGAGCGGTATCTGTAATACTTGATGATGTTACAGTAGTTGGTAATGCTGATAGCGGTTTAATTGGATTAGCATCTATTGGATTAGATGCTATAACAATTGGATGTTCTGGCACCGTTTCTATTGACGGGTCTGCTAATATTGATGTGGTAAATGTTAATGTTGGCGGAACTGGACTTGTTAGTATTGTAGGTGATGCATCCAGTTTATTGTACGATATTGTAAGTTCTTCTTCTGGGCAATTGTTAATAGATGGTGTTTTTGTTGGCACCATTGATGATATATTATTAAATAGTGTCAGTAGTGGAGGGTTGGCTGGTGTAGTCAATGTTTCGTTAGATGGAATATTAGCTGATAGTACTGGAATATTGCCAATTATTGGAACCAGTTCATTAAGTGTTGATAGTTTAATATCATCGTCTAGTGGGCAAATAGTATTAAGCGGAACATTCAACAATAGTATTGATGATGTTGTTGTAGTTAGTGCTGGTGGAAGTGGAGTATTGGGTGCATCCAATATAACACTTGACGCATTTACAATAGGTAGTACTGGTGTAATTAACATTGTTGGTGGGACCAGTGTTTCATTAAGCGATGTTGATATTAACAGTGTTGGAACAGTAGATATTGTTGGTACTGGTACTGCTGTTGTAGATAGTATAACAATTGATTCTAATGGTCGTGCTTTAGTTGAATGTACATTAGATGTTATATTAAGTGATATAGGAATATCGTCTACAATTGGTTCCGGTATATCTGGAATATCGAATGTATTAATAGAAGATATAATATTTGATGGAACTGGAACCGTATTAACACATGGATCATTATCTGACACATTAGACGATATTACTGTTGGATCTAATGGATTATTAACTATTAGTGGTACAGTAACTTTAGATCTAGATGATATCTCAATAGTAGCATCTGAAGCAGCTAGTACTGAAGGATCTGCAAATTTAACATTTGAAAGTTTCGAGGTTGGATCTGCGGCAAGAGTTGCTATTGCTGGAGCTTTAGAAGTTACCCTTGCAAATTTGATGATAATTGCCGGGGCCAGAGCACTTACTAAAGGCACTGTATATAGAATATCAGATGTTGATAGGGCAGTAATTAGGCAATCTGATATTGATAGAGTTATTGTTAGGCAATCTGGGTGTGCGTAGGTGATTAGATGACGTTGAGAGTTGGATATGCTGCATCAACAGAGATTATAATTGAAGCTGGAATTGATCTTGATGATGCGACACTTTTAAAAATTGTTGGAACAAAACCGAGTGGCACAGCAATAGATTGGACTGCTGCTCGATCAGGTACAACTGATAATATCACCTATACTACGGTTGCTGGTGATTTAGATGAGGTTGGAACTTATCTTATTAGGGCTTATATTGAGTGGGGCGCATCTGTACCTAGATATGGAGATATTACTGAGTTAATTGTAGATGCTCTTAATGAGAGAGTAACGATTAATGAAGTTGTTAAGTATGTTAATGCGTTGACATTCTTGAGTTGTCAGACTGAGGCTGAGGCGGCTGCTGGAACTAATACGGATGCTGATTTATTGTTTATGGACCAGTCTTTTAATCAGGGAAACTTTTATATTTTTTATGGAATGGCATCTGGTCAATTGTCTAGAGATATAGTTCAATATACATTAACATTGGATTATATTCAGGAATTGTCTGCATTAGCATATTTAATTCAACATTATTGGGAGATGAAATTTAAAGATTGGGATGCTAAAGAATTATCTATTAATAATGATATTGTTAAAAAGGTATCTGGTAGTACCACTAGTGGAATGGCTGCGTATAAAGCCATTGTTAATGTTGCTAGAAAAACATCTTCGGGGGCGATTGATACTACTGTTATTAGGCACGCTGATGATGATAATTATCCCACTGAGTTTAAGGATGTGCCGTTTGATGATGTTGAGATGGAAGTGATTTGATGTTGGTGGGCGGATTAACGCAAAAAATAACCGTTAATACCAAAGATTCTAAAATAGTTAATCAAACCGCAACATCAACGTTAACAAGTTTGCATGATGTGCCCGAGGATGGCGCAAATTTGCGTATAGATGTGGGGGGTGGTACAGATAATAGCGGGGTTGTTATTGTTAACGGGAATGTTGATGGTGTACCTACTGTTGAGAATGTTAGCTTCACGGCGGCCCGGTGGAAAATAACTAGTAATACGTGGGATGCTGGGGCATTAACGATAACGACTACGGGGTTTGTGGATGAGAGTGTAGTGCCCACCATAGAGATAACAACGTGTGACGCGGCGGGTAACCCGGTTGAATGGACCGTTGAAAAGACGTTACCTGCCCGGATTAGGTATGTTAGAGCGCAGGGATTGGCGCTTTTATTGCAGGTCAAACAAGCTGGAATCTCAACTCCTGGCATGTGGGAAGTGTTGGTTAGAGGGAACCCTGATGAGATTGATGAGGGTGTCGAGTTTACCATTGGTAAGATGAAAGGTGTTTATGTTGTGTATGGGCAGGTACAGGAGCATATGCAACTTAATACTAATATGGTAGATTTTGTGAGATTTTATGCTGTAAAAAGGAGTGATTGATATGGTTGATGAAGAGATTGATAAGGAATATGAGTATCCTGAGGATGTGGTGGAGATAAACCAACATCGATTTGTTGGAATTAGGACTTTGATTTTGGCACTTATTGCGTTGTTTGGGTATATTGGGGCGGTTTACTTGCCAGTGCTTGCGGGTACAGCTATTGACACTGAGGGACTATATAACTTAGCGATGATGGGATTTGCATTCTTCTTCGTTAAGACTACAATTCCGCTGCTGAAGTGAGGTGGTATTATTACCGTTGATCCCACGGAAACGGTATTAAGTGCCGCAAATGGTGATTTTTTTCTCGTTTTATTGGGCGTTATGATAATGTTTTGTATTGGGATAGCTGGTTTTTTTGTTTATCAGATGCCTAAACAATGGGAAAAATCCACCGATCGAATTGTGGACAAACTTGTTAATGTTATAAATGAAACACAGGATGTAAAAAACGCTGTGTGCGAGTTATCAAGAAAGTATGATGCACATGATGTGCAGGCCAAAATTATACTTCGCCTCAATGAAGATATCAAAGATAGTGTGGACGATATTAAAAGGTCGTAGGCGGTAATTATGAGCGCACTTGGAACATCGTTTGGTCTACTTAATGCTGCTATGTTTGCCGGGTTTCTGAACAGGGTTGTTCCTGGTGTTAATAGTGCTATTGATGATGCAGCCCAGGAGATTATTGATGTAGCGGTACAAGAGATTCAAAGTAGATTATATCCTGGTCATGGATATCTTACTGGTGCGCTACATGATTCTTATCATGGGGAGTACACTAAATCGGGCACGAGTGTGGTAAATATTAATATAAGTACAGATTTATATTATGCCCCATATGTCGAATATAAATGGGGGGGTCGGGTGGCCCACTTCTGGCCCGCGATGAATGTGGTTGAGGAGAAGGCACCAGAGATCATTAGAGCACATATTGACGGGGCATTGGGGATAGGATAATGGTTACAACTGATTATGGGTTTTTGGTAGCGCTATCAAGGGCGCTTTCCGACGATGATATCCTCTTTGGGATGGTAGATGGGAAGTTTGAGATTGACTTCCCGGCCAAGAATGTATCGGCGAATTTGACGGGTGGTAACCAGACTATGATATCGGTGTCGCTCCCGAATGTGGTTACTAAGGCGCAGATGGGATATGATGCACATGGATTGGTTTATGCGTCGGGGATGTTCCAGGTCGATGTAGCGTCAGTGAAAGGCAATAATTCTAAGTATTGTAGGGATGTTGGGAATAGGGTTAAAGTTCTCATTGAGGGAGATGTTGTTAAAACATTAGATAATACTTATATTATATATATTGATAGAATAAACGATAATTTGTTTTTTGATGAGGAAATTTCAGCGTGGCATTCAGCGATGATTGTGTATGGCTATTATTTAAAAAATAGTAAATGAGAGTGTTTTTATTTCTCATCTGGGAAGTTTAGTTTTGCGAATTTTCCATGTAGCTGCTTAGCTGCTTTATCATATGCTTTAGCTGCATCAATTTCATTTTCAAAATTTCCTAGATGATGTGATGTATTATCACATTGTATTTTAGCACGCCATACGTTCATTGCTTTATACCAATGAACACCTTTGTATAAACTTGATGTAGTTTTGTCTTTTTTGGAAGCGTTTTTGTGATTTCCATGTTTAACTGATAGTCTGAGGTTGGCACGTGTATTATTTAATCCGTTTCCGTCGATGTGATCACAATGCTCTTTTGGGGAAAGTTCGCGATTAAGCATCCGACTTAAAATTATGCGATGCATTTGAATAGTTTTACGATTAGGTCTAGGAGTATAACCATATGCGTATACTAGACCGGGCCGATTATCATGTACCCAAGCAATCCAATTTTGGTTTGTTAGGTCTTGATCAATATCGTCGATGATACATATATATCCACGTGTTAACTCAATTTCTTGCATGGTGGTATGTATGTTTTTATAATATATAAAGTTTTGGAGGTTATTAATATGGTATGGACGGATTCAATAAAATCAGTGAAGGTAGGTATCGCGAATGAAGAAACAGCCGGAACGATTGAAACCGCGCCCAAGGAGTACGTGTACACTACTTCTGAGGCGGTTCTTGATCCGGTAGTTGATCAGGATGAATTGCGGGCGATGGGTTCTAGAGGATTAACATTTACGGTTGATAAACCCTATCATATAACTGGTAATATATCGAGCTGGGCATTCCCCGAGGATAATGGTTTTGGACCAATGTTGTACGGGGCGTTTGGATCGGCTACTTCAGCGACCGTGACAACTGGTTGTTATATCCATAAGTTTAGCGTGGTTGATACTCAGGTGCCAAGCTTTACAGTTTGGATGAAAACGGGTGTTTACGAGGTTACTGGTAGTAATTGCCAGGTAAATAAGTTGGATATTAAGAATAGCAAGGCGTCTATTTTAGATTATTCGGCTGATATTGTGGGGTCACAGCTTGCAACTGCAAGCACATTTGGCACCGCTACTTATGTTTCGGGTGCGACTAAAGTGTTTAGGTCGTCTGGTGCTAAGGTGTATTGGGATGATGTGCTTTCTACGAACGTTGAGGATGTATCTATAATTATTGATAATGGTATTGATCCTCAAGATGCTAAATCTCTTGGTGTTCT
>Ga0123334_1005402_pt1 | contig 12367 bp, 10 predicted proteins | sample BiotimSIPDNA_FD_89706 | JGI IMG/M metagenome (GOLD analysis project Ga0123334, IMG submission 89706) | Anaerobic biogas reactor microbial communites from Washington, USA - Biogas_R1 time_0 SIP DNA | ecosystem: Engineered > Bioreactor > Anaerobic > Unclassified | place: Washington, USA... | reverse complement strand
GCCTGCCAGGTTGAGGCGTTCGCCAAGACCTTTCACTTCGTCACGCAGAGCCTCAATGTACTGGTTGGCTTCCTCAAGGGGGCTGAGGTCGGTTGAGTCGTCCTGGCTTGTCGAGGGCGTGGTCGCGCTCGGCGCGGGAAGACGTGGAATCATGGCGATGTTTTGCATGGTGCTTGTCTCCTCTCGGTTTGTGGTGGGGATGGTGATCTGGGCGACGGTGACGGGGAGTGCTGCAGGTGGTTCCGGTGTCGTTGTTGACGTGCTTTCCTCCTTTGCTGGTGGGGGGATTGGACTATTTGCCTGGGGAACGGCAGTTGCCGGGACTTGCTCTTTCTCTGGCTGTTGGACGACTTCAGGTTTGGCTGCCTTTTTCTCCTCTCGCACACAGCCCATGAACACATAGAAACCGGCGCCGCCCTCGGCTTTCATGGCGCGGTTGTCGCGGGTATTCATCGTCAGGGTGTCGTGCCCGAATTTGACGATCTTCAGCAGGAACTCGGCTTTCACGTGGGTCGTGCAGGGCAACTGGCCGCCTTTGACTTCGGCGTTGTTCAGGTGGACGGTCCTGCCGGTCGCGTCAATGACCTTCAGGCAGTTCTCTTCGACGGTCAGGGCCACATGCTCGCTGGTCTTCGTCTCCACGAGTTCCAGGAATCTCTTGAGGAGCTCGCGGTCGGCTTCCGGCAGGGTGATGGCACAGTCAAGATCGGCGGCTTCGGGAACAACCTGCCGCCAGTTCGGGAATATGCCGTCGACGCTCTTGGTGACATAGAGGAAATGCTCGCCCCGGATGGCCACGAAGGTCGGACCTTCGGGTACCTTCCAAGTGGCAAGCGACAGCCACCGCTGCCGAATGGAGCAAAGGGTGCGGTTGAAGTTAAGGATGATGGCGGAGGGCAGGCCTGACAAAGGCAGCGGCACATGGTACAGGTTCTGCCCGTTGCTGGACGTGACTCCGTCCGGCGCGATGCAGATGCCCTGGAGTATCTTCCGGGTCGGGTCGGTGCTGGTGCAGATTTGGGCGTTGGCGAGGAACGAGGTGAAGTTGGTGGGGAGAATAATCTGGCTGTCTGTGTTTTTGGGCACAGCCGGGAACGGATAGGCATCGTTTTGGGGTGCGAGGTTCAAAATGCCCAGCTGGAGCTCGTGGTTCAGTACGATGAGTTTTTCGTCCTGGATGGCGAACGTCAAGTCGCCTGCGCTGCCACAGCCCTTGATCGCGTTTTTGAGCTCCGCACACGACACGGTGATGTCCACGTCGGCATCAGCCTTGGCATTCGGCAGGGTGAACTGGAGAGCCTGGTCGAGGTCTCCGGCAGACAAGACTACAGACTGCTTCTTGGCGTCGGCCTGAATCCTGACAAACCGGGTGGCGGGCAGGATGGGATTCGCGACGCAGGCGATTCTGGACAGGGAACAAAGTGCTTCGGACAATTCGGTTTTGGGAATGATGATTTTCATGTTGTTGGTCTCCTGTGTGAGATGATGAAACAAAAAAGCTGCAACGTTACGAATACGTTGCAGCATAACGAGATACCCAGGAATCATAATAGTTATATATATTCAAAAAAATATAGATTGCACAGAAGCAATAAAGTCAAAAAATCTTTCTACTGAATTTGAATATAGGGAAAAATGCAATATGGTAAGCCTTACGACTTACCATATTTGCATAACTTATTAGTAAATAGGTTGATATGAAAGAAAAATATCTCCAGAGAAAACAGGAGCTGGTGGATGAACTCTCCAGCCTGAGTGGTTTGATCCGTGGCAGCTTGGTTCATTCACAAAAACAATGCGGCCGAGAGGAGTGCTTATGCGCCACTGAAGGGGTTCTGCACCCTTTCACCTGCTTGTCGCGTTCGGTTGGCACGAAGAAGCACAAGGTCATCTATGTCAAGCCACGTGAAGAGCCTTTGTACGCCAAAGCAGTCAAAGACTACGCCAGAATGAAAGAGATTATCGAAGAACTGAGCGAGATCAATATTCGGCTCATCAGGCGTCAACACAGGCGTAACGGTTCAGGCTGACTGAAAGGTGAAATCACGTGAAGCCGGTTGTCTATTCAATTATGGTGGGTATATTATTCTCATGGCAAGAGCATTTCGTGCTCAAAGGAGAGGTACCGTTTGGTACCATTTGGCGCCTCTTCGATCATGGAGGTACCATTTGGAACCGTTTTTTACAAGTGTTATTTCCTACCTGAACATAGCCGCTGAAGACACTTTTCGCTTGGAATTCCCCTGGTCATGCGGGCAAAAGATTCACTGTCTCTCCGCCAGAGTTTTTGCTTCCCCAAGGGTCTACGCATCAGAGTCAGCACTCTGTTGGGTCGCTAAAACTCATTGGGGAAAAGGATGTTGCGCATTTATTCCACGTCCGCTGCAAGTGTTCCCGCTCGGTGATGCCGGGCGGGAGTTTTATTATAAGCAGACCATTGCGGAAGGGAATCAGCCTCATGGGTCATTCCTTGAGTGACCGAAAACCCGGTTTCAAGGTAAAACGTTCTTTTCCGTTATCGGCGGCAGATGATAATATCGCCACCCCTGATAGGGAAAGGTGACCACATCAAAAACAAAGGAAATCGGGAAATCAAAACAGACACTCGCTGTATTGAGAGAACGATGCAGCCATGGAGGCAGAACATAATCGTCCGGTCCGTTCCAAGTCTCTTTCATCACTTCACAGTCGCCGTTCATTATGTTTCCAAATATTTTTAGGTTAGAACGCCTGACATAGTCCGGGTTGCCGCTGCACTGCTCTCCGATATAAAGAGCTGTTGCGCAACCACTGCTGGAAAGCATCATCAACGTGGCAGTAAAAATCGTCAGCAAGCACTTTTTCATTGCTTTAGCTCCTTTGTTTTCTTCGTCAGTCGAAACAGTCCATACCATCCTCCGAGTCATTCACGTAGGAATAGGAAAAAGCTCGAATCCTGACCAATTTTGGTCATGCGGGCTTTTTTTTTGCCCCTGTTCGTTCGTTTTTCAGCCAAGCTCGATAATGTGAAAAGAAAGGAAGTCAACCCAAAGGCGCGAAAAACTGTCAGCCGTCCCCACCTGCATTGATAATGGATAAAATTGACATTTAGTAATGGGGCAGTCTTCTGTAGTGCCTTTACAAGGCACCAGTTTTGGGGCACGTCTATCCCAGGCTGAAGCCTGGGGGTGGGTAGCCCCCCCCGAAAGTGGTGCCCCATAGGGGCACTACCGGACGTCTGACAAACAGAACCACTGTGCCAAATCTCCCTTTCTGTCACAACATCTCGCACATTGCCAACCAATTTAATGCATGAAAGAGATTTTTCGCTTAGCAAACCATTTTGCAGGATATAAATTATGAACTTCAGGTATCCACAGGGGATTGGAATAAACACCGAAGTTGAAAAAACTGGAAGATGAATGATGCAAATACCCAGACGAAAACCTTTAACAGCAGAAATCGCGGTATTCTCCGTGGGGTTGGACACCTACTGGAAACAGTTTCCCGGCCTGCTGGAGGAAATGCATCGTAAAACCGGAATTCTGCTGAAAAAACTTGAAAAGCATCAAGTCCATGTCACGGATTTCGGCATGATCGACAACGCGGCCAAGGCTTATGAAACGCTTCCGGCAATCAAGGCCGCAGACCCCGATGTACTCCTGGTGGATATGGTTACTTATGCTACCAGCATAACTTTCGCACCCATTCTCAGGGAGATGAATTGCCCTGTGGTGCTGCTGGCGCTACAGCCGCTCCAAGCCATGGACTATGCCAACGGAACCACGTACATCCAACTCTGCAACGACGATTTCTGCTCGGTTCCAGAATTTACTGGAGTAGCGATCCGCATGGGAAAACCGGTCGCAGACATCATCATCGGGGTGCTGGAAAATGATGATGATGCTGACCGCAAAATCGAGCAGTGGTGCCGGATCGCCCACGCCCGCCACGATCTTCGCCGCGCCCGGCTCGGATTGATGGGGCACGTGCTAGACACCATGCTGGATATGCAGACCGATCCCACAGCTGTGACTGCGGCGTTCGGAGCCCATCTGGTTCCCTGTGAACCCGATGAAATCATGATTGAATATCAAGCCCTGGCCGATAACGATTCTGCCGTGCGGGACATGTCCGGCAGGATTCTGGATTTCTTTGATACTCCCGACCCAGGGGCGGACCCGATTGCGGAAAAGTTGACTAAAGAGGATTTGCTGACCGCCTCCCGCACGGCCGTTGCGCTGGAACGGTTCATTGCCAAAAAGCAGTTGGACGGTTTCGCCTATTATTACGAAGCGCAGCCCGCATCTGAAATGCGGAAACTGGTGACCAATTTCATCGTCGGAAATTCCCTGCTCACTGGCGCTGGATTTCCTATGTGCGGTGAATTTGACATTAAAACCTGTATCGCCATGCTGATTATGGATCGGCTGGAAATCGGCGGCAGTTTCGCAGAATTCCATCCCATTGATTTTGCCCGGGACACTGTCTTGGTCGGCCATGATGGACCGCACCACGTGAATATTGCCGACCGCAAGCCGGTCATCCGCAGTCTGAAAAAATATCATGGCAAACCCGGTTCTGGTGCTGGAATCGAGTTCAACATCAAAACCGGCCCCATCACTTTGCTCAGCATCGGAATGACAGCTGAAGGCAAATTCAAATTCGTTATCGCCGAAGGGGAGTCCATGTCCGGGCCGATTCCGCCGACCGGAAACACGAATACCCATGGCCAATTCCAGCCAGACATCAGGACTTTCCTGACCAACTGGTGCAAAGTCGGTCCGACTCATCACTTTGCGTTGGGAGTCGGGCACCATGCCGACTCACTACAGAAAATCGCTGAATCTTTCCAGTTGGATTCGGTTATTGTATAACTGGGTAATGTGCAACGTGTTGTGATGAATGCTTGTAAACCTTCAGACTGACGTAGATGGGATTGGCCTCATGCGATGGCTATGATTCCTGCGTGTGCTGTCAAACATCGCTCCTGCAACCACACGTTGTCGCTTTTATAGTGAGCTTTCTATAAAGAGCATTTATGCATACATTTTGCGCTGTAGGCACTTAACCATGCCTATCCCCAGACTTCAGCCTGGGGATAGGCATACCCCAAAAACGGTGCCCAGCAGGGGCGCTACCAGACGTCTACCAGCACAATCACTGTGCAAAATCTCTCTTTCTGTCACAGGATTTCGCACATTAACCAATTGTGAAATGATTTATGATCCACTGCAAACGTCCTGAATTCACAGCTTAATTATCAATCGGTAATCGGTTACGTCATGATAGGCGAGCCGTGGCATTGAGTCGTTGCTTTTTGTCCATCCGGGTTTATATTAATAAAGAAAACAACGAGCGAATTTCTTGGCCATTGGTGGTTGGGAATGAGCCATTTTGAAGATTAATGAATTAAGCCGAGGGCAAGTCTGAATTAGTCAAAACTACTTACTATTCAGCTTGTTATCTATGTATTTGAGCACAGTTTCCAGTCAGATTCTGCCCCGTCTCCTTGTCAAGATTTTTCTTAATCAATTGCGCAACAATGCGTTGCGCAGTTTTTTTAGTCAGCGACGGTGCGCTTTTGGAACACGCGCATGAAGCCGCACGATACGCGATCCTGACTGCCTGGCGCCCATTAACGACGCCCTTCGCACAAGGTCGCCAGCCTAATGTTGAAGCTCTGCAGAACGAACCCCACAAGGAACGGATTCAATGGAAACCGAACTGACCGTCGCCATGATAATTGCCATCATCGCTTTGGCATTCGCCTGCGAATACGTTGACTCGACTCTGGGCATGGGCTATGGCACGACTCTGACTCCGGTTCTGTTGTGCATGGGCTTTGCCCCTCTGCAGATCATCCCGGCAGTGCTGCTCTCTGAGCTTTTCACGGGGCTGCTGGCCGGTTTTACCCATCATGCCATGGGCAACGTCACCCTGCTGCCTAAGACTATGCGCATCTCGTTGATCGTTCGGCGTCTGCGCGAAGCCGGAGTCGTCAACGGCATCAAAGAGGGGCTTCCCTTGCACTTGCAGGTCACCCTGGTGATCGCCTCCTGTTCGATCATCGGAACCATCGCCTCGGTTCTTCTGGCCCTGAATCTGCCCAAATTCTATCTCAAGCTCTATATTGGTCTGCTGGTGACGGTCATTGGCATTGTCATCATCGTGACCATGAACCGCACCTTTTCATTTTCCTGGAAACGCATCATCGGCCTTGGCCTCCTGGCTTCCTTCAACAAAGGAATCAGCGGCGGCGGCTATGGCCCAGTCGTCACTGGCGGGCAGCTCCTGGCCGGCGTCGACGGCAAAAACGCCATTGGCATCACCTCGCTGGCCGAGGGCCTGACCTGTATCGTAGGCGTAGTCATGTATTGGATTTATCCTCAAGATATTGACTGGTGCCTTGCGCCTTGGCTGTGTCTTGGCGCCCTGCTTTCAGTGCCGTTTGCAGCCTGGACTGTCAAGGTCATCCGGACGGACAAGCTGCGGATGGCGATTGGCGTGATTACGCTTGTGCTGGGCATCACGACCCTCTGGAAGACCCTTGCGTAAATCACGGATGGCAAACCAAGCGTCATACCGTTGACAAGCCTGATTCGCTGTCGGCTTGCGCCTACCAGCGACGGAAGCTATGCTACACCCAAAGGCACCAGCCAGCGGACAGGTTCAACCAAGTCCAGCCGTCGGCGGGAAACCCCGCGTCTATGTGCCACGTCCAAGAGGAGAGACAAGCATGATGCTCGAAAAAAACGCAGCTGCGCCACTGTTCTGCCTGCCTGACCACGACGGCAACACGGTTTGCCTGAAAGACTTCCTGGGAAGCAAGGTGCTGGTTTATTTCTATCCCAAGGCCGATACTCCTGGATGCACCACCCAGGCCTGTTCGCTCCGGGACGCCTGGAAAGAACTGAAGCAGGCCGGCGTGACCGTCCTCGGAATCAGCCCGGACAAGGTCGCCGCGCAGAAGAAATTCGCTGAGAAATTCAACCTGAACTTCGCCCTGCTCGCTGATGAAGACCACGCCGTCGCCGATGCCTACGCTGTCTGGGTGGAAAAGTCCATGTACGGGAGGAAGTATTTCGGCGTCTTGCGGTCGTCCTTCCTGATTGGCGAGGACGGCAAGATCATCGAGGCCTGGTACAAAATTTCCCCGAAAGACACGGTTCCCAAAGCCCTGCAAGCTCTCAACGACGGCAAGGGCTGAATGCTATCTTTAGGTGCAACGGCGACAACGAATTACGCCTGGCTTCGGAAAGGTTCTGGCAGCAGCGAGCGGAAGCGCTCCAGCTGCATTTGGCAGTAATCGCTGCCAAGCGGCTTTGAACGCTGCGTCAGACGCTCCAGGTCAATGAGGCCTATGGTGCCATTTCGCAAGACGAAGAAATGCTCGGGTTTGCAGTCGACTTTCCAATCCAGTCTGCACTCCTGCAAGCGTGCGAGCGTCTTTTCAGCCTTGGCGATTACTGCTGGCGCCTGCTCCCGGTTGTCGGGGTTAGCGGCAAATTGGTCGACTGGCACGCCATCCATTGGCAGCATCACCATCACGCCAGTGTTTGGCAGGCCGAGCCGTCGGCTTTCCCCCCAGGCGATGACTTCCGGGACCACGAACCCATGTCGAGCCGCCAAGTCGAGTGCCTGGCGTTCTTTCACCGTGTTGCACAATGGCTTGCGCAGGCGCACCAGGCTGCGCATGATCGGCTGGAGCTTGGTGTAATAATCCTGCTTGATGAAAATGACCTGGCCGCCGGAAAGAGTCACCCGCCAAGTGGCGCCGCGGGTATGGCTGGACGTGCAGGCCTGGCCACGATAGTTCAGCAAGGCCGAATAGCTGTCCAGCTTGTTTGCCGCCAAGATGTTCTGCCATTCTGGCTTGATGTGAAAACCTAAACGTTTCATTTCTGTGAGATACCTACATCATTATGACCTTAATGTGTAAACTGGGTATCTGGTTGACGTAACCAAATTATCGGTAATGTGCGAGATATTGTGACAGAAAGGGAGATTTGGCACAGCGGTTCTGTTTGTCAGACGTCCGGTAGCGCCTCTACGGGGCACCACTTTCGGGGGCTACCCACCCCCAGGCTGAAGCCTGGGGTTAAGCATGGTTAAGCGCCTACGGCGCAAATGGATGTGGACGTTGTGGACATAATGGACGGTGGGTGCGTAGTAGAGCCTTTAGGCTGTCATAATTTTCGCGCTTTTAACGTTTCTGCCGCTGCGCGGCATACTCAAACAATCTTGGCGTCCTTGGCGTCGTGGCGGTTAATCTTTAACTGACCGCTTACTTTCTGTCCGCCTGTTTCCAAAAAAAACTGCCACTGCGCAGTCATGCTCCGCAGTGGCAGGCTAACGTGCAAAAAATTGCTTGAGGGGTTTACCCAGGCTGATGCCTCAGCGTTGCAAGTGTTTGGGCACGGTCACGTTGCGGACCAGGTCTTCAATCGTCTCGCGTTCCCTGATCAGCCAATGCTGCTTGCCGTTGACCAGGACTTCTGCTGGCTTCAGGCGGCCGTTGTACTGGTAGCTCATGGCATAGCCGTAGGCGCCGGCGTTTTCCACCACGATGATGTCATTCAGGGCTATGCCGGACGGCAGCTCGCGGTCGCGCACCCAGAAGTCAGTGTTTTCGCAGACCTGTCCGCACAATCCGACCTTGGTGCGCGGTTCATCCTCGCGGCCGTTGACATAGATGTGATGATAGGACCCGTACATGGCTGGCCGAGCCAGGATGTTCATGCTCACGTCCGTGCCGATGATCCGGCTGTAGCTGTCCTTGATGGCATGCACCTGGCCAAGGATATAGCCGGCGTCGCCGACGAAATAGCGCGCCGGCTCCATCATCAGGCGAGGCGGCTTCAAGCCGTATTCCGCGATTTTCTTCTGGAACACGTCGGCAACCAGGGAGGCCGCCTTTTCAATGTCGAGCAGGTGGTCTTCATGCTTGTATGGTATGCCCAGGCCTCCGCCCAGGTCGATGAAGTCAAAGTTGATGTCCAGCTCTCTGGCGGCGTGGCCGATGATGTCCATCAGCAGTTCAGTGATGAACCGGAAATATTCGGGGTCTCGGATGCACGACCCCGGCATCATGTGTGCGCCAAACCGTTTCACGCCAGCCTCTTTAGCCAGGCGGTAAGCATCCATGACTTGGTCAGGATGAACGCCGAACTTGGCGCCTGGGCCGGCGTTGGTGACAAAGTCGCCGACTTCGCTTTTGCCATAGCCGGGATTGACCCGGAAAGAGAGGAATTCTGGACGTCCGAGCTTGATCACCCGCGGCAGCAGCGAAATATCGTCCAGGTTGAAGATGACGCCGCTTTCCAGGCCTTGGCGGATGTCGTCGTCAGACAGGAAGTTGCCGCTGAACATGACATCTTCGCCGCCCAGGCCGAGTTTTTGGGCCAGGAGGATTTCGTTGACGCTGGCGGCGTCAATGCCTGCGCCCTCCTGGCGCAGGATATTGGCTACAGCTAAATTATTGTTGGCCTTGATTGCGTAGAAGAACCGGAAGTCGTCATAGTATTTTCGGAAAGCCGCCAGGGCCCGCCGAAAATTGGCTCGAATGCGGTTTTCTTCGTAGACATACGTCGGTGTGCCATACGTGGCGGCCAACGTCGTCACCGGCACCTCTTCCAGAAAAATCTGACCGTTGATGATCTGCATAGTTGTTCCTGACTGGGGTGACTACGTGCGGGACATAGTTGCTTCTGACTGGGGTGACTAGGTGCGGGAGCTGGGTGCCCCGCGCTTAAATTTCATGCACGAACAGGCCGTCGCGCAGCTTGGGTTCAAACCAGGTTGACTTGGGCGGCATGACCTGGCCTGCGTCAGCGATCGCCATCAGTTGCTCCACCGTCGTCGGATACATGGAGAAAGCCACTGCGGCTTCGCCGTTGTTGACTCGCTGCTCCAGTTCGCCTACGCCGCGGATGCCGCCGACAAAGTCGATGCGCTGGCAAGTGCGCGGGTCGTCGATGCCGAGCAACGGCTGCAAGACCCGGTTTTGCAAGATGCTGACATCCAGGGCGTCAATCGGCGACGCGGCCGGGTCCATTGCGAATTCAAGCGTCCACCAGGTCTTCTCCAGGTACATGCACACGGTTCCTGGTCGGTCTGGCGTCGCTGAGGTCGCTGGCTTGACCTTGGCGACCTTGGCCAATTCTGCCTTGAACGCTGCTGGCGTCAGGCCATGGAGATCAAACACCACGCGATTGTACGGCAGGATGCGCACTTGCCCAGCCGGGAAAATGACAGTTAGGAAGCGGTCGGAACGGCCTGGTTTGCCGGCTGCTGTCAGGGCGGCGTAGGTTCGGCTGGCGCTGGCGGCTCGGTGATGGCCGTCTGCAATGTAAAGCACAGGCACCTTGGCAAAAGCCTGGCGCATCGCCGCCGTGTCTGAGGCTGCCACGCGCCAGCCGCTGTGACGAATGCCGTCACTGGCGGTAAAGTCAAACAAGGGCGGGCCGGTCATGGTGCGGTCGACGATGGCGTCGATGGCAGCGTCATCTCGATAGGTCAGGAACACCGGTCCGGTCTGAGCCCGCAGGGTGGAGATGTGGCGGGTGCGGTCGTCTTCTTTTTCCTTCCGGGTACGCTCATGCTTGCGGATGATGTCGCGGTCATAGTCGTCAACCGTCGGTGTGGCCACGACGCCGGTCTGGCGGCGGCCGTTCATGACCAAAGAATAGACATAGTATGATTCGAGGTCATCGCGCTGCAAGGTCGTCTTCCTGAAGTCCTGCCAGGTTTCTGCGGCCTTGGCGTAGACGGCGCTGTCGTAGGGATTGACGTCTTCCGGCAGATCGATTTCCGATCTGGTCACCCGCAGGAAGCTGAGCGGATTGCCTTTAGCCATGGCAGCGGCCTCAGAGCGGTTCATCACGTCATAGGGCAAGGTCGCCACCTGGGCGGCATGCTGACCAGCCAACACAGCGGCAAAAGGAAGCACTGAAGCCATGATCTTTTTCCTGATTGCATTGAAAAAACAAAAAACGCCGTACAAACGACGGTGTTCATGGGAAACCGGCTCGACCGGCCTGCTTTGCTAATGTAGCAATATACAAGCCTTTGCCTGAAAATAAAATCGGCTGGCGGCAAAAAGCAGGTTGCTGGGTGAAATCATACGTCAGCGAGACGTTGCTTTACGGTTTGCAAACAATGGTTCCAAGAGTAAATTCACTCTGAAAAAACCGGAGTCAGGCCGGCGTCAAACAAGCCCGATTCATTCTTTGCTCATCCCAAAACCGACTAGTCGCCGAGGCAATCGCATGTCATCGAAAAACTTATTTTTGTCAGTCAATGTCGCGTTAGTCGCGGCAGTCTACATTTGGTCTGGATGTTGTCCAGCGGATCGTGCGGTCTGGTGGGTTGAAATGGCGTCTGTGTTCCTGGTCACGGCGATTCTGGCTGGCATTTTCCGTTGGTTCCGTTTTTCCAATGCCAGCTATGCCATCGTGTCCCTGTGGCTGGTCATGCACGCCATCGGCGCTCACTACACCTTTGAAAAAGTCCCTTTTGGTCTGGTCACTGACTTGTTCGGGTTTGAGCGCAACCACTATGACCGCGTCGCCCACTACGTTGTCGGTTTGAATTCCTTTCTGGCCGCCGAGTTTCTGTGGCGTCGCCGCTGGGTTGCTACGCCTTTGCTGGCGGCTGCGGCTGGCGTCTGCCTGGTCATGGCCATGGCCGCGGGCTGGGAAATCATCGAATGGCTCTATGCGGTTGCGGACGGTGGGCAGACCGGCATCGCCTTCCTGGGTGCGCAGGGCGATCCTTGGGACGCCCAGAAAGACATGCTGGCCGACACCCTCGGGGCCATCACAGCCTCTGCCGTCTTCCTCATCGCTTGGAAAAAAGCCCCAGACTCGCCTCACAGTGCCGCCTGAGCAAGAATGCCGTCTTGGCGCCGACAGCCGTCGCAGTCAAGACACCAAACACGTCGCCTTCTAATTATGACATCTGAAAACCTGACTCTGACGCTTTCGCCGATTGGCTTTTTCCGCTGTCCTGCGCAGTATCCCTACGATGTTCCGCGTCAAGGCTGCCTGGCGCCGGAGGCGACCGGCACGATCGAACTCAACGACGAGCTGCCCTGCCACCTGGCGTTGAAGGAGCTGGATGGATTTTCCCATCTCTGGGTCATCTTCTGGTTCCATCACAACAATTCCTGGCGACCGCTGGTCAGCCCGCCCCGCCACCGTGAACAGAAGGTCGGGGTGTTCGCGTCCCGCTCGCCGTATCGCCCCAACCCGCTCGGGCTTTCCTGCGTCAAGCTCGTGTCCATTGACGGCAACCGCATCCAGGTCGCGGGCCATGATTTGCTCGACGGAACGCCGATTCTTGATCTCAAGCCCTATCTGCCATACGCCGACGCCATTCCCGATGC
>Ga0123334_1005399_pt1 | contig 12368 bp, 11 predicted proteins | sample BiotimSIPDNA_FD_89706 | JGI IMG/M metagenome (GOLD analysis project Ga0123334, IMG submission 89706) | Anaerobic biogas reactor microbial communites from Washington, USA - Biogas_R1 time_0 SIP DNA | ecosystem: Engineered > Bioreactor > Anaerobic > Unclassified | place: Washington, USA... | reverse complement strand
TAGTAGGTTGGAAACCGAGGGTATTGCAGGAGTGCTTAGCGAGAATGGATGTGCAGTACGCCGTGAATAGCGGTCTACTATTTATGCCAAGCGAACCGCCGTGAGCGTGATCCGCATACTCGGCGGTGTGGGAGGACGGGGGTTAGCCACCCCCTCCTACCCGATTATTATTCCGATGTTGCGGATGACTTTGTCTCTTTCAACGATAAATTTCACCATATGCCCTTCCTTAATATACCCGGCATTATCCCGAGTCCTGATGTCCTCGTCTGAAAGAAAGCGCCTGTATTCGGGTATTACTCAAATATCGGCACATCACATGTGTTATTATTTACCATTGATGTTTTTTTAGACGATGAAATTTGACTTTATTGTTTTTCGTCCTTAAAGCAGAGAAAATAAGTCCTTGACAGAACAAATGTTTGCTAATATAATAATTTAGAACAAACGTTCTCGGAAAATTGGCGGCCTCTCGTAGGATGGGAGAGTATCGGTATGGACATTTTCGATAAGCTGATGATACTTGCGGATTCGGCAAAATACGATGTCGCCTGCACGAGCAGCGGCGCGGATAGAAAGTCCTCCCCCGGGAAGATCGGCAGCGCTGTCGGCTGCGGCATCTGCCACAGCTTTTCCGCGGACGGAAGATGCATATCTCTGCTGAAGGTTCTTATGAGCAACGCCTGCGCGTATGACTGCAAATACTGCGTAAACCGGTCATCAAACGACATCAGGCGAGCAACCTTCACCCCCCGTGAGCTCGCGGAACTTACGGTAAATTTTTACCGGCGCAATTACATTGAGGGGTTGTTTTTAAGCTCGGGTATAATAAAAAACCCGGACTATACATGCGAGAGGATGATAGAAACAATCGGTCTTCTGCGGGGGGAGTACGGTTTTAACGGTTATATACACGCCAAGGCAATACCCGGCGCCGATGACGCATTGCTATACAGGCTCGGTCTTCTGGTGGATCGCATGAGCGTGAATATAGAGCTGCCCTCGCAAAAGAGCCTTAAGCTACTCGCACCGGACAAATCCAAAACCGCGATACTTCGCCCCATGGGGCTGATCAGCGAAAAGATAAAGGAAAAAGGCGCGGAGCTGAAAAAATACAAAGATGAGCGGAACTTCGCGCCTGCGGGGCAGAGTACGCAGCTCATAGTCGGCGCAACTGAGGAAAACGACTACCAGATACTGAAACTATCCTCGGCCTTATACAAAAAGTACGGCCTGCGCAGGGTTTTCTATTCGGCTTACATTCCCGTCGCGGATAATCCGCTGCTTCCCGCGGTTACAACAAAACCGCCTCTTTTAAGAGAGCACAGACTGTATCAGGCCGATTGGCTACTGCGCTTTTACGGCTTTGAGGCTGACGAACTGCTCGATGAGCAGCATTCGAGTTTTAACCCGTATATCGACCCGAAATGCAACTGGGCTCTCAATCATATGGAGCAGTTTCCCGTAGAGGTGAACACAGCATCAAAGGAAGCGCTTCTTCGTGTTCCGGGAATCGGAGTAAACAGCGCGAACCGGATTATCACAGCCAGGCGCGCCGCGAAGCTGGACTTTGAAGGTCTGAAAAAAATCGGTGTCGTTTTAAAAAGGGCACAGTACTTTATAACCTGCGGCGGCAGGGCGGCGCAGGGTCTGAAGTTTAAAAACGACAGCATTCTCTATGCACTTGTTTCCGAAAAATGCCGGGGTATGCTTCCGTCGGAACAGCTGGAGCAGCTCAGTCTGTTTGATTTTCAGCTGACAAGAGAGGATGTTGTTCAATGCCTGAGCGGTCAGATATAGTTTATGTATATGACGGTTCTTTTGAGGGGCTGTTATGCTGCATTTTCGACAGCTATGAGCATAATGAGCTGCCCTTTGAAATATGTCTCGAAGACGCGGGACAGGAGACACTGTACCCGGTTCATTACGTTTATACCGATACCGCGAAAGCGAACAGGGTGAAGGCGGGTATTAAGAAAAAAGCGTCTTATGACGTGTATAAAACGGCGGAACTTGGGTATTACAGCTGTCATCCGCGCAAAGAGCTATTAATTTCGGATTTTGTGCGGCTCGGTATGAAACACGGAAGAAAGACGCTTTCCATGCTTGCCGACGACACCGTGAGCGAGCTGCTCGGCGCGGTCAAGGGTTTGACGAGAGAAAGTCATCAACTAAAGGGCTTTGTACGCTTTTCGATATACAGCGGTGTGATGACAGCTGTAATAGAACCGAAAAACTTCGTCTTACCGCTGCTTCAAGATCATTTTTGTGACCGGTATGCGAGCGATACGTTTATAATATACGACAAGATCCACGAATATGCTCTGCTATACGCGCGGAACCGATCGGCGATCACACCAGTTTATAATTATAAGCCGCCTGACGCCGACGGGGAGGAGCTGTTGTTCCGATCGCTGTGGAAGCTCTTTTACGATACTATAGCGGTTGAGGAGCGCATTAACCCGAGATGCAGGATGTCGCATATGCAAAAGCGATATTGGAGACATCTGACCGAGATGGATGAGCAAAACGAACCCTTAAACCTCCGCGGAAAAAAGCGGGATGGTCATGATACACCGTTTCTTGGGCAGGACCGCCCGGAGCTTTCGGAAACCGAAGTATCACCGTGAGCAACAAAAAAAGCGCCCGCTCCAATAAGGAACGGGCGCTAAAAGATCGGGTATCTATTTTTCCAGGCCTGCGCAGTCGTTTGCGGCTATGTAACCCCAGAGCATTCCCCGGCCGTTGCTGTTGCCGTTTAGAATCACGGGATAATCGACACCGTACAGACCGCCGGATACGTTGCCGACAGCGTATAAACCGTCAATGACCTTATTTTCGCGGTCCAGCACGCGCATGCGGGTGTCGATGTTAAGGCCGCCGTCTACCGTCAGCAGGGCCGGACCCCATTTGAGCCCATAGTAGGGCGGCTTGGATATGCTTGTGAGCAACTCGGCGCGTTTTCCGAAGTCCGCGTCGTCGCCCATCTCATATAGTTCGTTATAGCGGTCTACGGACCTTTTGAGGTTTTCATACGGGACTTCAAGTTTGGCTGCGAGCTCCTCCAATGTGTCCGCGCGGAAGCAGAAGCCCTTTTCTATGTATCCCTCTATCGTTTCGGGTATACCGTTATCTCTGTTCCAGGGCTTCCCGTACCAGGTGACAAGGGGTTCCCAGAACTGGCCGCCGCCGAGAGGAGATTTCTCCTCGATTTCATCGATCCACTTGCTGTCGAATATTGTATAGGCGTAGTCGGCGTCTCCGGGCTGCTGCAGAACCTTTATGGCTTTTGCCTGCACCCAGTTGTCCTCATTCATAAAACGGTTGCCTTCGCTGTTAACGAAAAGGAAAAAGAAGCAGTAGAACGCGTAGGCCAGCAAATGAATCATAGTAGGCCAAGGAGCGTCCTCAAAGGCGCCGCCGGCCCAGTAGCCCATTTTATGCCCGTCGCCGGTATTCATACCGGGCGGGATATACCAGTTCATTTTAGGCTTAAGACCCAAAGGCGCGTAGGCCGCCAGCATCTCGGGGTCTCCTCCGATGTCTCCGGTAGCAAGGATAACGCCCTTTTTTGCTTTAAAGCGCTTGTAGCCGTCTTTTGAAGAAGCGATTACGCCTGTCACCCGTCCGTCCTTCTGTTCAAGCTGCTCCGCGCGTGTGAAAAAGTACATCTTGTTTTTATGCTCGCGAATCTGTTCCTCAAACATTTCGTTGGCCAGCATCGCGCCGCTGTGTTTGTAAGGGCTGTCTTCCTCCCTGGTGAGAATGTGAGTGCCCGGGTACTCGGTATAAACCGGCCCCTTGTAGTATCCGCCATAGATTTCGCAGCCTACTCCTTTACCTTCGCCCAGTGACAGCAGCCAATCCATCATTTCACCGCTGCGGTTGGCAAAGGTCCATACAAGCTCTTCCTTGCAGCGGTTGCCGCTGATTTTTATCCACTCGCGCACAAACTGCTTTTTGTCTATATGGATGCCCTTTGCCCTCATAACACGTGAGTCCAGGGCTCCCATCTGCGCTCCTCTGGCTATTGGACCGCTGCCCTTTTCGATTATAATGACGCTCATACCCAGCTGACTGGCCCGGCCGGCCGCGCACATTCCGCTGATACCCGCGCCGACTACGACTACGTCCGCTTCCTCGGCAGAAATGATTTTATCCTCCGGAATAGGCTCGGGAGGAGTTTCCCAGGAATAAACATATCTGCCCTCAAAGCTCTTGTTTTTAAATAAATCTCTGCTGATCATTCGGGCTCACCTTTCGTATACGGGCCGCGTGGCTCCGCTTTTTTATGTATTATACAACGTAATACTAATTGCTGTAAATGTATTAGTTAATAATCACCGTAAATACTTGAAGGATTTTAGATACTGCTGTAAAATGTAAGATATAAGATAATAGAAAGCAGAATACTTATTGAAAGGTGATCGGCATGACAACGAACGAAAAAATACTCAAGTTCCTTAACGAATGCGGCGTTTTCTATTATGCAAGCGTAGATAACGGAAAGGCGAGGGTAAGGCCATTCGGCATGGCTGCGATTGTAAACGGCAAGCTTTACTTCGGCATGGGCAAGCATAAGCGCAGCTATCGCGAAACAGAGGAGAATCCTTACATAGAAATATGCGCCTGTAAGGGTGGGGAATGGCTTCGCATACGGGGCAAGGCGGTATTTGACTGGGATCCCGCGACCGAGCAAATCCTTTTTGAACAATACCCTTTTTTAAAGGAGAAATACGGCCCGGACAGCGAGCTTACGCATGCCGCTTTCTGCCTTGAGGAAATGGAAGCGGATTATAATAACATGCAAGGCGTCTGCGAATTCTGGACCTAAGCAGAACCGCCGCGGTCTTTGCGTAGTATATTCCACGGTCGGTATATCGGGTTAAATGTGTCCGCCGGGAACTGTTGAGGCAGCATATGGACAGCAATGAACAGATAATTTCGGACTTTAACGAGATAGCGGAGCTCGGTGATGAGCCCAAATGGAATCACAATAACTGCTATTACGGGGAATTATTAAGACTGCTGCCCCCCCAAGCGGATGTGTGCCTTGATATCGGCTGCGGGAAAGGAGAGCTTGCCTGCATGCTTTCCGTGAGAGCGTCTGAAGTAGTCGCCGTTGATATATCGGACAAAATGATTGAATATGCCGAGCGCATTAACGCGGCACCGAATATTAATTATGTCCGCTCGGATATATTTGACGCTGATATTAAGGATTGCTCCCTTGACGCTATAGTAACGGCGGCAACAGCGCATCATCTTTCTTTGAGCAGGCTTTTTGAGTTTTCAAAGGTGAAGCTCAAGCCCGGAGGCAGACTCATAATACTTGACCTGGCTAAGCCCTCTTCGCTTACGGATTATATTTTATGGGGCTTTGCGATATTCCCGAATATTGTCATGAATATTTTAAAAAACGGAAGGCTGCATAAGGACGACCCGCACACCGCTGCCCTGTGGCGCAGACACGCGGAACACGACGTATATATGACGATTGCGGAGGTTAGGGGCCTTGCCCGCAGACATTTAAACGGAGCTAAAGTGAGCAGGAAGCTCTATTGGCGCTATATGCTGGTTTGGTCAAAGCCGTAAACACACAGCGTTATCACTCGAATGTAATAATGGCCGTGGGCAAAAGCGCCCGCGGCCATTAACCTGCAGTCAGGTCTTATTTTATTTTAGTCTTAAGCCGCTTTTTTCCGCTTGCGATTCTGCCACATTGTCCACAGAGGGCCTGCTATGCAGATGGTCGAATAGCAGCCTGAGGCAGTACCGAACATCATGGGTAAAGCGAAATCTTTAATCGATTTGATGTCATATATTGCTGCGAAAACATAAACGATGGTTATGCTTATGAAAACGGCGATATTTGTATTTATAGAGCGGGACATCGACTGGGATATACTGGTGTCGACGAGCTCCTCCGGAGAGACATTCCTCCCCATAAGGCTTCGGTTTTCTCTTATGCGGTCGTATATAACTATTGTGTCGTTTATGGAAAAGCCGATAATCGTTAAAATGGCTGCGATAAACGAGTCGTTAAGAGGAATTTTGAAAACAATGAAAGCTGCCGTTACGACAAACGCGTCGTGGAAAAGAGCGATGATCGCCATAGTCCCCGCAGATAACCCCCCGATGTTGCGAAAACGTACGGCGACATACAAAAGGATAAGCGCGAAGGAAATAACTATGGCCAGAATGCCGTTTTTAAAGAAACGCGCCCCGATGAAGGGTTCAACAGTCAGCGATTCGGAAAGCTCAAAGTCGGAGTTTGGATATTTCGCGGCCAGTGTATCGGTAACTGTCTGCTGCTCCTGTGAGGTTATGGCCTCGGTGTTTGCAAGGTTTACTATGAGCATCTGCTCTTCCTTAGCCATGTTGTGCTGTATTTGACATGATGTGGGTTTGCCCAGCGCCGCTTCGACGAAATTACCCGCTTCTTCGGCGTCGACGGTTCCGACGTATGTGTATTTAAGTATGCTTCCGCCCTTGAACTGGATATCAAGCATTATCCCGTTTATAATAAGCCCGGCTATGCCGGAGAGCAGTATCACAATTGAGATAGCGAAGAAAATGAACCTGTGTTTATAAAAACGAAATCTCATTATACCTTCCTCCTGGCACCATAGAGCTTAGGCTTGCGTAAAAAAGGAAATTCGCTCAGAGACTGTATCATAAGCCTGGATGCGGTTACGCCCGCGAGGAAATTCATAATTACGCCCCATAAGAGCGTGTAACCGAAAGAAAGTGTTGCGCCCGAGCCGAATATAAGCAGCATAACCGCTACTATGATGACGGTTATGTTGCCGTCAAATACAGATGAAAACGCTCTGTGGAATCCGGAATTGATGGCGCCCTGAAGTGTCTTGCCGGAATTGATCTCTTCCTTTATGCGTTCGGACACGATAACATTGGCGTCAACGCCCATGCCGATGGAGAGGATAACCCCCGCGATGCCCGGTAAAGTAAGAGAATACTGCGGAATCGAAAGTGCCAAAAGCTGACCTACTACCTGAAGCGCCAGCGCGATACAGGCCACAAAACCCGGAAGTCTGTAATACAGGAGCATAAACAGACAGACAAGCACGAAGGCGACTTCTCCTGCCAGTATCATCACGGAAAGTGCTCCACTGCCAAGTGTCGGGCTGATAATATTGCTGTTTTTGGCTATAAGCGAAAACGGAAGCGAGCCTGAGTTTATTTTGTCCGAGAGTGACTTTGCTTCGCTGAGACTTTTAATTCTTGTTATAACCGCCGTATCGCCGGTAATCTGATTTTCAACTGTCGGTGAGGATATCATCGTCTCATCCATGAAGATGGATATTTCTTTTCCAATCAGCCTCTTTGTCGCCTCCGAGAATTTTACGCTGCCTTCCCGAGACAGATTGAGCACAACGACGGGAGTGCCGTCTTCCCGGCTAATCTGAGCGCTGCTGTCTTTCACATCCGTTCCCTCGAGGATAATATTGCCGTCCGGATCTCTGAATGTCAGCCTTGCGGTTTCACCAAGCTCTGAAACGGCCTGCTGGGGATCAAAGTACGACTCGTCTGATTTCCACGGAAAACGGATAATTATTTTGCCTTCCGTTTTGTCAGTTGTTATGTCTCTGTCAGTGATATTAAGCGCGTCCATGCGCGTTTCGATTATCGCCCTCGCCGCTTCGAGTTCAGTCACGGTCGGTGCTCTGTCGAGGTCTTTCGGTTCATATGTGGCTTCGACCCCGCCCCGGATATCAATGCCGAAACGCATTTGATTTGCCCCCTTCAGATGAAGGCTGCCTGTCTGAAGTCCGAACAGAGCAATCAGCAGCAGAATAATCACAATTAACAGCACGATAAAAAAAACCAGTTTTGATTTAAATCGTTTCAAACTCATCACTCCGATTATCATAAATGAAAAGTAAAGTCCGATGGATCGCATATTGCAGCCTGAAGGGCTCATCGGAACTATAGCATTCCATCCTTTTCGTGCTGGAAGCTTATCAGCTTACCATGTAAAAACTGATGCGAGTCCGCACTGAATAAAGCCGCCGGGCTGAAATGCCCCGCGTAGGGGAAAAAGTTTGTTTTAATTAAAACCTCGCCAAAGCGAAATCCGACCCTCGGTAGCCTGACATATTTGGAAGCTTTATATTGTTCGGACCCCTCCGCGTCCTCCAGCTTGTCGGTTATAACGGAGAGTGTGAAGTTGTAAAAAAGAACGGTTCCGATCCTTTCGTCCGGTGCAGCTTCCGGGCTGTCGCCCGAAACCGCCCGCACAAACGATACCTGCAGTGCCGGTATAATCAGCGTAAGCAGGAAAAAAGAGAGGATAGTATATATAAAAGTTTTTCTCGTACGGAAAACAGTATTTATGATTATCCCCGCCTCCTCCTTTACGCCTATTACGGCAACGTAGTTTATTATATTACATATTGAATCGCTGTCAATGTCGGCATATGAAACGAGCATCATCGCAAAAGCGCGGAAAATAGAAACATGGCCGGTATCCCTATACGGATGCCGGCCATGTTTCGGTGAAAGACATTTTGTCAGATGCTGTGGTCGTGTCTGCTGATAAGATCGTTCTGACAGTCGTGGCTCAGTTCGATAAAATAGGCGCTGTACCCCGCTATGCGCACTATCAGGTCCTTGTATTCCTCGGGCGCTTTCTGAGCGGCGCGAAGGATATCGGCTGAAACGACGTTGAACTGACACTCCATTCCGCCGTTTTCGAAATAGGTGAGAGTCATTTCGCGAAGCTTGTCAATACCGCCCTTGCCGTTTAGCGCATTGGGGTGGATTTTCAGGTTTACGGCGAGACCGTCCATGAACTTTGAGTGATCAAAGCAGACGGAGGATTCAAATACACCGGTCGGGCCGTTTAAGTCGCGTCCCTGAGCGGGAGAACTGGCGTCGGCTATCGGATCTCCCGTTCTGCGCCCGTCCGGAGTCGCCCATGTCGAATAGCCTTGTATGACATGGTCCGAAGCGCCGTATAAACCGGCCTTATAGTTAGTGCAGCGCATGCTGTAGCATTCCTTACAGGCGTTATAATACGTGTCGCAAATCCATTTCATTTCCATGTCGGCGTATGGATCGCCGTTGCCGTAATGCGGCACCTCGGAAAGAATGCGCTGACGCAGCGGTTCATAACCTTCCCAGTTGGCCATCACCGCGTCATAAAGCTCGCGGGTAGTGCACAGCTTCTTGTCAAAGCACATGTATTTAATAGTCGTAAGGCAATCGGCGATAGTCGCAAGACCCGTGGCCGTGCCGCCGTAGGAGTTGTATTTACAGCCGCCCCATGTGGCGTCCATGCCTTTTTCCATACATCCCTCCATGCTAAGGGATATGAGGTTTTCGGTGCCGTAGAACTGGTGCAGGTATTCCGTGTAGTTGTCTATGCTTACCTGCAGCTTGATGAGGTAATAAACGAGCTTGCGCATCGCCTCGCGGACCTCTTCAATGGATGTCATTTCATACAGGTATCCTGTATGTACGCTGCACTGCGCGCCGTTCTTGGGATTCTTGCCGTCGTTTATCGCCATACTGAACACGACCCCGTAGTGAAGGCTGGAATACGGCGCCGTATTGCCGTTCGCGCAGGGATATTCCGTGCCGGGACCCATTATCTCCTGACACCCCATGATGGCATAATCGCGGGCGTCCTCAAGAGTAAATCCGTTTTCCCGCATCAGTCCTTTGATGATGACGTCGTCGTTCTGGAAGAGGGGAAGGCCGCCTACGAGCTTGGTTGTCTCAATGGCGAGCTCCCATATCTCCTTTGGCGTATTCTTGCTTATACGCAGCGATATGGTCGGGTCATGGAGCTTGAGCCGCGCTATAGATTCCAAAACCATGTAGCTGATCGGATTGGTGGCGTCGTTTCCGTCTCTGTCCACACCGCCGATGGTGGTATGATGATATGTGTTGGCGCCGATCATATGGATGATGAACTGGTTTCCGCCGCCGTAGCTGTTGTTGATTTTCAGGAAAAACGCGTCCACTATTTCCTGCGCCTCGTCCATCGTGAGGGTTCCGGCGTCCATATCGTGCTTAAACTGCTTGTAGGTGAATTGATCGAACCGCCCCACCGAAAAGGCGGCGCAGCTGTCCTGATACATCAGCTGATCATAGAGTACGGCGGCCTGAGCAGCTTCCCAGAAGGAGCGGGCGGGGTTCTCGGAGATCCAGTAGAGGCTGTCGGCCATTTTCTCCAGTTCGGCCTTCCTTTTGGGATCCTTTTCGGTACTCGCTTTTTTAAGGCACTCGTCGCCGTAGCGCTTAATGTAGATTATAGCGGCATCACAGGCAATGACGGCCGAGGAGTAAAACAGATATTTTTTAACATCGTCTCCCATTATATTGCCGAAGTGCTCGTCAATCCAGTCCTGGGCCTGCTTTCTTATTGCTCCGTACCCGACGTTTATTATCTTGCCGAAGCCCGGTATCAGGTGACCGGGACGGCAGCCGATCAGATGCCTCATGAAAGCGGAGTGCTTTGTGGCTCCGAGACGGCACAGCTCGTCGAGCCCCTCGGGAGCCCAGCCGTCTCCGATGCAGTCGAAAGTCTTGTTTTTCCAGAAATCCTGAATGCTTTCTATAGCCTCGACGTCGTCTAGCGAGGCCGCCATCCTCAGGTCGTCCGTTTTGGGATTGTGATAAAGTCCGTCGTCTTCAAGATGCCATTCGCCGGACCTTATGGCGCGAACGATCCAGCCGACGCCTTCGCTGCTTTCGGGATGAGGTACGCTGCTGCTGAAATAACGGCCCCGGTTTCCCACGAGAACGTCAAAATCCTCGACGCGCAAAGTAACCTTTGACACTACTGCTTTAAGAAGACTCGGCCTTCTGATTGTGGGAACAAGGTTTATCATACTCTTATAAGCTTCGGTCGCTATCAAAGCGCGCTCGGAATCCAGCCGAATTACACGGTTGCGTATCTTATCGCGCATAAGAGCGATCCTGTCGGAAACCGGCCTGAAATTATACATATTGCTCACACCCTTTTACAAATACATAATTTTACTTATACACTATAATATATCACAAGCGACATATAAGTTCAATAGAATCTGTATGATAATGCCGGCATTTAATATTCCAAAAAAGAAAGTGATCCACTCGCATTAAATACCGCAATTGCGGACGCGGCGGATATGCATATGCTATTTACGACATAAGATGCGCAACCCTGACGGTTTCGCATCTTATTAAAGCAGATGAGTGTTACGGTGCCCGGCGCGCAAAAGCAGTAAGCAGGGAGTTAAACTTTTTCAAACCGGTTCAAACTGGCTTTTTTCTGCTCCGCACAGGGGGCAGACAAAACTTTCCGGCACATCTTCCCATTTTGTTCCCGGGGCTATACCGCTGTCCTGTTCGCCTGTTGCTTCGTCATAAATGTAGCCGCAGATCGTGCATTGATATTTCAAGTTATCAGCTCCTTCGTTTTATTACTAAAAATTCTATCAGATTCATGAAGTATTATCAATAAGATTCATTATCAGCTGTATCGTGGGATATAAGAAGAAGAGTAAATCGATTTTTCGTATAGTCGATGAGACCCTCGGACCGCATTTTAGAAAGCTCCCGTGATAAAGCGCTGCGGTCGGCACCGAGGTAAGCCGCCATGTCGTTTCTGTCCATGTCCAGTTCAAAGAAGGAGGAGCGGAAGTGCCTTCGGCACAAAGCAAAATAAGTGTACAGTTTGGCGCGCAGGGTTCGTTTTGAAAGCGTTTGTATACGGTCGTTCATTGTAAGAGCTCTCTGGGCAAGAAGAGACATAAAGCGTATTTTCATTAAACAGGAAAAATCGTCTCCCACGCTTTTCTCCCGCAGCTTGTCGGTGGATAGCCACAGTAAGCGACAGTCGGAGGCGGCGATAATGTATATACCTGCGTAACGGGTTTCTAAAAAGCAAAGTGATTCACCGAAAGTGCTGCCGGCAGATACGTTCGCCATTATAGTGCGGTCGCCGTTCATGTCGTCCATGAATACCTGTACCATCCCGGACAGGACCAGACCGAAGCGATTTATGCTGTCGCCCTCATGCAACAGATATTCTCCCTTTTTGTGCGAAGCATTCGCTGCCTTGTAGAAGCGCAGCGCTTTTTCGAGGTCTTCGCCCGATAAATCTTTAAAAAGCACGGAAGATTGCAATGCGGCTGAGTTTTGCATATCATCGCTCCATTTTAAACAGCTTTATCCGATTATTGACAATGTACATCATAACACATAATCGTTGCAATCGCAACGTGAACCGGTAGTTTTGTCCGGGCTGCCTGACGCTTTATCACAAAATAAGCGCGCTTAGAAAAATGTCCTCCCCGCGAACATGCCGCGGGGAGGACATTTAATCAATGGATAATAACGTGCAAGCCCAT
>Ga0123334_1005398_pt1 | contig 12369 bp, 11 predicted proteins | sample BiotimSIPDNA_FD_89706 | JGI IMG/M metagenome (GOLD analysis project Ga0123334, IMG submission 89706) | Anaerobic biogas reactor microbial communites from Washington, USA - Biogas_R1 time_0 SIP DNA | ecosystem: Engineered > Bioreactor > Anaerobic > Unclassified | place: Washington, USA... | reverse complement strand
TGTTGACGGCATTTCAGTTGGAGCAGATACTTCATACACATTCTCAAATGTAACCTCAGATCATACAATCGCAGTTTCATTTGTACCAGTTACTGTCTTTACACTTTCAGCTTCAGTCGGAAGTGGGGGAATGATTACTCCATCGGGGGCAGTATCCATAGTTGAAAATGCATCAAGGAAATTTACAATAATCCCTGAAGCAGGATACAAGGTTAGCGATGTTCTTGTTGACGGCGTTTCAGTCGGAGCAGATACTTCATACACATTCTCAAATGTAACCTCAGATCATACAATCGCAGTTTCATTTGCACCAGTTACTGTCTTTACACTTTCAGCTTCAGCCGGAAGAGGGGGACTGATTACTCCATCAGGAGCAGTATCCATAGTTGAAAACGCATCAAGGAGATTTACAATAATCCCTGAAGCAGGGTACAAGGTTAGCGACGTTCTTGTTGACGGCGTCTCAGTTGGAGCAGATACTTCATACACATTCTCAAATGTAACATCAGATCATACAATAAGTGCTTCGTTCTCAGTGATTTCATCCTTGATCTATCAAATCAACTGTGGAAACAGCAGTACTGCAGTACCCTATGCTGCTGACCAGTATTACAGTGGTGGTACAATGCATACGGTTACAAACAGTATTGATCTGAGCGGGGTAACAGATACTGCTCCATCAGCGGTTTACAAGAGTGAACGTTACGGTAATGCGACCTATACGATACCGGGTCTTGTTGCAGGAAACAATTACAAGGTACGTCTTCATATGGCTGAACTTTATCAGACCGCAACCGGAAAACGGAAATTCAATGTAGCAATAAACGGTACGATGGTATTGTCCAATTTTGATATTTACGCAGTAACCGGTGCCCGTTATAAGGCAGTTGTTCGTGAGTTCACAACAATTGCAAACACATCCGGTACTATCGTTATCGCACTGACTACTGTTACTGACAATGCATCCATTTGCGGTATTGAGATTCTTGCCGCCGCACCTAACGATGCCCCAACAATAATAACGGCTGCTTCTGCGTCACCGAAAATTGTTTCATCAACATCAGCTGTACTGTCAGTGCTTGGCGCTGATGACAATGGAGAAGCAAATCTGACTTACACATGGGCAGCAACGGTAACCCCAGGTGCAACGGTTGCATTCAGTGCAAATGGATCAAATGCTGCAAAGACTACTACTGCAACCTTTACAAAGGCAGGTAACTACACTTTTCAGGTAACGGTAAGGGATGCCGGTAATCGTACCGTTACTGATACTGTCACGGTGACTGTTAATCAGACTGCTTCCGGTATAGCAATTTCACCAGCCAGCGTAACACTTGATACTTCAGAAAGCAGGCAGTTTACCGCCACGGTGACCGATCAATTTGCCAATGCAGTTTCCTCAACGCCGATAACATGGAGCGCAAGCGGGAATGGTACAATCACCGCTGGTGGCCTCTTTACAGCAGGAAAGTCTTCCGGAACTGCAAATGTTATAGCGTCAAACGGAACATTTGTTGATACTGCGCTGGTCACCGTTCAGACTGCAGGAAACAGTATTGTTATCTATGGTGATACACTTGCGCCTGCGTATTACAACTACTCATGGAGCAGTACCTGCAACTTTAACGATGCAACTCCTGTCAAGGTTGGAACAAAGTCGCTTTCGATCACGTATACATCAGGATGGGCTGCGCTCTATCTGCAGAAAGCATCCGGGACACAATCACATACAGGTTTTACCGCGTATAGCTTCTGGGCTCACGGCGGAACCGGTGCAGCGCGTCAATGTCAGTTTTTTACCCGCAGCAGCCGGGGTGCTGAAAGTAAACATGTAACGGTAAGTATCCCGGCAAATACCTGGACACTTATTACGATTCCGTTAAGTTCGCTTGGTAACCCGGCAGATGCAAATGCAATCATGCTTCAGGAATCATCAGGACGCGCACAGGCTGAGTTTACTATCGATCAGCTTGAGCTAAAGTGACCGATGGTTTATTGATTAATGCTATCTGCTGTACGTTTTTAACTATCTGAATAATCGCTGGTAAATGCGGTTATTCCCCTCGTAGGGACACTCACAGGGGGTGTCCCTACTGCCACGATCAGGAATAATTCCCACAATTTGCATTAACCAATTCCCCGATTAATGCAATATCATTCCGACGGTCATCAGTAATTTCAAGGTTGGGGGGATCACTTAAATTGTATACGCGTATACGATGAAATTAAAAGAAACAATCTGTAGCGGAATATATTTTAGGATTACATAGACATGCATACGCTAAATGCTGCAGACTGCTACTTTCTGCATCAGTTAACAAATAATCACTTAATCTGCTCGTAATTTAAAAAAATAAAAGACGGTATGTGCAGGTATAGCTGGAAGAATTCAGGGTTGTCTTCACTTGGTTACATTTTTTAAAGGGAATTATTGATGGAAGCGTTGGTCGTTCTACTGTTAATTGCAGTGAACGTTTTTTTTTGCGTTATCTGAAATAGCATTCGTTTTATCGCGAAGGGAAACGATTGAGTCGGAGTTGCCATGAATTTTAGAAAAATAATATCGTTTATAAAAGAAAACATAAAAAAGCTTATCCACCTGAGAGCATCTGCACATGAGATAGCGCTGGGTATTGCTATAGGTATTTTTATAGGTATTTTTCCGACATTTGGTTTGGGTGTATTTGTTACACTCACGCTTGCTCCGTTAATCAGGTTTAATGTGCCCGCTGCATTTATCGGTGGAACGCTCCTTGCGAATCCGTTGTTATTTCCTTTATGGGTCTATTTGAGCTGTAGTCTTGTCGGAATAGACATTTCGTCCATTAAGTCATCAGAAGAGACTATCGGGATGTTAATAAAACATTATAGTGGTGTAATTAGTCTCTATGTACTTGGAAACACAATCGTTTCGTCAACTGTAGCACTACTCTTTTATGGTATTACTTACGGAGTTGTCAAACTCTACCGTAAACATCATCCACACAAAGAGTCCGTTTGAACGCTGCATTAATGTCAATTGATAGAGTACCAGGCAGGTATCAATACAACAAACGAAGATTATACATGAGTTCGTTAAGAATAGTGGTAATAACGTTTGACTGTTTTCAATGCTCAGGAATATATACCGGGACAAGGTTTGCCTTGTCCCGGTAATTTACAGGAATCACACCTGCGTTGTTTACCTTATGCAACAAATTATTGGATCATAAATCAGAGTGTTCCTTGCAGTTACGAATTTTCTAGCTCGCAATAACTGGTTCTGTAACAGGATCAGTTGGTATTAATTTTGAAGCTCTTTTTTTTTTCGGAGGGTGAATTGAATGGTCTGCTGCACATTCACGATCTGCCCTGAGAATAAATCGAGACTGAGCTATTAGTTCATCCAGAAGTTTTTTCAGAAGTGTATATGCCTGATTCCACCGGATCAGCAGTGTTGAAGTTTCACTGCTGTCAACACGGACTTTTGCATAAAGCAGACCCATTGTTTCGGAGAGTGCAGCAGCGCGTTCACAGTTGGAAAAATCGTATCCAATGACATCAAGTAACGTTCTGAGTTCCCGGCCGAGGACTGCGTAGTCGTTTAAATCCTGAATCGTATCCTGAAATGAAGACCCCTGATTGATTAGCACAAGCTTTGCTAGATATTCCGGATTATCGCGGAATGCATAATTCATTGCCGATTTAAGATCGTAGATGAGGTACTCAGCTTCGTCAAGTAATTGTTCCCATTTTTTCTTGTCTTCACTGGCTGGAAAGGAAATAATCGAATAGCTGGAATAGGTTTCACGGTAAGCACCGATTGCATCTTTGAATAATTCAACCTTTGTAAAGTCCATAGTATGAGAGGGCGAATAACATAATGGAATACCCCAATTATTTAAACAATTTTTTCTACCAACCCGTATCCGGAGTTCTTGATAAACCTGGAGTTGTTGATTTTAATAGAATGTTTTCTGTTTCTACTAAAAATTTCAGGGAAGAATTACTTCGGAACAAGATTTATGAGCTGGATAGTGTCACCCGCAGATTATTAAAACAAAAAATCGGCTATTATTTCAGCCATGAGAATACTACGGCTTAAAGCTACAGTTAAGTTTAAAATTGCCCAGAATATAACTGTTAATCGTAATTTTGATACAGTACAAAAAACAATTTTTATTTTTACCCATCAATGTCTGTTTTGGAATTTATAATATGAACAAACTACCAATGAACACCGAAATCAACAACGATCTTGAACAAAAACTCCAGTGGCTCGACGATTACAACAGTGGAAAACGCGAAATGCCTCCCTTTACACGGGAGGAAATGATTGAGATCCGGGAATATCAGAATCGACAAAATGTGGAATTGTTGAAAACGTTTAAAATCGGGTGAATCGCGTTTGAGCAATGCTACTTATTCACATTTTAAAAAAAATCATGTCTATCACAAAAATCATACACATCACAGTTCAGACAATGTGTGAATGGATAACGCAACATGTCAACCTCAATTATATCTTTTGTTACCAGCATTGTTATCAAGCACATCTCTGATTATGATTGCCAGTTCCCTCTTTCGGAATGGTTTTGTAATGAATGCTTTAATTCCTGCGTCAAGAGCGATGCGTTCATCAACCTGTTTACTGAAACCCGAGCAGAGAATTACCGGTAGTGCGGATCGGATTTTCAACATCTCTTTTGAAAGATCCAGTCCACTGATTCCGGGCATTGTCTGGTCGGTGATCACGAGATCGTATTTATCCGGATCTGCTCTGAACATGTCAAGTGCCGATTTGCTGTCAGAGAATGATGTCACGGTATAACCAAGACTTGTAAGTATTGCAGTAAGTAAATCTATAAGAACAAGCTCATAATCAATAACAAGAATATTTTCTTTACCTGAGGGAATCGCAGCACTATCTGCAGTAACTGGTGGTTCATGCTGATTTGTTGATGGAATATAAATTGTAAAACATGATCCCTTACCTTCGGTACTCTCAACAGTGATATTACCATTATGACTTTGTACGATGCCAAAAATAACGGCAAGGCCCATACCTGTGCCTTTTCCGGTTTCCTTAGTTGTATAAAATGGCTCGAAGATATGGTCAAGCGTCTGTTGATCCATACCGCATCCGTTATCAATTACGCTGACAACGGTGTAAATACCTTTTTGTATAGTACCAATCCGTCCTTCCATAGGTACATCAATCTGTTGTGTTTTGCAGATAATCTGCAGTTCTCCCTTGTCATTCATAGCATGCGCTGCATTTGTACTTAAATTCATTATAATTTCATGTATTTTGGTCGGATCTGCAAGTACCGTGTGTTGATTCGATTCAATTATTGTATTGATCTTTATTGATGCAGGCAGGGTTGCCCGCAACATGTCAACGACCTCACTGATTATTCTGCCGACATTAACGACCGTTTTCATCTCCTTGCTTTGGCGGCTGAACGAGAGAATCTGTGCAACAAGGTTTCTGGCACGTTCTGCACTTTTAATTAATTTGTCAATATATGTCCTGGTAGGATCATCCCTGCTCATGGAGTCAATCGCTATATCTGCATACCCGATTATTCCTCCAAGTATGTTATTGAAATCATGAGCGATACCTCCCGCAAGCTGTCCGATTGCTTCCATTTTTTCCGATTGGCGTAACCTGTTTATAAGCGTAATCTGTTCCGCTTCATATTTTTTCTGCTCAGTAATATCCACACCGATTACCCAGGAATGCCATTGTGGAATCGGGAATCTGGTTGACACCTTAGACCAGCTGACAATCCTGAGTGTACCATCTTTCGCGGTCAACGTGAATTGTTTGGAATAGAAATCGGCATCGCCATTGATTATATCACAAAAAGAACGTCGTGCAAGATCCTCAGGCATAAGCATTTTTAATGCATCAGGATTATGTTGCATCTCATAAGCGTTATAACCACTAATCCGTTCGCATTCATTATTCCATGCCGTAATGGTAAGGGTATCGTTAAATGCAGTCATCATGACCGGCATATTTTCAACAATATTACGAAGTCGTGTTTCACTTGACTTTATATCGCATGTTTTTTTATAAACTGCAATCCGCAGGGTGATCACCCATAAAATCAGTAATACCGCCAATGTAGCAGTAATTAATAGTGCAACCAGCAGCCATTGTGGCAATCCAGCTTCTGCATTGATATGCTGCATAATGTTGTGGTTGGTAGCATGGTAGTAGAAAGAGTTCTTATCATGCTTCCATTCTTTAAGCTGATTATCAATACTGTGAAGCAACGCGGCATTGGTGCCTTTTCTGGTTGCATAGAATGATTTGATAGCACCGAAAACGATGCTGGTCTTTTCTACCTGGTCACTTTGAATGTTGAAGGTATTAAACAGTACACCGCCATACACCTCTCCATGTTCAATCAGGGGGATAATCTGATCATGTTTATCAACCTCAATAAATTCACATTCAAAACTGAAATCTTTGATGAATGCTTTAAAATTACGGGCATTCTGATCTCCTTTCATTATCGCAATCTTTTTTCCGTTTATATCCTGTAGATCGTTAAGTATCGAATCGGTATGAATCGCAAGAGTACCCCAGCTTACTATTACAGGAACTTTACCAAAATCAAGAAACTGTTCACGATCTTCCGACCATGCAACCGCAGGCATAAGATCTACGGTACCCTGCTTTACAAGATCCATTCCTTCGGCCCAGGTGCTGGGAACGAACTTAACTTTAAATCCGTTGCGCTCACCGATTCTTACAATCAGATCACTGAACAGTCCGGCTGCGTTTCCTTTCGTGTCAATATATGATACTGGCTTGATATCCTTGAGCACGATAACGGAGACCATTTTTTTCCCCGGAGGCTGTGCCAAAGAACAGAGTACTGATACAAGGAGCAGTACAGATATCTGGAGTAGTTTCATAGATGCTCCGGAGATGTGCGTGGTGCTTTTAACGATGTTTCGGATTCATCGGGACAATTTTTCCGAAGCCAGTTATTGAGCGTTTGACGGGTCAGTCCGATCATGTGCGCTGCGAGAGATTTGTTGTTATTGGCACGTTTCAATGATTCATCAATAAGGGCTCGTTCCACAGTGTCAAGAGTCGGGAGTGGATCGGGAAAAGTGATTGTCCCGGCCATTTTTTTTTCTTCATTGGCTGTTACTGTACGGTTATTTGTATCTCCGATTTTCTTTTTAAATGATTCAAGCGAGAGTACACCTCCGTTGTGCTGACTGACAGCATCAAAAATCATTCCCCGCAATTCGCGTACATTTCCGGGAAACGGGTACATGGAGAGAAGTGTGAGCAGTTCCTTTGGATATGTTGGAGTTGATTTGTTAAGTTCATATGATGCCTGTTCGAAGAGCGTGTCAATGAGTATCGGTAGGTCATCGGTACGTTCCCGTAAAGGAGGTATTGCAAGGCTATGGGCTTCGAGCCGGTAATAGAGATCCCGTCTGAAAACACCATTGTGCTGCATCTGACGCAGATCCTGATTTGTGGCGGCTATGATACGCGCATTACTGTGTTTTGACAGATCGGAACCAAGCGGAAAATAGGAGCCTTCCTGAAGCAGTCGTAATAGTTTGACTTGTGACTCCGGTCGCAGATCTCCGATCTCGTCAAGAAACAGTGTACCACCCGTGGCTTCATCGATAAGCCCTTTACGGTCACAGTCAGCACCGCTATAGGCCCCTTTTTTGTGTCCGAACAGTGTATCAGAGAACATGGTGTCATCAACACCTGCCGCATTGACACATACGAATTTGCCACTTCGTCCGCTTAGTTTATGTACCGCACGTGCCATCAGTTCTTTTCCGACACCTGTCTCTCCCATAATTAATACAGGCAGTGATGTCGGCGCAATTGCTTCAGTATATTTAAAGAGGTTGAGCATCTGTTCATTTCGGGTGACTATTTCAGTAAAATCCTCTGGGGATCTGATTCTATTACTCAGTACACTGGCTTTGAGAGCAGCAGCTTCACTTTTGATATCACTTATGACTAGTGTCTTGCGAACAGTTGTGATAAGTTCCTCTTTGCGGATTGGCTTGACAATATAGTCAAAGGCTCCTTTTTTTATACAGTCAACAGCTATTTTAACATCATTTTGTGCTGTTATAATAATAATCGTAATATCCGGATAATCCTTCGCCAGAAGTGGTAGCAGGTCCGTTCCGCTGATATATGGCATATTGAGATCAAGAAGAATCATCCCGAATTTTCTATCAGCAAGGATTTTTAATACTTCCCGGCTGTCATGGCATAGCACCGTGTTAGAGATTCCCTCAGACATAAGGGTCATTGCTGCAGTCCTGATGAACTGCTCCTCATCATCAACAAGAAGTAGTGGCAGTGCAGGGTATAGTAATCGTTCCATAGTTTATTGCCGTGATTAAATGGTCAGTGATCAGTGAATCGTGAATGTGAATTACGATTCAGGTAATAGTATAGGTTACAATAGTTTACTTATAAATGCAACAATGATACTATGTTCAGAGTAATTGGAAAAAGATGAGAAATCTTGATGCAGGTCAAGGTTACTGAAATAGTGAAGATGTATACTATTGAAGTTGCTATGACAATATTTGGAATGAGAGGGTAGGTTATGTTTAACGAAACAATTCAGGCTATTGGTAGTGCCTCATGTGCAAAAAGTAATGCTGCAAAAGTATCACCGCTTCGCTACATAACGGCATCAATGCTTGCAGGTGGATTTGTCGGGCTTGGTATTATCCTGATTTTTTCGATCGGGGCACCATTTGGGGAAGTATCATCTCCTGCTGTTAAAATCCTTATGGGGGTATCATTCGGCATTGCCCTGTCGCTTGTAATAATGGCAGGAAGTGAGCTTTTCACCGGGCTTAACATGGTCGCATCTATTGGCGTTGTCACCAAAAAGATCACTCTGAAAGATCTCTCATTACTATGGATATTGAGTTATATCGGCAATCTGGCAGGATCACTTCTGATCGCTTTTTTTGCAGTAAGCGGCGGCGTTCTGAAAAATCCGGTCTTTCACAAATTTATCAATGATATCGCATCGGTTAAGATGAACGCTCCGGCTGCGGATCTGTTTTTCAAGGCTGTTTTATGTAATATTCTGGTATGTCTTGCCGTATGGCTGTCATTTAAGCTTAAAGAGGAGATCGCCAAACTGGTAATGATATTCTGGTGCCTTTTTGCCTTTATCAGTTCAGGCTATGAACACAGTATCGCAAACATGACACTTTTAAGTATTCCATTACTTGGAACTCCACTTGATACGGTGACATGGGCTGGCTTTGCACGGAATATTGGAATCGTTTCATTGGGAAATATCGTTGGAGGCCTTTTAATCGGTCTTGCCTATACCTATATTTCTATTGTACCGGAAAAAAACAGAAAGGATGGGGCAGAGCATCGTGTCATATCAGGTAACACATGATCAGTTCAGAGAACTGTTTCAAATGCTTACGGTAACATACCGGATCTATGGACCTACCCTGTTTGTCAATAAGGCAGAAGTGTCGGATTGTGATTATGTCGGGTACAGGGAACTGTTATCCTATGATGACCTGATCACGAACGTGAAAAGTTATTTCTCTCCAAAGGAAGCCCTGTTTCCTCCCCGTGAAGTGTTGTTTTCATTTGGTAGTGACCATGCCATAGTGCCTTCAGATGATTTAAAGCCTGTCATCATATTCTTACGTGCGTGTGATATCAACGGATTTGATCGGCTCGATACACTATTTTTACAAAATGGTAAAGATGAAGATTTTTATTATAAACGCAGACGGGATAAGGTTCATTTCTTTCTGCTTGAGTGTGCACAAAGTTTTGATTCGTGTTTCTGTGTGAGCATGAACACAAATACAACTGCTAAGTATGATGCCGCATTCAGGTTTACCGATGAGAGCGTTTTCATGCAGGTTAACAACAGCGTTTTTGAATCATATCTGAGTATCGGTGAACTATCTGATTTCATGCCGCGTTTTGTTACGGAGAATAAGAGTACTGTACCTGTTCCTGATGCGTCAATTGATGAAAAAATATTTTTTGATCCGCTCTGGGATGAATACTCACGTCGGTGCATTGCGTGCGGACGATGTAACACAAGCTGTGTTACCTGTACCTGTTTTACGATGCAGGATTATTCAACCGGCAGTGACACGTCAGAACGCCGCCGCCGGTGGGCATCATGCCATGTTCAGGGATTTACCGATATGGCAGGGGGGCATAGTTTCAGGAAAAAACATGGTGAAAAAATGCGCTTTAAAACAATGCATAAGATAAGTGATTTCAAACGACGATTTGGTATCAATATGTGTGTCGGCTGCGGGCGCTGTGATGATGTCTGTCCGGAGTATATCTCTTTTGCAGAGTGTATACGACGTGTCTCAAAACTCTCCGATCAATATAAAAACGATACTGACAAGGGTTAACTGCACTGCAGGTATAGCAGTGTGCACTTACTAAATGGGAATTACTTCAATGAAGACTAAAAATCACTATGAAACATTTGCGCTTGGAATACTTGATATCAAACCTGAGACATCAATAGATTATACGTTCTGTTTCGAGTATAACAAGCCGCTTAACTATGGTCAGTTTTTTGAGTTGTCAATACCCGGTATTGGTGAGGCACCGATTTCAGTCAGTGCGTTTGATGAGAACAGAATGTGGATGACGATCAGAAAAGTCGGACGGTTGACGGATGCTATTTTTAATTGTAAGGCAGGTGATACAATTCAATGTCGCGGTCCCTATGGAAATGGTTTTAATGTTAAACAGTTTACCGGATCTGATCTGATAATCGTTGCCGGTGGTACCGGTCTTGCTCCGGTACGCGGCCTGACACGCTATTTTGTTACAAACAAATCAGCGTGTAAATCGCTGCATGTAATAACTGGTTTTAAATCACCATCCGATATCCTTTATCGCGAAGAGCTGGATCAGTGGGAACGGGACGTAGCACTCGTACTGACCGTTGACAAAAGTACTAATACCTGGACCGGTAATACCGGACTTGTAACAGAGTTTATTCCAAAATTACCGGTTCTTAAAAGTCCTCATGTTCAGGCAATTGTTGTCGGCCCGCCGCTTATGATGAAATTTGCAACGCTTGCACTTATCAAGGATGGTGTACCGCAGGACAATATCACCGTATCATTTGAACGTAACATGAGCTGCGGCCTTGGCAAGTGCGGACATTGTAAAATTGATGAAACGTATGTATGTCTTGACGGGCCTGTGTTCAGTTTAACAAAAGCGATGCATCTGATTGATTGATAGGAGATGGTAGTGTAATGACAGCAAAAGATATTGACAGAAAAAAAGTTATAAAAAATGCATGGCGCATAACAAAAGACCGCGATAAAACATGTCTGAGAGTCCGGGTACCCGGAGGGCATCTTGAAGCGCACTATCTTTCTCTTGTTCAATCAATTGCAGATACTTATGGTAATGGAACAGTGCATATTACTGCACGTCAGGGTTTTGAGATCCCCGGTATTGCATGGGAATCGGTTGATGAAATCAATACGATCATACAACCGCTACTTGACATGCTGCATCTTACAATACCGTATGATCAAAATTCAAAAGGGTATCCGTCTGCGGGTACGCGCAATATTTCAGCCTGTATCGGAAACCGCGTTTGCCCTTTTGCAAATCATGATACCACCCGCCTTGCTCAGCGTATTGAACAGGAGGTGTATCCACACGATTTCCATTTTAAAATTGCTATCACCGGATGTCCCAATGATTGTATCAAAGCGCATTTGCAGGATTTTGGTATTATTTGCACAACGATTCCACAGTATGATACAACGCGTTGCATAAGCTGTAATGCATGTGTTGACAACTGTAAAAAACGTGTCACCGGGGCATTAACGATGAGTCAGTTTGATATAATCAGGGACGAATCGCTCTGTATCGGTTGCGGTGAGTGTGTTAAAACCTGTCCAACCCGCGCATGGACCCGAAGTGCACAAACATATTACCGGTTACTGATCATGGGACGGACAGGAAAAAAGAATCCCCGACTGGCATCACTTTTTTTAAAATGGGCAAGTGAGGACGTTGTGGTTCAGGTCATTAAAAACACCTACGCCTATGTATTACGCTACATCGATACAACACTTCCCAAAGAACATATCGGGTATATAGTTGACAGAACAGGTTTTGATGTCTTCAAAAAGGAAGTACTCGAAAACATACCACTAAACCCTGAAATAAAAGTTGTAAATACGATACAATGGCAGGGATACCGGTACATTGACGATCCAGTAGTGGTGTAGATTATACTGGTTGTTGGCTATTGGCTATTGGCTATTGGCTACTTGCTACTTGCTACTTGCTACTTGCTACTTGCTACTTGCTACTTGCTACTGGAT
>Ga0123334_1005397_pt1 | contig 12371 bp, 11 predicted proteins | sample BiotimSIPDNA_FD_89706 | JGI IMG/M metagenome (GOLD analysis project Ga0123334, IMG submission 89706) | Anaerobic biogas reactor microbial communites from Washington, USA - Biogas_R1 time_0 SIP DNA | ecosystem: Engineered > Bioreactor > Anaerobic > Unclassified | place: Washington, USA... | reverse complement strand
ATAACCCTGCTTGCATACCAAAGGAGACAAGAGGTACAATAAAAAGATTACCAAGCCAGGCGACAGGGGAAAGCGATTGAAAGTGATAGATTAAAAATGGAGCCGTGGCGAGTGTCGCTGTTAGGGTTATATAAGAAGGTTCAATCAGATATTGTTTCAGTACATTCCATAGGGGATGTTTTTTTTGTTCCCGTTGACTTTTTGAAAAGGGGCTGAACATTTGACCTATAATAATACCTGCTGTTGCTGCTGCCGAAAGTTGAAATCCAGGATTCCATAGCTCTTCGGGGTTGTATAAAACAAGAAGAAGTAAAGCGAACCCAAGGCTATTCAGGCTATCGGCTTTTTTTTGAAAAAGAGTGCCTGATTGTATCACCACAAACATAAGTACGGATCTTGAAACAGGCGAAGACCCTCCTGTGACGGGAACATAGACGAGTAGAAGAATCATGGCTACGATACTAGCGATCGTGTGGGGGAGCCGAAATGCTTTGAGAATAAGAAGTAGTATTTCAGAAAGTAATACAACATGAAACCCACTAATCGCAAGAACATGGACAAGGCCAGTCCGACGAAAATCATTTTGTAAGGCTTCAGGAATCCCAGATCGGTCTCCAGCGAGTAAGCCTAACAAAAGTCCGCATTCTGCAGGGCTCGCGTAGGGAGTGAATCTCGAAAGGAGCCAAAGTCGGAAAGCATAGAAACTCCGTTCTGGGATCCATTTGCTTTCCGTCACGGCAAATGCCGTCAGTTCGCCGTATCCGGCAAACTTTTGGCTCCTCAACCACGCTTCCGTATCAAATGTCCCAGGAATCGTTGGCGGGATTACAGGATACCATTTCGCTTCAAAAGCAATAGAATCTCCTGGTAATGGAGCAGGGATCTCTTTATTTTTATGGGTGAGTCGAAAGCGTTTTCCGTTATCGTCAATGATGACGGCCACTCCAGAAGAACGAGGCAGAAGAGTTTCTACAAACCCCATCCCTTTATTTTTAGAAGGCTCTTCAAAAGAAATGGTTTCAGAAAAAAATCGATGCCCTAAAAGAACAATAAAAGCTAAAACAAAAAAGAAAAGCATTACTTTTTGTATGCTTTTAGGGAATTGCAATACCATAATTAAAAAGAAAATGCCTATGATAATCCCATAAAAAGGGTATTGATCTGTGATAAATAAAGCAGAAACGCCAATAAAAGCACTTAATGCCTGCCTTTTAAGAAAAGGATAAAATAGGGATTCATTTACGTTTATTTTTTCATTCATTTTGTCTTTCTTTTGTAAAAAAAGTAAATTGGAACATGTGCCACTTTTTAAATGCTTGTTTCATAAAACTTTTTTAAGGTGACTTATCAGTTTGTGTTTCATAAAACGTTTCAAAAGAGGCTTTTATTGTATAAACGTTTTGGGTATTCAAAAGTTTTAATGGAATTGATTTTTTTATGATCACCGACGTTAAATGGAATGGGTTAAATCAAGTTTTAAAAGGGTTTTTGGGATGAAAAAAGTTTTTTTTGTTTGTGTGTTCTTTTTTGTAGCGACTTTTATTGGGTGTTCCCCTGAAAAAAAAGATGTGACTCTTTCCCCTGATAATGGCCTGCCCTTTTTTTTCTTTCCAAATGATCAAGCGGCACAAGATTCTGTGGAGGCTAATTTAGCGTATGGAACTTATTTTACGGTTCATCCGCAAGGCCGTTATAAAATTTCTTTTGATGCTAACCCAACTCAATCGGCTCCTTTTCTACAACTGCACCGAATTTCCTTTAACGAAGAAGGCACCCGTTATACTTCACGCCGAGTTCGTAATTTAGAAGCGACTGAAATTAATGGCCGTTGGGAGTATTCTTTTATTTGCGAAGAGTCTGATATAGCCATTTGGGCAACCACATTACTTGGAGAACATGACGTATATTATTCTGGTCGCGTGGATCATTTTTCTTTTGAAGGGGAAGGGCCTTATTCTAATTCATTTAATTTGAATTTAATTATCACAGGCTCTTTTGAAGGTACCGCTGATGGCCTAGATGAAGAAGATCTTGCTACGGAACTCCTTGCCTCTTTGAGAAAAGCTTATCAAGGGATTTTAATCGATACCATTTTTATACGCTATGCAGAATATCATCCCGTAGTAGGGCATTTGTTTCCTAAAGACGAGCCTTGGCTTGCTGGAACTTCTTCAGAAAATGTAATGTTAGATGAATTAGGCGGCTTTGGTACTGGGGATACTTATAATGCTTTAGATCTTGTTTTAGTACATCGTATTGATAAATCGGCTGGGATTTTAGGCTATTCTTCTATTTTTAGTGCAAACTTAGGTGGAGGAATAGGGAGTACCATCGTTCTTGGGTCTCATATGAAAATAACTTCTACAGAAGAATCATGGTTGAATGCTGATGAAATCATTGGAACGGCTGTTCATGAAATAGGGCATTTTTTTGGCTTACGTCATACGACAACGACTAACGCCGATTTTACGGCTTTAGGAGATTATTCTTCTTATGAAGATGGCATTGAAGATACGGACTGGTGCTCTTCTGTTTTGGCTTATGCTTCTGCAAAAAAGAAGAGTGTCCTTTCAACAGATATTTATGTGCGTCGTCCTTTAGCTCCAAAAATTTATACAGAAGAGGCTGCTAGTTATAATTTGGATAATTGCCCAGATGCTTCTAACATAATGTTCCCTTTTGTGACAGAAGTACCTATAGAAGGTTTTACAGAAGGGCAGCTTCAAATTATTAGTAAAAATCTTTCTTTGATACCTCATTAATTGGATTTTTTATGGCATTACCGCATTCTTATAGTGAACCTGTTCAGTTACTTGCTTTTGTTTTACAGAAAGGATCTTCTTGGGACCAAGAATTATTAGCCCTTTTAGAAAAAACGTGGGGGCGTATTTTACATCAAGGAAAACTGTTCCCTTTTGATAAAACCAATTATTATGAATCCGAAATGGGGCAAGACCTTTATCGAGGCGTGCTTTCTTTTGAACGGTTTATTTCACCAGAAAAAATAGTGATCGAAAAAAAATGTTCTAATCAACTAGAACTAGATTATTCCTCATCTCAACAGCGTTCCGTGAATATTGATGTCGGTTATATGGATCTCGATAAAGTAGTGCTTCCTTCTTTTAAGCGAGGCCCTTTTAAGCTATATGCTGGTGATGGTATTTGGCTTGATATGCTTTTAACTTATGCCAAAGGCCATTTTAAGCCAACGGCATGGGCTTTTGATGACTTTGTCAGAAACCCTTACGAACACGATCTTTTATTAGTTCGAGAAAAGTTTAAAAAGAAAAAGTTCGTTTAGGTAAAATAATTAGCCTGCCATTGAATTTTATTTTAGAGATTGCGTGAGGCATGCGGAGGGTCGCGTGTTCATGCGAGTGCGAAGCACCGACCTGGAGGCTAGCCCGTAGCTCGCCGACCCAGCGTGTTTATAAAGTATACCATTTGCGTTTAGCTGGGGCACGCCATTATATACAAAGTAATCTTCTAAAATCAAAAAAACACATCGTGTTTTACTAGCACATCATTACACGCAAAGCAATTTCCCTATGATGGGGATCGTTTATTTTGTTAAAATGCTTTCGATTTCTGCAATGTAAAGAGTATGGAAATCTTTTTTCTCGTAAAAATCCATAATATGAAAATCTAAAAAGCTCTCTGCAGAATAGGGTTGCATAAAGATTTTTTTGCATATCATCACAAGATTTGCTTGCTCTATATAAGGAGTATTGTTTTCTTCTGCAACGCTAAAGTTACACTTTTCGATTTTATTTTCATCTCTTCCAGAAACTTTACCGCAATACGCGAGTTCTTTAACATGTTCTTTCCCAAAAAAAGAAAGAGAGAATGAAGTAGAGGCGTCAATAAATTCTTTGGTATAACGTTGAGGGCGTACCACAATAAAAGCCACGTTTTTATTCCACATGGTGCCAAGACCACCCCAAGACGCGGTCATGGTATTCACTTGATCGCCTTTTTTGGCGGTGATAAGCATCCAGTTTTTACCAATTCGTTCAAAAGGATTAATTTCAAGAGATTCGACAGGGATTTTCTTAAATGAATTCATATTTGTAACCTTTATTCTTTGTTTTAATGAAAGTAGTAAAGAATACTTAAGAGGACAATTTTTTATATTGTACTTAATGGAAAAAAAATACGTTTTTATTTTGTTTTGTGTCGCATTGCTGACCTCTTGCCTTTATGAGCCAGAGCCTTATCTGGATTCATCTACTAAAGAACAAGAGGCCACGACTTCTGATTTAGGGCGTGTATTCCCAGTGAATACAGGAAAACAGATTTGTAATCCCTCTATTTCAAACGATACGGTTCATTACCCAGCCTCTATTCTCTGGCTCAACTTTTCGGGTACTCTGGTTGTAAAAGACCCTCCTTCTGACTTTACCGTCAACAAGGTCGTTCAACATGATCGACTCACGGTTTCGGATACGGCGGGCCGAGTCCAATGGTTTGTGATGCGTGATTCTATAGGTGTAGAATGCCAGTTCCAAGACCCTGAATGGAGTACGCATCCTGATTTTATTGTGGCTCTTGGTGGCTTTAATGCCCCTGGAATTAAAAATTGTTCTGAATTAGATTACGGCATTATGGCGATTCGACTAGCAGATAAAAAAGCCTTCTGGTTTTATGATAGTAATATTGTAGAAGAGGCTTTCCCTCATCTTTGGGTTGATCCAAATGCAAAGGCCGATACTTCTGCTCTCGATTCTTTAGAAGAATTTTTTGGCACCAAGTTTGTACAACTAGTCTATGTCGATAAAAATGAAAAAATTGCTTGGGTCGATTATTCAAAATCAGATAAAATCGTAACGCTCAAAAAGCCTAGCGATAAATCGGCTTGGAGAGTGGATAGTCCTTTGATTTCTCCCGATGGGAAATGGGTCGTCTATAACTTGATGAATAATGCTTATTCTTGGGAAGCTTACATACAGGAGTTGTCTGCAAATTCTGATCCTATTCCAATCCCTCTAGAACAGTCTATGATGTCTGCGCCTGCTCAGCCTCATTGGTGGGAGTTTCAAGGGAAACTTTTTATTGTTTGGGCAGAATTTCCTTCTGGGCAAACGATGTTGAATAAATCTGACTTTTTAGATGCTTCTGTTAGTGATGGCTCTGTGGGTAGAACAGCCATGCGCGAAGTCGCTTTGATTGCTGGTGGTATTCCTTCGGATATGGCTGTCGAGTGGAAGGGAAGTGTTCGTGAAGTGGCTAAGGTGCCTATGACTGGTGGGCGTTCTCCTGATGGATTCTTTATGGCGACTGGTACAAATTATGGCTATCTATTGGAACTTCCCTGAGGGCATATGAAACAGAAATTTTTATTAATCAGTTTAATGTTATTTGCCTTCTTTATGGCGTTTCTTGTTCCAGTAGAACCAACTACCCCTTGGGAGTCCATTGGTGGTTGTGGCGCAGGCGGCTCTGGAGGCGGCTCTGGAGACGGAATCAAGTGGATAGGGCAAGGCGTCTCTGGCGGTGTGTTAAACGCCGAAGTATTCGTTAAAAAAAGTGTAGGCCAAAATTTTTCATCTTTTTCTTTTTCTCCTCGCTTTTCAGTAAAGCCTTTTTGGGCTACAGAAATTGGCCTTTCTCTTCCATTCATGTCTCATCAAGGAGAAGTCCAATACCGTTCTAATCAAGTTCCTGTAGACCGCACCACAGGCGGCTTTGGAGATATTTCATTTGATGTTTCTCAAACTATTGGAAGTGGTGGAGCAGCGTCATTATCTTTAGCGCTTTCTATTCCTACGGGGCAATATGATATTAAGCGTGGTACCGACGCTTCTCTTGAATTTTTACCATCAGGCTTTCAAAAAGGATCAGGGTTATATTCTTTAACACTAGGTTGGAACTATTCAAAAGACACCGATAAAGGAATATGGCTATATAGTTTATCTTACTCACATCCTTTTGCCATGCATTTGTGGAGTGGTGAAAATGAATTCAATGATTCCTATTGGTCTAGCTTAGATACAGAAGGGGATGATCGTTTTGATTATCGTTTCAAGTATTACGGAGAAAACGATTTAGGTGCTTATACTCCTCCTAGCGTGAGTGGCTCTGTTGCCTATGGCTACCGCGGTCAAAAAGGGTATGTCCATTCTTTTGGGTTCAATTTATCAGCCCCACTTGGGGTCGCTTGGATTGCTTCTGAAAAGGTCGGCACGTATGACCCTCGCCCTGACCCTGATCATAAAACATGGTCAGCATCTCTTGTCTATGGCTTAGAATTTTCACGTATGGATTACCCATTCTTCATTGCTCTTTCGTTACCTATTCACGATAAAGCGGGCACACCAAATGCAAGCGATGAATATGATGAATCCCCTATGCGTGAATGGAATTTGCCTGACTTTGGCGACGTTTTACAACAGTGGACTTTGGGCGTTGGCATCAAAGGTTCTTTCTTTTAAATTAACATAGGAATAAATTATGAATACAAAACTTAAATGGTTTTTACTTTTTTTGACGGCTTCTTTTATAGTCGCATGTGATAGTGGTTCAAGCTCAAATGCAGATAAAGAAGAGGAAGAGGATTGCACTATTGATACCGATGGCACGGTTCAAGTTTTTTCTCCTAAAGGAGGAGAAGTCTTTCATATAGGGGATACCATTACAGTGAAGTATGGCGCAAAATACGCTGATGGTACAGGCTTTAGAATTCTTTATTACTTTGATTCCGAATCTCAAGGGATTGATTTAACAGAAGAAAGCGTTGGCCCTGAAGTCCCTAAAGGCGATCAATGTTATACAGAAAAAGTCGTCTTAGCTGGCGAAGATTTCCCAACCTCAGAAGAAGCATATATAAGAGTTCGTGATTATAGCAATGGTTCTGTTGCTGGTAATTCAAAAAACTTTCAAGTGGCTGAGTAATAAAAATTGAATTATTCTTTTAAGGATCCATCGGTATCGATAGCTATTGTCGGTGCTGGTGGGTTTATTGGCTCCCATTTATTAGACGCCTTGATTGAGCGAACATCTTGGCATATATTTGCTGTGGATTTAGATTTTAATCGATTGCAACATCGCTTGAATCATCCAAGAATCGAGTTCTTATGTGATGATCTAAAAAATGAGTCTGTTGCTACTCGTATTGCCGCTTGCCCTATTGTGATCAATCTTGCTGCCATCTGTGTGCCTAGTCGTTATATGCGAGAGGCCAAAGAAGTCATCGAAAGCAATTATAATCATCCTGTGGCTCTCGCGTTAGCTTGTGAAAAATCAGGCGCGTGGCTCATTCACTTTTCGACATCAGAAGTCTATGGAAAAACTTCTTTAGAACCTTGCTTACTCGAAGAAGATTCCTCTTCGATGGTACTTGGTTCTGTACGCGCTTCTCGCTGGTCTTATGCTTGTGCAAAGCAACTCACGGAACGTTATATCGCATCACTACAAGGATTATCTTGGACTGTTCTTCGCCCGTTTAATTTTATTGGCCCACGCATGGATTTTATTCCAGGAATCGATGGAGAAGGGATCCCCAGAGTGTTAGCTAATTTCTGTGCCGCCCTCTTAAAGAATGAGCCATTACTATTAGTAGATAAAGGCGTTTCTAGGCGTTCGTTTACCTCCATTCACGATGCGATTCATTTTATTTTTGCTGTATTATCTCATCGAGAAGAATCTTTGGGCCAAGCGTTTAATATTGGAAATCCAGAAAACGAACTTTCGATTGCGGAATTAGCAGATTGCATACGCTCTATCTACGCCTCTTTACGGAACGTATCCATAGACCAAGTATCTTCTGTTCAAAATATTTCCTCTAGTGATTATTATGGCGAAGGCTATGAAGATTCTTTAAGGCGCATTCCTTCTATTGAAAAGGCAAAGCGTTTGTTAGGCTATGTCCCTTCAGAAGCATTAGATGTAACACTTCGTGAAACACTCTCTTGGTTTATAGAACACTACCGTTTGGTTTTGTGATTGGTATGGACACCTTCATTTTTATCCCTGCCTATAATGTGGAAAACGAATTATCCTCTTTACTTTCTCGAATCCCAGAAGAAGTATGGGCGAGGGCATGGGTTTGTTTGATTAATGATGGATCCAAAGACAATACACTAAATAAAGCTTTAGAATTCACCAAAATAAAATCTCTACAATACGATGTTTTTTCTTTTACTAAAAACCAGGGCTATGGCTCTGTTATAAAAAAGGGATTTTCTTTAGCGTTAAAAACGAAAGCGAAATACATTTGTTGCCTTCATGGCGACGGCCAATACCCGCCAGAAAAGCTGCCTGCTTTTTTAAAAGAGATGGAAAAGCATTCTATTGACGTTCTTCAAGGGTCAAGGCATGTAGAAAAAGGGGGAGCTGAACGTGGCGGTATGCCTTTATATAAAAGGTTGGGTGCTGCTTTTTTAACCTCTTTAGAAAATCGGTTTTTTAAAAGTAAATTAACGGATCGTCACAGTGGCTTTTTATGCTATTCTAGGCGCTTTTTAGAAGAAGTGCCTTGGTCTCAATTAGGTGGTTCTTTTGATGTGGATCTTGAATTAATTGCTTTTGCAGATGCTAGAAATTATAAAATAGAAGAGCGTGCCATCGAAACACGTTATGCGGGTGAAAAATCAAACTTAAATGTGATTACTTATGGAATGCGCGTTTTGCGAATTATTTATCGAAAATGGAGAGGATTTTATTCTTAAAGGCAGAATGGCGCATTTTTGAGGTTGCCTTAATGCTGTTTATAAACTCTAAAAAGTAATTTTTTCTAAAATTTAATCTATGAATTCGTCTCTTTACCCTAATCCTCTTTTGACGAGACTTCGTCGCAATCGTAAAAACGCTTCCGTTAGGGCGTTAGTTTCAGAAACCACTCTTTCTGCTTCTGATTTAGTGTATCCCATATTTCTTATGGAAGGGAATAATACAGAAGAACCGATTCATTCGATGCCTGGTGTATCCAGAAAAACAGTGGATTTATTTTTACAAGAATTAAAAGAAATTAGAGATTTAGGAATACGAGCCATTGCTCCATTTCCTGTTGTTCCAGAAAATAAAAAAGATTCAAAAGCCACCGCTTCTTATGATCCTAATGGCTTGATTCCTCAGTGCATTCGTCAAATAAAAGCAGATTTTCCAGAAATTCTAATCATGACCGATATCGCTTTAGATCCTTTTAATAGCGATGGCCATGATGGTATTGTGAGCCCTACTGGAGAAATTCTCAATGATCAAACGGTAGACGTTCTTTGTCAAATGGCTCTTTGCCATGCAAAAGCGGGAGCTGATTTTGTTTGCCCTTCCGATATGATGGATGGTCGGGTTGGAGCCATTCGTATGGCTTTGGATCAAGAAGAATATACTTCTACTTCCATTATGGCTTACAGTGCAAAATATGCTTCGGCTTTTTATGGACCGTTTCGAGATGCCCTTCACTCAGCACCAAAAGCAGGCGACAAGAAAACGTATCAAATGGATCCAGCGAATCGATTAGAAGCATTGCGAGAAGTAGAAACAGATATTGCAGAAGGAGCCGATATCGTTATGGTAAAACCAGCGGGCCCTTATCTTGATATTATTTCCGAAGTACATTCTCGTTTTCCAATTCCTGTAGCGGCATATCAAGTGAGCGGCGAGTATTCTATGATTGTATCGGCTGCACAGAATGGTTTTATTGATCGCTCTTCAACTATTCTTGAAAGTCTAATGGGTATTAAGCGTGCTGGGGCTTCTTTGATCTGGACTTATTTTGCAAAAGAAGCGGCGATGCTATTAAATAATAAGGGGAACCAATGAAAATAACTAAAGTTCGTTTTATTCTATTCTGTATATTTGCTTTACACATAGGTTCTATTTTTGCACTTCCTCCACAAACATGGGATGCCATATTTGATGCTCAAGGGCAAGGGGATTATGTCTCTGCAAAAATAGATGGTTCTATTCGCTTTACCAAATTTGTACATTACCCTCCTTCACAAACACTATCATTTAAAGTCAATGATGGTACATTCCAGTTTGCTGTGACAGGAGAAATTGTGGTCACGGCAGATGAAGTGGAAGCTGGTCTATACGCACAATGTAATGAGACCAAGGAAGTTTGGATATCGTGTTTTAATCAACCTAAAGCGTTCAAGAAAAAAGAATTAGTCGTAGATATAAAAGGAGTTGATTTAGCTTGTGGAAATGATCTTTATGCAATAAAAAAATTAAAAATCAAGTTTTTTAATAAAGGGGCACAAGAATGGTGGCTTAGAAAATTTGAAAAAGCAGAAAAACATAAAAGAGAACGCTTATCTGAATTCCGTATTCAAGAACAAGAACATAGAGCTAGGGTAAAAGCGGCTTCTAGTGAATTTAAGGACCCTAGAGATGGCAAAGTATATAGAATTATTGAAATTGAAGGGCGTCGTTGGTATGCACAAAATGCAAATTTTGAAGTGAAGGGTGAATCTTATTGCTATGATGATAAAGACTCTTATTGCGATCGTGGTGGCCGTTTATATACGTTAGAGGGTGCTCGTCAAGCTTGCCCAAAGGGATGGCATTTGCCTAGAGACCGTGAATGGCAAGATATGATTACCGCTCTCACCAAATGTTATGAAGGTGTTCAAAATTGTGGTAATTTTGGAACTAAATTAAAATCAAGAACTGGTTGGCAAGGCGGTGGAGGAACTGATGAATACGGCTTTACCGTTTTCTCCTCAGGGTATCGTGCTCCTTTAGGGAAAAAATCTTTCCGTTATACCGACATGGGAGAATATGCTGGTTTTTGGTCTTCTCAAAATGGCCGCAATGAAACAATATGGCTTTGGGCTTTAGGCCGTATGTCAGAAACCATGGTTCGCCAATTAGCTCCAAGTAAATACCACGCTTATTCAGTGCGTTGTATTGAAGGCGATTAAGGCTATTTGAAACCACAATTTATTGTTGTGTACATTTCAAAAATATTAATGCTTTATAAAATTTTTACAATCAATCGCTAAATAAAAGCCTGAAACACTTTGTTGAATATTAATTCATCAAAACAATTCGTAATCCCTTTTTTGTTTTTTATTCCCAAAACATAAAAAAGTATTTAAGGTATTTCGTAATCCCTTTTATGAATTTTAACATTAAAATGATTATAAGGAATTACACAATTTTTTGTGTGATATTTATTAAAAAAAGTTTACATTATGATTGTTTTTAAGTTACTTTAAATATAAACCTAATAAGGAGTTATTAAATGATTAAAAAATATGGTATTTTCGGTTTCTCAGCATTAGCTTTACTTGCTATTGGCTGTGACAGTGGCAGTTCTACAACCAGTGGTACTTTTGAAAGTAAAGCGACTGTAGATGAACAAGCTCAAATGATTACATTAAAGTATCCTTCATGTGAAGAGGTTTCTGCTACAGAAGTGCGTTTTGATCCTGAAGGTGGAAGTACGGAATACACCTACAATATTTCTAATGATACATTGTATTTAACTGAGACTTACTTTAATGAAATCACCGTCTACACAGGCAATAATACCTCAATTTACGGAAGTTGGACTTCAGCTGGATTAGAATGTTCACAGATGGGTTTATGTGAAAAACTAGAAGTAACTTCTACTTCAGTTAAAGAATCTCTTGATATCTCTTCTGATTTCTGTGCATTTGATGCATTGATGGCAGAGCAAGGAGGAGGAATGACTGAGGGTATGGACATTGTTAAAACAGATTGTAATTCTGGATCCGCTAATATGGGTGGGCAGGAGATGAAGCTGAATATTTCAAAATTCACTAATAGCGGAATGGAATTTACTATATCTTTGGGTAGCACCAATTGTAAGATGAAGATTGATGCAGTACCATTAACCGCTTCACTTTGCAAAGTGGAAAATCTTGAAAACATTTCAGAGGGCATGTATATGGATTCCAATGAAGAAGAATTTATGACATGTTTTATGCCAATACTGATGACCATGTTCCCTGAAGACGCATTGGATTTTTCCAAAAGATTTTCTTCTGAAAAACTTTCAAAGATTCTAAAGACAAAGTAAAAAATAGTTTTTTGAAAGCTGATTTAAAAGTAAACCCCGAAATAGCATTTCGGGGTTTTTGTATAATGAATCAAAAAAAAGGAAGCCTTTAGTGAGTTAGTGGCTTCCTTATAACTTTATATAAAATGTAAGGCGTGTGATTTATCCAAGTATTTTCTTTTCGAAATCAGCCATGGCTTTGACTAGAGCTTCTACTCCTTCAATAGGCATAGCGTTGTAAATACTTGCACGGAAACCACCAACAGAACGATGTCCTTTTAGTTGTTCTAAACCGCGTTCCAAAGTGAAGCTTAAAAATTCTTTTTGAAGAGCTTCTACTTTGTCTTCTGCAACAGCACCTTTTTGGAACACAAAAGGAATGTTCATTGTAGAACGATCTTCT
>Ga0123334_1005395_pt1 | contig 12373 bp, 8 predicted proteins | sample BiotimSIPDNA_FD_89706 | JGI IMG/M metagenome (GOLD analysis project Ga0123334, IMG submission 89706) | Anaerobic biogas reactor microbial communites from Washington, USA - Biogas_R1 time_0 SIP DNA | ecosystem: Engineered > Bioreactor > Anaerobic > Unclassified | place: Washington, USA | collected... | reverse complement strand
GTCGCGATCGTCGTCATCGTCATCGTCGTCGCGGTCGTCGTCATCATCATCGTCGTCGCGGTCGTCGTCATCATCATCGTCGTCGTCCCAGTCGTCATCCCAATCATCGTCATCATCATCATCAAACAGGTCATCCCAGTCATCATCATGATCACGGTCATCATCATCAAACAGGTCGTCGTCCCAGTCGTCGTCATGGTCGTCCCAGTCCCGGATGACAGGCAGGGTAATCACAACCTCGGCAGGCACTTTCTCTGTAGCTACGCGCTGGGCCAGCTTGCTGGTCAAGCCCATCAGGCTGCCGTCCTGCGCGCTGAGCACCACATAGTAGCGCACATCCCCATTGTGGATTTCCATGCGGTAGACCATCCCGCGGGCGGTTTGCGCCAGTTTGACATCCGTTACGATCCCGCCAGCTGTAAAGGCTTTTGCGCGTTCCTTGGCGTCCTCCTGGCTGATGCCTTCATGGGGCAATTGGGCCAACTCGGGGCTGGCGGTCTGCAGGTAGTGCGTCAGGCGGCCGGTGGCGGCGTTCAGGCGCGCTTTGTAGAAATACCCTTCCCTCTCAAACATCACCAGGTAATACAGCTCGCTCTCGCTTTTGGCCTGTACAAAAATGGCGGTGATGTGGGCTTGCGGGAAGCGCTGCAGGATGATGTCGCGCACAGCGGGTTCTTCCATTTTAACGGCTTTCGCGCCGGCCTCATCCGCGGCCTTCATGCTGACACGGGTCACATACAGGGGCACTTTGTTGAGGGTCACCTTGTACTGGTTGTCCTGTTGGTCCTTGTAGGTCAACTCCAGCTTCTGGCTGTCCTCGCCGGTTGAATTGAGGATCGCGTTCTCCGGTAGCAGCCTTTGCGCGGCCTGCATGGCCTGGGGCGGGGCATCCGCCAGGGCGCTGAACACGCCGGTGAACATCGCCAGGGCAATGATCAGAGACAGAATTTTTTTCATGGTGCTTACTCCTTTTCTTGCGCCTTCTTCCGAGGCTCTGACCACATCCTACCCGGCGTCTGGTTTGATTGGAAGGTTTTTGGGCCTCTTCTCACAAATCCCTCACAAATGGGATGATTCAAGTAAAAACCGGGGCGGTTTGAACCCTGCCCCGGCTGCATAACTCTTAGAATTGCGATGATGGTCAATCGTCATCATCGTCGTCATCGTCATCGTCATCGTCATCGTCATCGTCGTCATCATCGTCCCAGTCCTCCCATGCCGTTGGCTGGGGCGTGGGCGCGGCAGTCGGCGGCGCGGCAGTTGGCGGTACGGCGGCAGTTGGCGCCTGTGTGCTGGATGGTGCTGCTGTCCGCTGGCTGGCGGCGGACGCGGTCCAATTGAAGGCTTCAATGGGCACCAGGGCGCTTGCCGCCGCGCTGGCGTCCAATATGGCGCCGCTGCCGGCGTGCACCTGCAGGATGTACTCCTGGTTGTCATAGTACAGATGCAGCAGGTACACCCCGCCCTGCTGCCGTGTTTCCAGCTGCACGCTCATCAGCTGGCTGCCCGGCAGGCTGTCCTGGGCGATCTTCAGCAGGCTGTCCAGGGACAGGCTGCTGTCATCATCCGTGCCTATGGGCGTTTGCTCCTGGTAATACAGGCTGCCGTCCTGCGCGTTATACCAGCTGCGCACCAGCCGCGCGCCCAGGGGCTCTTTGGTTACCATCAGGTAGGAAAACTGCCCCGCTTCCGCAAGGACGAACATGCTGATCAGCTCATTTTCCGGCGCTTCCTCCGCCAGACGCTTTTTTAAGTCCGCCGGGTTCAAATCGGCGCGCTTGCCCGGTTCCTTGTTCAAGGCCACCATGCTGCGGCGCAGAAAGGCGTTGGTTTCCTTGTCGATCACAACCTCGTACACCAGGCTTTTGTTTTCATCCAAAAAGGTGAAGTGCAGCCCGCCCTGTACCTCCCGCACATCCTCTGGCAAGGCGGCGCCGGGGACATAAAGGGCAGCCTGACGCCAGGCACGGTTCAATGAATCGGCCTGCGCGGGCACATACAGCATCAGCAGGCAAAGCGCCCATACGATGATGCGTTTTTTCATGCCATCCCCCTTTGTGTCAATGGTTGGTCCCTCATGCCGTTGGAAACTGGACGGTGAAGCGGCTGCCCTCGCCCGGTACGCTGTCCAAGTGGATGGTGGCGCCGTAGCGGTTGATGATGGCTGCCACAATGGCCAGCCCCAGCCCGGTGCCGCCGTCCTCGCGGTGCCTGGAATCATCCACCCGGTAGAATTTCTCAAACAGCCGGCCGATGTGCTTCTGGTCTATGCCGATGCCGTTGTCCGCCACCACCAGCGTATGCGGGCTCAGCTGAACCTTGACCCAGCCGCCATTCACCCCATAGCGCACGGCGTTGCTCATCAGGTTGCGCAGCAGCTCCCACAGGTCGCTCTCCTCGCCCCGCAGGCGCATCTGGCCGGACACCTCAATGGAAATGTCCCGTTTGGCGGTCTGCGGCGCCAGCGAGGCCGCCACTTGATCGGCAATCTGGCGCACATCAAGCAGCGTCTGTGTGCTTACTTCCAGGCGGCTTTGCCGCTCCAGCAGCAGGATGTCGCTGATGATGCCGGTCATCCGCTCGCACTCCTGCAGGATGTAGCCCAGGTATTCCTGGCGCATGGCCAGCGGCATGTCCGGGTCGTCTTGAATCATCTCCGCAAAGCCGGTGATGGAGGTCAAGGGGCTTTTGAGCTCATGGGAGCTGTTGTCCACAAAGTCGCGCTGCATGTCCTGGGTTTTGCTGATCTCGTGCAGGTCCTTGCGCAGTTTGGCGATGAGGTAGGTGATGTTTTGCATCATGGGCTTGAGTTCCGGCAAATAGGCTTGGCTGTCGATGTCCTCAAGCCTGACGCTGCCCTCCAGCAGGTCACGCACCTCCTCCAGCTGCCGCATCATCTTGCGGGTGACCGGCGCCATCAGCCAGCGTGAGACCGCCACCATCAAAAAGATCATCAACCCAAGGAGGGGAAGGTAGATGGTGAGCACATAGCGCACCTCGCGGATGGGGTCGCTCAAGTGCAAAATCAGCCGTCCGTTAAGCAGGATGCTGGAGTGCAGCGCGGGCGTGAGCAAGCCGTCTGAAAAGGACAGCGCCTCCCCGGTTTCGCCCGCCAGCGCCTGGCGCACGGAGGGCAATTTGAGCAACTCCGCGCCGTCTGGCTCGTCATCTCCGCTGTCTGCCAGCACGATGCCGTTTGGCATCAGAAAGGCAACCCTGAGTGTCTCAGACGAGCTGGCAATCTGGTCCGCCAGCTGCTGCAGATTGCTGCTGGCTTCCAGCGTCCAGGCGGAGGCGGTCGAGAGGATGGCCTTTAAACTGCCCAGATCGGCCTCCACATCGCTGATGACCATCACGCTCACAAACACAACCACCAACAGCAAGGTGAGCGCGTTGCCAATCCAGACCGCCCGCAAAAGACGCTTGCGCACTCAATCCTCCTTGCGCATCCGGTAGCCGCTGCCGTGCACTGTCTGGATAAAACGGGGCTGTCTGACATCCTCGCCCAGCTTGACCCTCAGCGCGCGGATGTGGTAGTCCACGGTGCGCGAGGCGTCCGTCTGCGCCTGATAACCCCAGACATCCTGCAGCAATTGCGCGCGGCTCACCACGCTGCCGGCGTGGTTGACCAGGTAAAGCAGCAGTTCAAACTCCTGCAGGGTCAGTTCTATCTGCTGCCCGTCCAGGGTAACCGCGCGGGCATCAGGCTGCAGCACCAGCCCGCCCAATTCGATGCGCTGGGCTTCGGGCGCGATGCGCCGCAGCGCGGTGTTGATGCGCGCCTTTAATTCCCGCACGCTAAAGGGCTTGGTGATGTAGTCCTCGGCACCCAAGTCCAGGCCCTTCACCTTGTCCGTCTCGGTTGAGCGGGCGGACAGGATGATGATGGGGATGCGCCGGGTGCGCGCGTCACTCTTCCACTCGTTCAGAATCTGGTAGCCTGTCTTGCCGCGCAGCATCAAATCAAGCAGCAGCAAATCGGGCAGGCCCTTTTTCATCTGCCGCTCCAATTCCGCCGCGTCATAGCAGTGCACGCTTTCGTGTCCCATGGACTGGATGACCCGTTGGATCAAAATGCTGATGGTCTCCTCGTCCTCAACTGTCCAGATGATTGCCATGCCCTGCTCCTTTCCTGGTGTTGGCTACCGCCTTTATAAGTATTCAATGAAAGAGAGGGCCTGTCCAGCGGACAGGCACAATCTTACAGCTTTCTAACATTTACACCCTTCGGTAGACGGACACCGACTGCCCCTTGCAGTAAAAAGTAGCCTCGCCCTTCTCATCCAGCGTGACCGGGTCGGTAATGCGGCCGGTGATGTCCTGCCAGGCGGTGCCGGCGTTGAGCGCGCCTAAGGACATGTGTTTGTGGCCGTCCTCGCTGTTGCTCATCACCACCGCCAGCCCGCTGCCCAGGTGCGTGTCATCGCCCAGGCGCACCCAGCCGATGCAGTTGCCGTGGTCAAAATAGTCAATCTGCTCGCCATAGGCCGCTTCCTTGCGCGCCTTCAGCAGCGGCTTAATATACTGTCCCCAGCCGGGCTGCGGGTTGGGCCCGCCCGATATGCCGTAAACATCCCCCCAGAACAGGCAGGGATAGCCATCCTTTCGCAGCAGGATGAGGGCATAGGCCAATTCCTTGAAAAAGCCGTCCACCCAGCTTTGCAGCGCCTGCCCCTGCTGGGAGTCATGGTTGTCTACAAAGGTAACGGCGTTTAAGGGGTTGCTTTTCACCAGCGTGCCGTCAAAGATGGTGCGCAGGTCATAATCCCGCCCGCTGAGGGAGGCCTGCTGGAAGTGGAAATGCAGCGCGACATCAAACAGCGCCATCTGCGCGTCCGTCTCATCCAGATAGCTGACCAATTCCAGCCCTTCCCGGCGCCAGTACTCGCCCATGAAATACAGGGGCTTCCCGGTTTTCAGGCGCATGGCGCGCAAAAAGGCGGCCATAAACTGGCTGTTGATGTGCTTGAGCGCGTCCAGGCGCATGCCGTCCAGCCCCAGCGTTTCCACAAACCACTCGCCCCAGCGGATGGTCTCCGCGATGACGTCCTTGTTGCGGTAGTCCACATCGGCAAACATCAGGTAATCAAAATTGCCCTTTTCGCGGTCCACGCCCGGCGAGAAGCCCTTGTTCTCGCCCAGGATGCGGAAAATGCCGCCCTCCTGGTGCAAATCGTCATAATCAACCGCGGTAAAATGGGAGAAGTTCCAGACGAAGTCCGAATATTTCCCGGCCCGCCCCGGGTAGGTGAAGCGCGTCCAGCCGCGGATGTCATAGGGCTCGCTCAATTGGCGGTTGCGGTCGTCCGGGTCAATCTTGACGGCCTTGAACAATTCGTTTTCATCCGCGCCCGCCTTGTGGTTGAGCACCACATCCGCGTATACCTGCAAGCCCTGCTCCTGCAGCGCCTTGATGGCAGATTGCAGCTCGTCCTTTGTGCCGTATTTGGTACGCACAGAGCCCTTCTGGTCAAACTCGCCCAGATCCCATAGGTCATAAATGCCGTAGCCCACGTCGTTGGTGCCGGTCGCCTTGGAGCAGGGCGGCAGCCAGACGCCGCCGATGCCCAGTTCCGTGAACTGCTGTGCCATGTCCTTTAGGCGGTTCCAGTGCTGGCCGTCATCGGGCAAATACCATTCAAAGGCCTGCAGCAGCACCTTGTTGTCAACCGCCGCGTCAGCAGAGGCTTCTTCAAGCGGGTTTTGCAGCGTGATGCCGGCCTCCGCCGCCAACAGGTCTGCTTCAGCCATCATGGCCTGTTCGGTCTCCTCCGGCAAAATGCCCGCCGCTTCCTGGTGGATGATGTCAATGTCCAGCGCCTGCGGGTTCTCGTTCAATTCGCTCATGGTGCCTCCTTGGGGTGTTTGAGGTTATTTTACCCTGCGCCGCCCGCGCCACCGCCGGGTGGGCAGCAGCTGGCGGACCTTCTTGAGCAGCAGGGCGGGCAGGCGCTTTGCCATCCGCCAGATGCCATATGCCGCGCGCGCAGCCATCAGCCGCGCCTTTTTGTGGATGGGCAATTGCTCAAACTGCGCCTTGTAGGTGTCCCGCGCAAGGGAAAGCACCTCGGCATCCGGCTTTCTATGCCCGTACACCAGAGCGCTTTGCGCGACCGCAATGGGCAGCAGGTTTGCCTGTTGCCGGCCGATGCGGTAGGCATAGGACAGCAGGGTTTCCTGTTCATTCATGCCCTGGCCCTTTGCTTTCATGACCAAGAGGATGCTGGCCCAGTACAGGTGCAGCACCTGCTCGGGTTTTCGCATCGCGCGCGCCCGGCGCAGCGGGTCTTCCGCGATCATGCGCCAGATGAAGAAGGCCACCGCCGCGATCAGCAGCAAAATCCACCAGGGGAAAGGTTTGTCGGGTTCATCCTGGGAGCGGTTGTCCTGACGCTCATCCGGCTGGGCAGTGGGTTCCTGCGTGAGTTGTTCCTCCGGCGGCGGGGTGGGCGTGTTCTGCGGCTGCTCCTCTGGCTGCGGGCTGGGTTCCTCCGACGGCTCCGGGCTGGGGGTAGGCGTGGGGGTGGGGGAGGGGCTGGGCGGCTGCGGGGGCGGCGGTTGGTCACCGCCCGGGTTCTGGGTGCTGCCGTCGGTCGCCGTTGCGTCAAAGATGACCCAGCCCAGCCCCGCGATATAGACCTCTGTCCAGGCGTGGGCGTTCATGCCCGTGAGCGTAACGCTGTCAGCGCCCTCGGGCAGCGCCAAAAAGCCTTCCACATAGCGCGCGGGCAGGCCGACGGAGCGCGCCAGCACCGTCATGGCGGTCGCGAAATAGGTGCAGTAGCCGCCCTGCAAATCAAAGAGAAAATGCGCGGCGAAGTCCTGGTTCTCCGGTGCCAGGGGCACATCAATGGTATAGGCGTAGCGCGTTTTCAGGTGATTTTTTAAGGCCTGCGCCTGGGAATAGGGGTCGCGCTCCTGGCCCACAATCTCCCGCGCCAGTTCGGCAACGATGCCGTCTGGCTGCAGGTGCTTGGGCAAACTGGTGTATTCCGGGGGCAGGTCGGGCAAGGGCTGGGGCGTGCCGGCAGCCAGCTTGCGCGCCAGGATGTCTGTGCGCGCGTCTCCCGCCACATAGGGCTCATAGCGGAAGGAATAGCTGTCCCCGTTTTTCAAGTCCCTGGTGATAAACATCTCAGAAGAGGCGTTGAAATACCCCACCATATTGGCGCCCAGGGCCACCTCCCGCAGCCGCTGGGGCACAAACAGGGTGGAGGGCATGTCCGCCAGCATGGTGATGGAAGCCTGCCTGCTCTCCACACGCTCGGTCTTTGGCAGGTCCTCATTAAACAGGCTGGCGCGCAGCCCGGCATAGCGCGGGGACATCCAGCCAAAGCGCTGGTTGCTCAGGGAGTCATACCAGGAGCGGCCGGTGTAGGTGTCCAGCACCGTGCCGCGCAGGTAGAGCCGCTCACTGGTGCGCACGTTGAGTACGGGCGTCCAGGAGATGTCCGGCTTGCCGCCCAGGCCTTTTTCGCCCATGGGCTGATAGCCCTGGGAGGACAGGGTAAACATGTTGCGCGTGGCGGTGAAGAAGAACAGATCCTCAATATAGCGGCGCAGGTCATCGGCCATCTGCTCAGCCTGGGGCAGGGTCTTGCGCTCATTCGGGGTAAGGGCGCTGGCCAAAAAGACCAGGGCTAAGGCGATGGCCAAAGCGCGGATCAGGAGCGTTTTGGGGCGCGCGGTGCGCGGCCGCTCATCTGGGCTTTGGCTGATATAGATATACAAAAGCGGCAGGCACAGGACCGCCGGCAAATACATATTGATGTCGTTTCGCGCGCCCAAAAACCACAGCATCAGCATGGGGGTCACCATCAGCGGCAGGGTAAAGCTGGGGTCGCCCTCCATCAGCAGGCGCGCGAACAGAGAAAAGAGCAGCAAAAGCAGCGGCAGCAGCGCGTCCATATACAGGGTGAGGGCATGGGACACCGCCGCGCCGGAGGCCAGGCTGCGGGTAAAGCTCAAGACCCGCGCGGGGATGGAGCCGGGGAAGAGCAGGGCGCTTGTCACCGTGCCCGCGATGACGCCAAGCGGCACCAAAAAGCGCAGCCGGCGGGGCATGACGCTGTAGGCGGTGATGAGGCCGGATGCCAGCAGCGCGTAGATGAGCGCCATCACGTTCTCATTGCTTAAATGCAGGGCGGACAGCAGCGGCAGCGCCAGCGCCCAGGCGATGAAGGCAGTCAGCAAAAAGGCGAAGACATGCCCCTTTTTGGTCCTATGCAGGTGTGACATAGTTGACCTCCACCATATGCTGCTGCAACCGCTGGATATAAGGGGTGTAGCGCTCATGCCCCGCGTCAAAGGTAATCAGATAAAAGCGCACGTTGGGGCCAGAAGCGCGGATGTTGTTGACGCCCTCCACAATGCTGGCGTCAAGCCGCGTGGTGATGACCACCGTGGCGCCTGTCCTGCGCATGCGGCGCAACTCCAGGTTCAACACGCGCTCAAAGGGCTCCCCGCCGCGGAAGAGCTGGTAGGCCAGTTCCGCCTTCAGAAGGTGCAAAGCGCCGCTGCGGTCGGACTGGAACTCCGTCTGCGTGGCGCCATACAGGGGCAGGCGCACCGGGTGCTCGCCGGCCATCTGCATGGCGGCTACCGCCAGCGCGGTTTCACACAGGGTGTCCCTCAGCCGCAGCCGGCCGTCCTGCTTGCCCTCCCCGCCCACGGGCTCGGTACAGTCCATTAAAATCAGGGTGTCCGGCGGCGCGGGCACCTCAAAGCGGCGCACCACCAACTCGCGCGTGCGGCTGGACAGCTTCCAGTGGATGCGCTTGAAGGGGTCGCCCTGGCGGTAGGGCCGCGTATCCTCGGGCGAGGTCACGTCCTCCCCGGTGCGGTTGGGCAGCGCGCGCCCGTCATCCATCTGGGCAAAAGGCATGGGTTGCACCTCAAAGCCGCGCGGCAATACCAGCATCTGCGGCAAGGATGTTTTGATGGTTTTTTTCAGGTTGAACAGGCCAAAAATATCGGTGAACTTCATGGCCTGCGCGCCGCAGGGCCACACGCCCACATGGTTGAACAGCAGGTTAAAATCCGCCGTCTTCTCCCCTAAAAAACCGGGGTACAGCTGCACCTCGCTCTTGCCGTCAGGCAGGCTGAGGCCAAGGCTGACCGGCCCCGCGGGCAGCGGGTTGCGTGTGGCAAGCCCCACTATAAGCCGCGCTTTGCCGCCGCGCTCCACCTGCAGGCTGTCCATGCCCTGGGTGATGGCGGTGAGCTGCCGGGCCAAAAGGACGCTGACGCCGCTGTATATAATCATGAAGATCAAAACCCAGGCGATCAAATAAAAAACCGGCCCGCCCAGGGACAGGGCGGACATGCCGGTCATGATCAGCACGCCCAGGGCGGTATACAGCCTGCCTGTCATCCCTTGGCGCCTGGCACGGGCAGGGTATCGATGATGCCGGAGAGGATGGCCTCCGCCGAGATGCCCTTCATCCGGGCTTCCGGCGTCAAAATCAAGCGGTGGGAAAGCACGCTGTGCGCCATGCGCCGCACGTCATCCGGCAGAATATAGCCGCGCCCGGCCAAAACGGCGCAGGCCTGGGCTGCGCGCACCAGCGCGATGGCGCCGCGGGGGGAAGCGCCCAGTTGCAGGGAGGGGTTGGCGCGCGTGGCAGCCACAATGGTGGCCACATAGCTGCGGACCTCGCGGCTGGCATACACGGTGCCGATCACCTCCTGCATGGCGATGATCTCCGCCGCGTCGCACACGGGCTGCAGGGATTTCAGCGGGGATACCTGGCTGGAAAACCGGTCCAGCACGTCCATTTCTTCCTCAATGGAGGGGTAGCCAATCATCACCCGCAGGAAAAAGCGGTCCATCTGCGCTTCGGGCAAGGGATAGGTGCCCACAAAATCAATCGGGTTTTGGGTGGCTAGCACCATGAAAGGCCGCGGCAGCGCGCGCGTGACGCCGTCCACCGTCACCTGGCCCTCCTCCATCACCTCCAGCAAACTGGACTGCGTCTTGGGGGAGGTGCGGTTGATCTCATCCGCCAGCAAAATCTGTGTCATCACCACGCCCTCGCGGTACTCCATGTCCCCGGTCTGGGCGTTGTACATGGTAAAGCCGGTCACGTCAGAGGGCGTGACATCCGGGGTGAACTGGATGCGGTTGAAGCTGCAGTCAAGGGAGCGGGCCAGCGCTGCGGCCAGCGTGGTCTTGCCCACGCCGGGCACGTCCTCAATCAATACATGCCCCTTGCACAACAGGGCGATCAAGGTCAGCTCAATCGCCTCGTCCTTGCCCACAATCACCTTGCGGACGTTGTTGATGAGAGCATGCACCAGGCTGCGGGGGTCAAAATTCATAAGGCTGTGTTCCTTTCAGGAAATCCTGCGCGAAGCAAACAATCAAGGTTTTTTCCCTCGTCATATAAACAACGGGGGACGGCCTGGTTTTCATCCCTGGCGCATCCCCCATTATAGCCGTGCTTACACAATGGCGCAACAAAACTGTAAAATCTACGTAATATTCAAAGCCTGGTAGCGGTATGAAAAAACCGTGCTGCCAGCACGGTCAGAGCGAAGACAAAGCGGTTTTAGCGATTAAGCTAAGACCGCTTCGTTGTTCAACCATTTTCGTCTGTTCAACGATTCAAGGGCACTAAAAGCCGCTTCCATCAGCGAAATCAAAAAATGAGCATAAAAACAGCCTCCAAGAGGCCCATTTCCATCCGGTTTTCCTTTCATCTTCAGCATCTTGGCCAGTTTCTTCAAGTTCATACACGCATAGGTCAGGCTCACCTTCATATTCATTCGAGCTTTACCGTACATGTGCGTGTATCGCAGTCCATGGTATTCCTTCGCTGTACCAAAGATCCGCTCAATTGTTTCTTTTCGCTTTTTGTACAAGTCCTTCATGCCCAAAGTGTGCCGAATGTCATCGCATATTTCCAGATAATTCGCCCATACATGACGGGTCACTACCTTGGTTCGGTTCGCACTCTGGGTGCATTGCTGCAGATACGGGCATATTCTGCATTCTTCGGGATTGCTCTTGTATTCACGGTAACCATTTCGGTTGGTGGTGCTGTACTTCAATACCTTGTTGCTTGGGCAAATGTAGCAATCATAAAACTCATCGTACACATACTCATACTTCTTAAAGAATCCGTCTTTTGTCATGGGGCGTGTGTAGGGAAATACCGGGGTAATGCCCGCATCCAGCAGTAGTTTGGCAATCGCGGGCGTCTTGTAACCGGCATCCGCAATGATTTTCTCTACCCCGATTCCCTTTAACTTCTCATACAAACCCACAAAGGTTCTGCTGTCATGTTCATTGCCCGGATTGACATCATAGCCCAGGATCCAACCGTGCTTGTCAGCTGCTGTGCTCACTCCATACGCAAAGACCTGTTGGTGTTCCCCTTTGTGAAACCAGCCACTTTCAGGGTCAGTTGTGCTGACTTTTATTTCTGTCGCTTCACCACCGGCCGAGTCGTCTCCGGCATCAATCTTTTCTTTGAGTGGCTTTTTGCCGTGGGATACTCTGTCCTGATTGATTTCCGCTTTCAACTGCTCCTCATAAAACAAAGATTCCTTCCGAGCCAGTTCTCTGCGTTTCTTGTGCGTGTTTGCTCTTGCCTTGACATGGGTGGAATCCACAAACACCTCGCTGGAATCCACGAAACCATGCTTGTAGCATTCCTCAAGGATGTGCTCAAAAATTTGCTCAAACAAGTCCGTGTCCTTAAAGCGACGAGTGTAATTTTTCCCAAATGTTGTGAAATGAGGTGGTGCCTCATGCAGCCCCAAACCAAGAAACCAGCGGTAGGCTACGTTGACATTGATTTCCTTGATTGTCTGACGCATGCTGCGTATGCCATACAAATATTGAATGAAAGGCATCTTAATCAGTGTTACAGGATCCATGCTTGGACGACCTTCGTCAGCTGAGTATCTCTCCTTGACCAGGTCATAAATAAACGTCCAATCCAATGCCCTGTCAACCATCCGAAGCAAATGATCTTCTGGGACTAAATCGTCGATACAGAAGTAGACTATCTGTGTGCGCTTGTCGTCTGAATCCCTTGTCATCATAAGGCAAAACACCTCGTTATCTCTTGCCTTATTATACCATATTCCACCGAGATTTCCCTTGATTTCACTCACTTTTTAAAGAAAAACAACAAAATCCCAGCTACATAGGGCCGGGACTTTGTCTTCAGTCTGACACCTACGATTGTAGGTGTGCTTCTGCCCTTTGCTTGCTTAGGTAAGCAACTTGATTGTAAGCAAGTTGTGTCAATAAGCAACATGATGCATGCAAATGATGACCAAAATTGTCTGAAAACCATATTTTGTGACAATCAGAGCGCATTCAAACAAAAAACAGGCGTGAAATGTTTGGAGGATGACAATG
>Ga0123334_1005393_pt1 | contig 12377 bp, 7 predicted proteins | sample BiotimSIPDNA_FD_89706 | JGI IMG/M metagenome (GOLD analysis project Ga0123334, IMG submission 89706) | Anaerobic biogas reactor microbial communites from Washington, USA - Biogas_R1 time_0 SIP DNA | ecosystem: Engineered > Bioreactor > Anaerobic > Unclassified | place: Washington, USA | collected... | reverse complement strand
TTGAAGTCGAGCAGGCCCTGCTCTTGCTTGTGCGCCTCGTATCGCCTGTGGAACTCGGCCAGCAACACGTTCATGGCGTCCACCACCGGCCCCAGGCGCACGCCGGCCAAGACCTGCCTGTAGCGTGTGAGGGCTCCGCGAACCGGCACGAACCAGCTCTCCATGGAGGAGGTCTTGCGGCTGGGGAAGAAGGCGTTTGTGGCATCCAGGTCCGCCGCCCGCTCGTCGAGAGAGGTGGACATCTCCAGCCAACTCAGACAGCTTCTGAGCTTCCCGAGAGATTCCAGCAGAGCGGCTCCCGGCTTGGCGACCGCCTCGCCGGCGGCCAGAGCCTCGCGGACCGCGGTGATGAGCGCAGCTTCGGCTCCGCTATCAGAAGGTGACGCCGGGATATCGAGCCGGGGACGCTCGAATCCCATTCCCCGCAGCCGGTCGTAGAGCGCCACCACATCCATCTGGAGACTGCGAGGGCGGGTGGCCAAGACCTCGAGTGTAGCCTCGTCCGCCTTCTCGGCCACCGCCTCCCAAGCCAGCCTCGAGATCTGGCTCTTGAGGAGTTTCGCAGCCTCCGCTTCGAGCACGCGGAACGCCGGGTCGACGCCCGCGTCCAAGGACCGGTCTCCGATGAGACGCCGGCAGAGTCCGTGGATGGTGCCGATCGTAGCCGAATCGAGCGCTCTGGCAAGGTCGGCACGCCCACATTCCTCGAGGCTCTGCCGGATACGCGACACCAGTTCTCCCGCGGCCTTGCGGGTGAAAGTCACAGCGGCCATTCGATCGACTGGGATTCCCTCTTCAATCAAGGCGCGGACGAAGTACGCCACCAACAGCCGGGTCTTGCCGCTGCCCGCGCCGGCCGACACCAACACCTGCGAACGCTCGTCGAAGAGGGCTTCTCTCTGCACCTCCGACAGCTTCATCCCGTCGATGACGCTCACCATCGGTGACCTCCCCGCCGCGCACGGCACACCGGACCCAGCTCACACCACGAGGGGCAACTGCGCTCGGGCCGCGGCTCGATGATGCCCGACCGCACGCCCTCCACCGCCGACATGGCGACCTCCCGTACCGCTTCGAACAACCGGCCGGCGTCCTCGTCGTCCAAGACTCGATACTCCCGGCGCTCTGAGCCGAGAGGCTCTTCCGATCCTGCTCTCACCACGCCAGAGCGTGTCTTGGTAGACAACCCCAGGTAGGCGCCCCCACCCACGGCCGCGCCGGCTCGCCCGGCCTCCAAGGCCATGAGGTACAGCGGCAACTGCAGCGCCTCACCGGTTCCGATTGCGGACTTGGAGGGTATGGAACCGGTCTTGTAATCGAAGACGTAGAGGCTCCCCGTCTCGGGCTCCACATCCACCCGGTCGATACGCCCGCGGAGCTTCAGCCCACCGATATCGACTCCCCCCTCGCCACCGACCCACATCTCGGCCTGGGACATGACGAGCGTGGTACCCGACGATGCCTCCATATGGAAAAGGTTGCGCGCCATCAGGCGCAGGCGCCTGCCGGCAAGACGTCGCTCGCCGGGGCTCCCCGGGCACTCTTCGCCTGCCACGAGACCGTCGATGACACGGGCCGCGATACGCTCGGCCATGGGCACGTCGTTGGCGCGCAGTGGCAGCACCCCGGCAGAGGCGAGCTCCGTGTAGACGATGCTGAGAGCTCTATGGAGCAGCTGCCCCGCCACCCTGTTGTCGAGCTCCAGGTCCAGGTCTTCAGTCCCGACCACACGTTCTACGAACCATCTGAAAGGACAGTCGACATATGCTTCGAGCGCAGAGGGACTGAAGCACTCCATGGCCTGGAGCGCGGCCAACACCTCAGGAGCGACGAGCCTGGCCGGCAGACGATGCCACGGTCGCACCGTGACACCGAGTCCGGCGCCGCTCGAGTCGCCGACGGAGCCACGAGCGACGCACGCCCGCAGATAGTGACGGGGCGAGGGCGCGGTCTCAGGAGCGAACACCAGCTCGGCAAGGGTGCGCGAAGAGTGCTCGTCGTTCTCCACTCCCAGCAACTGCTTCGCTGAACCCCAGAAATACGACGGCGTGGCATCGCCACCGTCGTCCTCGGCGTCCCGGGCGCTCAGATAGAGCACCTGTGAAGCTCGGGAGACCGCGCTCACGAAGAGGGCCGCCTCCTCATCGGGCTCCGGGTCGAACAGCCCCTCTCCGATAGCGTCGAGCCGCGCCCGCTGCGACGCGCTGAGAAGCGAGACCCTACCCGGACGCCCGGGGAACTCCCCCTCCACCAGCCCCAACATGAAGACCGCCTTGAACCGCCGCGCCCGCGCCCGTTGCGCGCTGAGCACCTGCACTGCCTCACCGTCCGCAGTCCGACCCCCCGGCACAGCGACCTCCGCCAGTAGCTGGAGGGCCAGACGAGGGTCGAGACCCCGGCCGTCCTCCCCAGGCGCGGCGTGCAGCATGGTCGAGAGCGCGCCCTGAAGGGCGCGAAACGCCTGGGCGTCTTCTTGCATCTCGCGGCTCCCCACCAAGCCTCCCGTGAGCCCCGCGGACAGCATCTCCTGCGCCAACGCGCCTGCGGCCTCCGGCTGGAAGCGCGCGCAGACTGGGCCCGGCACGACACTTTGCACGTTTGCGCGCCCCGGCGCAGCGCCGGGCGCGCCGTCGCCCTCCTCCATCAGGCTCCAGAGACGTTCGACTTCACCCAGTCCCCTCTCCTGGGCCAGATCGCCCAGCACACGAGCACCGGTGGCCGTCCCCCTGCGGTAGCGCAGCTCCAAGTCGTTGACGGCCTCTCGCGCGATCCCACTGTACGGACTGCGCAGGTAGGCAAAAATACTGTGCGCATCGTCGAGCGCCACGCCTCTGAGCACGGAGAGGAAGGCGTGGCCCATCCCCGTCTCGCGAAGCACTCGGCGTTCGTCGATCTGATGCGGGATGCCACACGACGCGAAGACGTGCTCGAGAAGGCTGCTCCAAGCCCCGACGTTGCGGACGATCACAGCGATGTCTGCAGGCCGGAACCCCTTCCGCAGCAGGCCCGCGATCTCCTGAGCGGCCAGCTCGGCCTCAGCACGTCTGCCAGACGCCAGCAGGAAGCGGACCCCCCCGGGAGGCGCGGACGCCGGCGGGGGTTCCGCACGGGGCCCATCGTGCATGAGGTACCGCTCCAGAAAGGCTATGGCCGGCGAGTCGTAGGCCAGTGTGGCTTGGGTCACGTCGACAACCTGGACAGCCTGCCCCTTCCACCAGGCGATCTCATCGTCTGGGCTGAGATTGACAGACCGGGAAGAGTCGTGAGTGAAGGTCATCAGGACCTCCACCCGCCGGGACAACGCCGCCACCAGAGCCCGTTGACCCGGAGTGAAAGAAGTGAAGCCGTAGAACGCCACCGGCCGCGTCCAGCCTTCTGCCAGGCCGATGGCCTCTCTGACACCCGTGGAGCGGTCGATCACCCCCCGATCACCGCACCCGCGCGTATACGCGGCGGCCAGCCGGCGGACATCGCGAGCCAGACGGTCCGTCTGGGGCTCGAACGCCCAACGAGCAAGGATGTGATCGAGCTCCTCGGGCCTCCTACCACTCTCCCCCAGTTGCTGCAGCAGCGACACAAGGGCCCGGGCCACCCCGGGAAGATGCGCCGCCGGGTCCAACGCCTCCACGCTGGTTTCTTGCAGTATCCGCACTGCGATCAGCATGCATTCGAGCTCGGTAGCGTAGCGCGGAGGGTCCGGCGAAAGCAGGCGCACCAGCCCGTCGAAAGTGAGCGCGGGCGACTGCCCTACGACGCATCCGTTGCGGCGCGCCATCTCACCGGTCATCTGCCGGGCGTCGGGACCCGTGGGGACCACGATCACGGGAGATCGAGACAGCCGTTCGTGCCACCATTTGAGGACGTTGCCCATCTTGCCCGCGTTCGCAGGCCCGAGGACGACTGTCAGCCCTTTGTCAAGCGATGTCTCCATTTGTCCCTAGTATTGTAGGCCGCGGTCCGGACAGACACTGACCGCTTGTGCCCGTGTGCGCTAGTCTTAGTGCATGAGCCGTGACGAAGCAAAACTGATCCGTCAACTATCCCTGCTCTCTTTCCTTCTCAACCGGTCCCGTCCATCCACCGCCCGCGAGATACAGGAAACGGTGGAGGGCTACGGCGATATGAGCGACGAGACATTCGCGCGCCGTTTTAGCGGCGACAGAGCGGATCTTGCAAAGATCGGCATCGAGGTCCGCGTGGCCGGCACCCCAGAGACCGCGGAGGCGGCCGAGTCACAGCTTTACCTGCTGTCCGAAGAAGCCTACAGACTGCCGGCGGTGGAGTTCACGCCCACCGAATGCCGGGCCTTATCGCTCGCCCTGACGGCCCTCGACGGGCGCTTCGCCTACGCCCGTCCCCTCCGTCTGGCCCTGACGGCCATTCTGCGGGGGCGCGAGGACATGGTGCGCACCGAACTCGAGCAGCTGCCGGTGGCCCTCGCACCGGACGAGGATGCGAGACGGGCGGGCAAACAGCTGTCCCGGCTGGAGGAGGCGGTCACGAGATTCAAGACGGTGCGCTTCGCGTATCCGACCGCAGATGGCGACGCACTGGAGAGGACCATCGATCCCTATAGCCTCTTCCTCTTCCAGGGACACTGGTACGTGGTGGGCCACGACAGGCTGCGCGACGGTATCCGGACCTTCCGGGTCGGGAGGATCCGCGGGCCGGTAGGTTTTCTCACCGAAAAGTCCCGCGACTTCACCGTTCCGCCCGACTACGACCCCGATCACTACAGAGCCCGGCCCCCGTGGCTGATAGGCTCCACGAAAGGGGCGGCGACCGTCCGCGTGGGTGAGGATCTCGCCTGGTGGGTGAGGCGTCTCGTGCCGCATGTGGAGTTGCTCGCCGAGGAAGACGACGGCTGCGCTCTGTTCTCCATGCCGTACGCGGATGAATCGGTACTGCTGTCGTGGATCGCGGGATCGGGAGGTTGCACCGAACTGCTCGAGCCCGCGAGACTCCGGGCTCGCCTGCGTGATGCGCTTCTTGAGACCGGCCGGGCCCATGCCGCCCAGCCGCCCCGCGCCGCCACAGCGGCGCCGGGGCCCGGCGATCAGAGCCGCCCGACTTTCAAGCAGGGCAGGCCCGGCAAGACCGCCAAGGCGACGCCCCGGCAGGTACGGGACCACGCACAGGCCGGTCCCATCGCCCCCGAGCACCTTGCGCGGGCCATCGCCTTACTGCACTACCTAGTCGACGAGCAGAGGCCGTCTACCATCACCTGGGAGACGCTCGAGAACGACCTCGGTCTGTCACGGGCTGAAGTGGAGACCGATGTATCGCTCATCAACCTCATGAACTTCGGCGGCGGCACATACGTGCTGACGGCCGAAGCCGGCCCGGAGGGGATCCACGTAGTCCGCGACATCATGGCCGACACGTTCGCCGAGCCCGCACGGCTCTCGCCCGTCATGGCGCGCGCCCTCCTCCTGGCGCTCGACCTGCTGGGTGACACCCTTGCGTTGGAGGGTCTGGAGTCACTCGCGTCGGTCCGCGAGAAGGTCGGCGCCCTCATAGGCACCGATCGGCCCGACGGAGCCGTCATCGTGGATGAGATGGTCCCTCTTGATCCCGAGATCGTGGAAGTGCTCAACCACGCCATCCGCGACCACCGCTTGGTCTCCATCGACTACTTCACAGCGGCCCGTCAAGAATTGGGGAAGCGGCTCGTCGAGCCGTACCTCCTGTTCCGTTCGCCGGACGGCTGGTATCTCGAAGGCTACTGTCTGAGCGCACAGGCGCAAAGGACATTCAAGCTGGAGCGCATCAGGAGCGCCACCCCCACCGGTGAATCGTTCGACCCCCGTCCGGAGGTCGATCTGGCAAGACGGCGGGCCGGGCAGGCCTTCCTACCCGACGATGTGGCGATGTGGGCCACCGTGCGCTTCGCTCCGCGGTGGCATACCTACCTCCTGGAGAACGGCACCGACTGTGTCGTGCTGCCCGACGGGCGTATCGAGGCCGGGATCCCCTATTTGGACGAGAGCTGGATGGCTCACCAGATCGTCCGCTATCTGGGCGAAGCGGCGCTGGAGAGTCCCGCCTCGGCACGGCAGAAGGTGTGTGAGCTGGCCCACGTGCTGGCCGCCCGGTATGAAGGTGCAGACCTTCTTCAGGCGGCGGACGCGTCACCGGAGGGCTTGCGGTGAGATTCATGGCTCGCTGGGTCGCGAACGCGATCTCGTTCTACCTCGCCCTCTACCTCGTCGATTCGCTCATAGCGCCGCGCTTCTACGTTGAGGCGGTATGGGTCGCCGTGGTGGTGGCAATCGTCCTGGGGTTGTTCAACAGTCTCATCCGGCCGCTGCACATGCTAAGGCAGAAACCCGGGTACGCCGTGAGCGTCGCAGTGATGACCGTCCTCATCAACACCCTGATACTGCAGATATTCGTCTGGACCGGCGCGTCACTCTCAGCCACTCACATAACCTGGGTGCTGGTGGCCGCCGCGCTCCTCTCCCTCCTCGCGGGGGTGCTCAACTGGCTGATAGGCTTCAAGGCGAAGAAGGAGACGCCCTCCGCTGCAGCCCGAAAGAAGAGAGCGCAGACGACGGTCAGTTGACCATGGGCATCTCGTGCCCGCGGGCCTGCACCATGAGCCGGAAATCCTGCGGGTTGCTCGCGATCAATTGAGCGTCCGAGAGGTTCACCAGTCCCTTCTCATAGAGATCGAGTAGGCTCTGGTCGAAAGTCTGCATGCCGTAGAAATCACCCTCTTGGATGGCGGTGTGCATCGTGTGAGTCTGGGCCGGATCGAGGATGAGATCGCGGATCCTCCCGGTCATCACCATGACCTCCACGGCGGGGACCCGTCCACCTCCGTCCGACCTGACCAACAGGCGCTGGGAGATGATCCCCCGCAGCGAGCCGGCCAGCATGATGCGGACCTGCTTCTGCTGATACAGGGGGAAGAAGTCGATGATGCGGTTCACAGTCTCGGTCGCGTCGATGGTGTGAAGAGTACTGAGGACGAAGTGGCCGGTCTGTGCGGCGGTGAGAGCCGTCCGCACCGTCTCCTGATCGCGCATCTCGCCGATGAAGACGATGTCCGGGTCCTGCCGCAACACGTACTTGAGAGCAGAACCGTAGTTCTCGGTGTCCAGGCCCACTTCGCGCTGGTTCACGATGCATTTGTGGTCGCGGTGAAGGATCTCGATGGGATCCTCAACGGTGACGATGTGCTTGCGGCAGTGGCGGTTGATGTGATCGATCATGGAGGCCAGAGTGGTCGTCTTGCCCGAACCGGTGGTGCCGGTCACCAGGACCATGCCCCTGGGCTCGAGCGCGAGCTTCTGCACCACGGCGGGTAGGTTGAGTTCGGTGAAGTCGGGGACCCGGGTCACCACCTGGCGCATGGCTATGCTGATAGTCCCTCGTTGCCGGTAGACGTTGACACGGTACCGTCCTACCGCCGGAGCGCTGAAGGCGAAGTCGATCTCGTTGGTCTCGCTGAATCTGCGGATCTGCTTCTCGCTCATGAGCGAAGCCGCACAGTCCTTCGTGTCATCGGGGGAGCAGGGCGGTTCGTCCAAGCTCTGTAGCTCGCCGTCCACTCTTATCATCGGGGGGCTGCCCACTTTGAGATGGAGGTCAGAGGCTCCGGCCTTGACCACCTGTGCAAGCAGTTGTTCGATGCTGATCATCAACCCTCCAGGCCCGCGTGGGCCTGCTCCTCACCAAGCTCTCCTCCATCATTGTCGGTGAAAAAGCCCGGTAGCTTGAGGATTTGGAAGGCGTTCTCTTACAAGACACCCTTCCAATAGGGCTTGGCTTCTTCGAGCGCCTCGCGCACGTCGGCACTCTCATCGGGCGTGGCCGCAGGAGAGAACGGCGGCGTGTCGCCCAGAAGCCCCTTCAGAGTCGCCACGATGGAGTCCGCAAGCATGTCGGGGACATAGCCCCCCTCCAGGAAGCAGACCGGACCGGGAACCCCGACGTCGCGGGTGAGAGAGAGCAGATACGAGGCCATCCACTGGAACGACGTCTCGCTGAAGGTGAGGCCTCCAAGCGGATCGCCCTCTTGTGGGTCGTAGCCCGCCGAGACCAGTAACAGTTGCGGCTGGTAGGCACGAGTCAAAGGCTCCACTAGGGTCTCGAAGACAAGCCGGACGGCTCCGTCGCCCTCCCCGCATTGCAGCGGGACGTTGACCGTGTAGCCCACGCCATCGCCGCTGCCTACATCCCTCGTCATGCCGGTTCCTGGAAAATGGCCGGCCATGTGAGTGCTTATGTAGAGCACTCGTGGGTCGTTGTAGAACGTGGCCTGGGTGCCGTTGCCGTGGTGCACATCCCAGTCGAAGATCAGCACCCGCTCGAGCCCCAGTACCTCCAAAGCGTACTTTGCGGCCAGCGCGATGTTGTTGAAAAGACAGAAACCCATGCCTCGCGCACAGGATGCGTGATGCCCGGGGGGACGCTCCAAGAGGAAGGAGCTCTGTCCCACCGAGAGAGACCGCTCTACGGCCAGCAGCCCCGCCCCGGCCGCCATGACCGCCGCGTCATACGACCGGGGTGAGATGACGGTGTCCCAATCGAGCCGGCCCCCGCCCTCTTCGGCGATCTGCCGTATCGTCTCTATGTAGCTCGCGTCGTGTACGAGTGCGATGTGGTCGAGAGGTGCCGGTTCAGGCGTTATCCACTCCAGGTCGAGGCCGCACCTCTCCACCACCGGTTTGGCCACCATGAGCCTCTCTTTGCACTCCGGGTGGTCCCCCGTGTCGTGCTCGACGAAGAGGGGGTGATAGTAGATGGCAATACGATCCAAATACGGCTCCTACCGGACGATGCGGCAGGCGCCGTAGTAGCTCTTGGTCCACACATCGTTGATGCGTACGTTCTTGCCCGTCCCGGCCGCGTGGATCATCTGGCCGTCGACGATGTAGATACCAACATGGCTGATGGGATTGTAGAAGAACACCAAGTCGCCGGGGCGCAGCTCGCTGCGTGACACCGGCTGCCCGCAACCGTACTGCATGCGGCTGGAATGCGGCAGGCTCACGCCCACCTTCTTGTACACGTACATCACGAACCCCGAGCAATCGAAGCCGCTCGGGCTCTCTCCCGCCCACACGTAGGGACAGCCGAGGTATTGCATGGCGATGGAAACGACCTCGCTGCTGCTGGCAGACGCGGGCACCGAGACCTTCGCGCTGCTCGAAGATCCCGAACTGCTGGAGGAGCTGGAGGAACTCGAAGAGCTGGAACCGCTCGAAGAGCTTGAAGAACTGGAACTGCTGGAGCCGCTGGAACTGCTGGACGCCGCCTTCGCGGCTGCTTCCGCGGCCGCCTTGGCCGCCGCCTCAGCCTCGGCCTTCTTTCTCGCCTCTTCGGCCTTCTTGCGGGCCTCCTCGGCCTTCCGCTTGGCTTCGGCCGCAAGCTTGGCCTGACGGATGGCTTCTTCTTTCTCGAGCTGCGCGATCTCGGCCTTCTTGTCTGCAAAGGCCTCCTCGTTGGCGGCCAACTGCTGCTGCACCTTGGCCTTGGCGGCTTCGGCCGCCACCGTGAGCTCCTTCTCGTCGCGGATCTGCTGCTCGAGCTCGGCCTTCCGCGTAGTCACCGATTCCTGGTACGCCTCGACCTCTTCGACGATCTTGGCATCCTGCTCGCCAAGACGCTCCATCATATCGAGCCGGTTGATGAGTTCGCTGAAAGTATTGGAGCCGACCAGGGTGTCGAGCACGCCCAACTGCCCCTGTTTGTAGATCTCGACAAGACGCATGGTCAACTGTCCGGTGGCGACGTCGAGGTCTGCTTCGGCCGTAGTCAGATCGGCCTTCGTGCGCTCCATGGCGTCCTTGGTCTGGGCCAGCTTGGCCGTCGCATAGTTGTAGTCTTCCACCGCGGCGTCGAGCAGATGGCTCAACTCGTCGATGCGTTCGCGCAGTACCTGGGCCTCGCTCTTCGCCTCCTGAATCTCGGCAGGCCCGGCCAGCGCTATCTGCCCGACGACCGGCCCGATGGCGATGAAGAGAAAGAGAAATAGGATAAGACTGAGATGCCGCCCGATGCCGCCTGACTTGCCGGTTATTATCGGTGCCTCCCTGCTCGTTCTGCGTTCAGAGCCACCCAAGGCGACTCCTCTCGTATTTCGGCGTACTCTACCATTTTCCTGGAAATAGGACCACACGGAAGGCCTTTCATCGCCTGGCCAGATAGGCCTCGACACCGTGCAGGATGGCAAGCGCCTCCCGGGCGATGACCCGTGCATCGGTCAACGACGGACCTTCTTCGGGATGACTGAGATAGCCCGGCTCCACCATCACCGCCAGTGGCTTCACCTCGCGCAGACACGCGTAGTTGCGCCCGTGTTTGCGGAGATCGACCCTGCCCAGCTCCCGGGAGAGTGCATCGACGATGTATCCGGCCAACCGCTTGCCGGTGCGGCACTGATAGAAACGGTTTGCGAAGTAGTAGGCCGCCGCTCCCTGCGCCTTCGGGTTGGGACTGCTGCTGTGGTGAAGACAGATGTGGATGTCAGGCTGCCACGCATTGGCCGCCTCGGTGCGCTCGTACAGCGAGAGGGTGACATCGGCGTCGCGCAGGAGATCGACCTCCACCCCGCGGCTCTCGAGAAGCCGCGCGAGCTCCCTGCCCAGAGCCAGGTTCACTTCCTTCTCCCTCAGGGGCATGGACTCCTTGCCTCCGAGTTCGGCGCCGCCGTGGGCCGGATCGATGCTTACCCGAAGCTCCTCGAGTGAGCTCTTGATGACATACCCGTCCATGCGGTCGGGGAGATTGACGAAGAACTCGTGTGTGCTGTCCTTGTGCAGGCGCTTCAGCCGGTCGAACGTGGTCTCCCCCACGATGCCGTCTACATTGAGCCCCGAGTTGCGCTGAAACTCGGTGACCGCCACCTCCAGCGCGGGCGAGAAGATGCCATCGACGGGGCCGCAATCGAAACCGAACTCATCGAGCCTGCGCTGCAGATAGAGCACGTCGTCGCCGCGCATAGGAGGTACGCGGAGGTACAGAAGCCGGTCGCCGGGCTGGTAGCCGGCTTCCACCAATTCGGTCCACGTGTTGTCTTCAACCACGCCGTCGGTGAACAGCAGGCGGCCCTGCTGGAATGCACGGATGGCGGTCTCGGTATGTGGTCCGAAGAACCCGTCGGCGCCTTCGCGCCCGAGAAAATACCCAAGGGCGGCCAGGCGGGTCTGGATATCGACCACCTGCTTGCCTATGTCTCCTCTGCCGACTGGTCGCATTTTCCTATTATACTCAAAGGCATGGTCCGCACGGTCATGACATCGGGCACGACCCGTTCCACCGAACGCTGGTGGACCGCGGCCGCGGTGATCCTGTGGATCGCCGCCATAGCACTGGCGGTCTTCTACTTCTTCGGCAACGACGGCGCGGGCTCCGCGACGGCCATGCAGACCACCGTCACGAGCGCGACGACCCCCGGGAACGGCCCCACTCAGGCCGCGGCCGTCTCTTCGTCGACGACGGCCACCGCTGAAGGCCCGGCCGGCACCGAGGCGCCCACCACGACGACCGTACCGGCCACGACCACAACAGTCGCCCCCACCACCACGACCACCGTGCCGCCGCCGTTGACGGTGGCAGCGAGCGGCGACGTGCTGGGAGAGCGGGGCCCCGGATACTTCATGGACAAGAATGGCGGCGCCGCGGTGTTCGAGAAGGTCAAGCCCCTCCTCGGACCCGCCATGCTCTCCTTCGTGAACGTGGAGGGACCCATCTCGACCACGGGCACCCGAGCTTCATGGAAGGAATACACGTTCCGCGGCCGTCCGGCCCTGGCCGACGGCCTGGCCTCCGCCGGCATCGACGTCATCAGCCTGGCCAACAATCACAGCATGGACTATGGGGCCAAGGCCCTACTCGACACCTTCGTGCGGCTGAACGACGTGGGTGTGCAGTGGGCCGGGGCAGGCGCAAACTCCGCCGAGGCGGCCGCGCCGGCCATGCTGATCACGCCCGCGGGCATAGTGGCGGTGCTCGCCTTCACCGACATCATTCCCGGAGGGTTCGCCGCGGGCTCGAAGAGCCCGGGCGTCAACGTGACCACTCCCGACCGCAAGAAGATCCTGAGCGCCGTGGAGGCCGCCAACAAGAAGGCCGACTTCGTCATCGTGAGCTTCCATTGGGGCGAGGAGTACACGGGCCAGGCCGCGCGCGCCGAGCGGAAGCTGGCCCATCAGGTGGTGGATGTAGGCGCCGATCTGGTCTTGGGCCACCATCCCCACGTTCTCCAGGGCCTGGAGCTCTACCGCAACCGCCTGATCGCCTACAGCCTGGGCGATTTTGTGTGGGACCACTACCGGCCCGTGACGGGCGAGACAGTCATCCTCCAGATCAGCATGCAGCGGGCCGGGCCACCCTCGTTCGTGGCCATTCCCATCTACCTCGACGAG
>Ga0123334_1005391_pt1 | contig 12379 bp, 5 predicted proteins | sample BiotimSIPDNA_FD_89706 | JGI IMG/M metagenome (GOLD analysis project Ga0123334, IMG submission 89706) | Anaerobic biogas reactor microbial communites from Washington, USA - Biogas_R1 time_0 SIP DNA | ecosystem: Engineered > Bioreactor > Anaerobic > Unclassified | place: Washington, USA | collected... | reverse complement strand
TGCCGGGCGAGGTTATACAAGCCGAAAGCTGCCCGACTGGGACAGGACCGTGAGCGGACCGGAGCGGTATCTTGTCATGATGAGTTTTTCAACCATGGATTTCTATACGCTCCGCGATGTGCCTGATAGCGGCATGGACAGCTCCATGGGCGCGCGTATTGCCTATGGACTACTCAGGGAGATGCCCTTTGTGGATACTGCCAACATGGGCGTGACAGGGCACTCGATGGGAACCTGGGCGGCCTGGAGCGTCGCGCAAAGCTTCCAGGACCATAAGGCGGTCGTGCTGCAATGCGGCGAGCTTTTCCCGAAGGACTACTACGACAGCGGGAACATCAGGTTCAACAATGTGCTTTTGCTGCAGGCAAAGTTCGAGGAATTCACCGCATTCTGCGACTATACGCACTCCACCAGGGGATTGATGGACACGGAGCTCAGGTACCGTGATTTTGCGGGCCAGGATGCGCCGATATCGTGGGATACGACCTACGGCAGTTTTGCGGACGGCACCGCGCGCCGCATTGAGCTTGTACATACGAACCACAGGCTTGTTACGGTATCGCGCAGGGGCATCGCGACTGCAATGCAATGGTTTGCGGATGCCTTCGGCATAAAGCTCTCCGTTCCTCCGCAAAACCAGATTGCGGTTTATAAGGAAGCACTGCTGCTGACAGGCCTGCTTGCCGCCCTTGCATCCACGCTGCCGCTGCTCGTGCTTTTGACGAAAACCAGGTTTTTCAGCGCTGTTGTACAAAAGCTGCCCAACCGTGATGAGACCCTGCTTCCGAAAAAGAAATGGTGGCAATCGGCGGCGGTCGCCATACTGATCAGCGCCGCGACCTACCCGTTTGTCACGCAGCTCGGCCACGGGCTGGTGCCGGTGCCCGAAAGTATATTCAGGATGACGGTCGGCAACGGCGTCATCACATGGTTCCTGCTGCTTGCCGTCATAGCATTCTTCATGCTCCGGTATTGGTATAAGCGCGGAGCCGGAAAGCAGATGGGCGCAACGCTTTACGATTTGGGGCTTGCAGGCGAGCAGGCGCCGGGCAGACTGCCGTGGGGTGTCATAGGGAAGTCGGCTCTGCTTGCCGTCGTGCTGGTCGGCTCGGTATATGCATACGCAGCCGTATTCGGCGCGCTGTACGGGCTTGATTTCCGGTTTGTCTGGCCACTGCTGAGGCCGTTCAGCGGTGCAAGAGCCGGGCAGTTCTTCGTATACCTGCCGTTCTATCTGCTGTTCTTCCTGATCAACGGCGGCGTCAAGCTCTACGGGCAGATGCGCCAGAAGGAGCTGTCAACCCCGGGCAGAACACAGCTTGTCTGGTGGCTCCGCTGCGTTGCCGTGATGCTCGGCGGTCTGTTTATCATTGCGCTGATCGAGTATATACCTTTCTTTATGGGCATCGGCGCCGGCATGGACCTGCTGTTCTCAAGCACATTCGGGGGACCGTTCATATCGTTTCTGATTGTGCTGATACCGCAGTTCATGATCTTTTTCTTCCTGTCGACCTATGCCTACCGCAGGACGGGATATGTCTATACGGGTTCCGTTATGCTCGCGATGCTGGGCGCCTGGGCTGTAACGGCCGGCTCCAGCTTTATGTAACCTGACAGCAGGCCGGCTGAAATATCAGCCGGCCTGTCTGCTTAAAACCCTAAATCCTTGAGTATGGATTCGGTCTATGCTCCCATATGGTGTACCGATTTTCAGGCAGTTGAAAACGTATTCGGAAATATGACAAAAATTCTCAAACTTAATCATTTCAGTGTTGACATATATCGATAGACAGGCTTATTATAATATTAAGTAGTTACGAAAACGTTTTCGATATGGAGGCTTCAATTGCTGACACTCAAGCAATTATCGGAGATATGCGGCCTGTCAGTTTCCACCGTGTCCAAGGCCATGAACGGCCAGCCGGATGTCAACCCCGAAACGGCGCAGCGCATCCGGCAGATCGCGCATGATCTGGGGTACCACCCCAACTCCGCGGCACGCTCCTTAAAAACCAACCGATCCTACAGTATCGGCGTGCTGTTTGCAAATCAGATACACCATGAATACTTTGCGCACATATTGGACAACATCCGCGAGGCGGCGATGGACTATGGATACAATATTACATTTATCTGCAACCGCATCGGCGACAAAAAAATTAGCTTTTACCGTTATGCGACATACCGCAACTGCGACGGCGTTATAATCGCTCAGGCGCGGTTTGAGGACCCGGATGTCGTAGAGCTGGCGACCAGCGATATGCCCATCATCGTGCTGGATCATATTTTCCCCGGGCGCGTTTCAATCATGTCGGAAAACCAGCAGAGCATGGTCGAAATCCTGCGCTATGTTACCGATATGGGCCACAGGAAAATTGCTTTTATACACGGGGAAGAGAGCAGCATCGTCACTCAAAAGCGTATAAGCGGATTTTATAAGGGCTGTATGGAGCTCGGGATCCGCACATCGGAAGAATATGTTGTCAATGCCAAATACCACAGCCCGAAGGAAAGCGGCCTGGCCACAAGGCAGCTCCTGTCCCTTCCTTCCCCGCCGACCTGTATTTTGTACCCGGATGATTATTCATACCTTGGGGGATTGAGCGAGATCGAAAAACACGGATTATCGATCCCCGATGACATCAGCGCGGTCGGATATGACGGAATCTATTTGTCTACGATCCTGCGGCCGCAGCTTACGACTTATCGACAGGATGTTGAAGCGATCGGCAAGGTCACCATAAAAAGGCTCATTGAGCTGATTGAGCAGCCGGAAACACAGCATGAGGAGCAAATCATCATAAAGGGCGCTCTTCAGCTGGGAAAATCCGTCAGGCGGATTGGCTAGGGCATGAAAAATCAGCAGCATGATACGGGAGAAGACAATGCACTACGAATTTGAGCAGGCAAGATCGGCAAAGGCATCGCCTGCGGCTTTATTGATCAGGCAGTTCGACCCGTCCCGCTTTTCGGGGGCGACAGATGCGGAGTGGTTGGACGCATCGCGGCGTTTCGCCGTTGGAGCGACAGGTCTTCCGTTCTTTATGCCCGTTTGCGAAAAAATCATGAACGAGCCTTTCATTGCCGATATCATCCATGATGCGGCCATCGGCAATATGCTGTTTTCGTTTGCCGAAGGCACCGTCCGCCTGTTTACAGAAGACGGCGAGCGTCCGCTTGCAGACAGTGTCAAATCAGCGCTGCAAGCGATTCTTGCACGCAGTGTCAACAGCCGCGGAAGCTTGAACGCAGACGGCGAACATATCATCGATTTAAAATCATGCCCGGTCGGTTCGCACTACGGCGTCAATCTGTTGATCGGCGACCGTACCGGCTTTTCCTATCCTCTTTTTACAACGCCAAAGAGCGCGCTGGATGCCTTCGGCCGCGGCTCTTTCCGCGCGGGAGGGGCTTTGCAGGTGCTCGCAACGCGCTATACGCTGTCGCCCGAAGAAAACGGCGAACCGGTAAACCGGCAATTCTATCTGGTTGAAAACGGAAAACGAATATTCTATTCTCTTGATGCGCAAACCAATGTCCGCACGGCTTACTGCCGCCACAGCCTGAACCACAGCGTGATCACCTATGAGACCGACTGCGGCCTGAAGATTGAGCGCACGATACTGATTCTGCCGCAGCAGCAGGGTATGCCCGAGGCAGTCGAACTGCAGCATATCACGATCGAAAACCTGTCGGGACATGAACGCGATCTGCGGATCGTGGCCACCGGCATGTTCGGCATTGCGCCTCCCATGACGGTCGTCAACGATGTTATTTATGCCAATATCGTGCAGGAGAGTGAAATTGTATTCGACGGGGAATGCCCCGTTGCGGTGGCGCTTCACGCCAAACCGGACGGGGAGAAAAATATCAAACGTTTCGCGCTTTTGCTTTCGCAGGGCGATACGATGGACGATTTTACGATGAGCCTTCCGTCGTTCCTCGGCGGACGGACGCTTGCCGACCCGGCAATGCTGGCCTGGCTTCCGTTGCGTTTGGAGCGGAAAATGTCGCCGTTCTTTGCGATGGGCAAGTCGTTCCGCCTCGGCGCGGGGGAAGTGCGCGCAATCGACAGCTTTGCAGGCATTTGCATTCATCCGGAAGACCATGATGTAAGCGCGCAGTTCGACGCGTCGCTCCATATGCTTGTCAAACGCTTCAAAGAGCCCGGTGCATTCGAGGATGCGCTGGGACGAGTGCTTGATATACAGCGGAAAATGAGTTCATATCTGGTTCCGAAAACCGGAGACGCCGATTTTGACACTTATACCGGCAGGAACCTTCCTTTCCAGGTGTATTACCAGACCTTTGTTTCCCGTTCGTTCGCCTGGACGCAAAAGGCGTACCGCGAGACGGGCTTCCGCGAAATACAGGATCTATATGCATCGATGTATTACCTGGTGTCGGCCGGCAGGGTTGGACTTGTACGCGATTTGATTTCGATGTGGGCAAAAAATGTATTCCGGATGGGTTATGCCAATCATGATTTTACCTGGGTCGGAAAAGAACCCGGAGACTGCTCGGATGACCAGCTGTGGCTCGTGCAGGCGGTATACCGCTATGTTACGCTGACGGATGATTTCGGCTTTCTTGACGAGGAGATTGCAGTTGCGGACGGGGACGGAACCCGGCCGCTCTGGGATACCCTGATGGCCATACTGCGCTACAGCGGGTGCATATCCGTCGGAGCGCACGGGCTTCCCCTTCTGGACAAGGCCGACTGGAACGATACGCTGCGCCTTGACAAGCATTGCATGAAGGGACCGCAGAAGGAAGCGCTGTACAGGAAGCAGCTCGAAGAATCCGGCCGGGAGTGGGGCGCGCCCCTTGAAAACACGCTGACAGAGAGCTGTATGAACGCGTGCCTTTTAAAGATTGCGGCCGACCAGATTGCCGAATTGTCCGAAAGAACCGGAAAACTGGAGGATGGGCGCAGGGCGTCAGAGATTGCCTGCCGCACCGCAGAGAGCATGCGGCGGAATGCATGGAAGGGCGACTTCTATGCGCGCGCCCTGATCAATGATAACCGCGAGGGCGGCTATACCTACTTAGGTGCCGCAGGAGACGGGCTTTCGGCCGATCCGGGTATAGACGGAAGCTACTTTTTAAACTCCTACAGCTGGACGATACTGGCCGGAATTGCCGATGAAGCGCAGATCGGTATGATGCTTGACAAAGTGGAAATGTATCTGAAAACCGATGCCGGACTCAGGCTGTGCACGCCTGTGCGCTATGAACTGCTCGGCGCCGACACGGCGACCGCGTTTTATTTCAGCGGCGACCGCGAAAACGGAGGCATTTTCAAGCACGCGGCGATGATGGCGGCCGCCGCTTCACTGAAGGCAGCCAAAACGGTTCAGGATTCTACGCTGGCAAAAAGGCTTGCGGATCTCGCTTTTTACATGATGGAGAAGACCCTGCCGTACCGGACGCTTGCAACGCCGTACGAGACGAAGGGCAATCCCAGGTATTGCACGCAGTACAACAACAGTCAGACCGGTGAAAACATCGGGCCGATACTCTCGGGAACGGCATCCTGGCTCGTACTCGCATTATTCGAGATGTTCGGCTTCGAACAAAGAGACGGCATGCTCAGCTTCTCGCCCGTTCTGAACGGCGGCGGACGCATGAGTTACCGGTTGAATCTTGATCAGTATGGAACCGCTTTGACGGTTGAGATAGAAAGCAGGGACGGCGCATTCCGCATCGGCGGGAGTACGGAATTCGAGTTGGACGGCAAACACTGTTCCAATACGATCCCGATACCCCGGGATAAAAAAACGCATATCCTCAGAGTCTCTCTTTGACCGCAAGTAAAAGTACCGTTGATACATAAATCTAACAAAAAGGAGAAGTAAAATGAAAAAGAAGCTAGTTTCTCTGCTGACAGTGTTGGCCCTGCTGATGTGCTTTGCGCCTTCCCATGCGCTGGCGGATGCCGGCAGTGAAGAGGCGTATCTGATGTACGCCGATTCCTCATGGACGTATCAGTATTGGGGCTCCGATGTCGACACCGGCGTGAAGGCGACGATGGCAAAGGTAAAGGGCAACGGTGATTACACGGTCGGACTCGACTTCACGGGTACGGCGGATGGCAAGGCAAGCGGAGTCGCCTTTACGGCGATCGGCCTGAAGACCGGTGAATTCACTTATCCCAATGCGACGATAGAACTGAAGTCGATCAAGATCAACGGCGAGGAAGTGGCCTTCACAAAAGGCTACACAAGCTCGGACGACGGTATCACGACCCGAATGAACCTGTACAATGAATGGGTGGCCGAGCTTCCCGCGGACGCCAGGAGCTTTGACCAAGATCTGACCGATGCAAAAGCGGTGATCGTTGACAAGGAAGCTTTTGCGGAAGTCGAGAAGATCGAGGTTACATTTACACTGCACGAGGCCAAGGACGAAGCGTTCCTGATGTATGCCGACTCTTCGTGGACATACCAGTATTGGAACGACGGCGCTGAAAGCGATGTGAAGGCGACAAAAGCCGAAGTTAAGGGCCCCGGCCAGTATACGGTCGGCCTTGACTTTACAGAGACGCCCGACGGTGCGGCGAGCGGCCTTGCTTTTACCGCAGTGGGCATTCAGAACGGCGAAAACACATTCCCGAACTATTGCATTAAAATTAACGATATCAAGGTCAACGGCGAGACGATCGAGTTCAAGAAGGGCTATACAAGCTCGGATGACGGCATCGTGACGCGCATGAACATCTACAACGAGTGGGTGACGGAGCTTCCGGCCGACGCAAGGTCTTCGGATGCAGTTGCGGAAGACGCAAACTGGATCATCATCGACAAGGCGGCATTCGAGACCGTCGAGACGGTGGAAGTGACATTTGAATATGCGATTCCCGAGACCCATGCATATATCATGTATGCCGACGCGGCGTGGACCTACCAGTACTGGGGCGAAGCGGTCGATACCGGCGTCGTAGCAACCGATGCGACCGTGACAGGCCCGGGCTCCTATACGGTGGGGCTTGACTTTACAGGCACGGCGGACGGTGCGGCGAAAGACATTGCATTCACCGCAATCGGCCTCAAGGGCGCCGAGGTTACGCACCCCGGCTGGTTTATACGCCTCGACTCGATCAAAATAAACGGCGAGGACGTCGCGTTTACAAAGGGCTACACGAGCTCGGATGACGGCATCGAAACGCGCATGAACATATTCAATGAGTGGGTCACGGAGCTTCCGGCCGACGCACGCTCGTATGACAGGAATCTGGATGAGGCCGGCTGGGTCATCGTCGACAAGGCGGCGTTTGCTTCGGTGGAAACGATGGAAGTCGCGTTCACCTATATCCGCGGCGAAGCGCCCGTAAAGTCGGCCGGCCCCGAAATCGACGTGGATGTGGCGCTTGCCGCCGACTACAATGCCTACTTCGGCATCCAGACGGAGAACTATATCTTCCGCAACTCCTGGAATGAGCCGAATTACGGCAAGGAAACCGACAACTTCACGCACCTGACCGGCTGGGACGCCGACAGCAATCAGGTTGATTACGGCGGAACATTTACCGATGCGGTGGTCGACGGAAACGGCACATATACGGTCGGTGTAGCGCTTGGCGACATGGGACTGGGCGAAGACACCATGATGCGCATGCTCTTTATTTCAACCGACATTCCGAGCCAGTTAATCGATGACGGCCTGGTTACGATCAGCGATGTCAGCACAGTGATCGACGGCGGAACCGCTCAGAGCAAATTCGCGGTCAATACCAGCGGGGACTATGTGCAGATCGACATACTGAATGAGTACAACAGCGCAGTCGGCACCGAGGCCATTCCCTACACCATGCCGGCCAAGGATGTTATGATTACTTTTACGGTAGCAGGATTCAGCAAGGATTCCGCGCAGGCGGCAGTCGAGGAGGCGCCGGAGGCAACTCCTGAGCCCGAGCCGACCGCAGAGCCCGCGCCCGAACCCGCTTCCGGTCTGAACACCGGCGCGCTTGTCGCGATTATCGCAGGAGCGGTCGTCGTGATCGGCGGCGTGATTGTACTGATCATAGTTTCCGGTAAAAAGAAGAAAAACGGCTGATCCATAGGCGGGAGTGCGTTTTCTCTAAAAGGAAATGCGCATTCCCGCTTTCCTTCATATCATCGGGCTTGGTATCTCACGGCGTCCGGGATATTCGTTCTTTTCACTGCAGGGGGAGAAAGACAGGTTATGAATCAAATACAAAAAAGACCGAAAACGCGCATGAATGCATCCGCAGTACTGTACGGCGCTCTTCGCATATTCTCGCTTTTAGCGTTCGTCTTTATGTTTTTTCCAGGGGTTAATCCGGGACGGATTTCAAACTTAATCAACAGGAATCTATCGCTCTTCACGACCGGCTTGTCTTTTTCCAGTCTGACGCTGAAGTTTGCCGCAATGTTCAGGCAGGGCGCGGTCGACCGGTCGATTTTTGTATTGTTAAGCGCTGCGTCGGTTGTCGTAATGCTCGGCGCAATCGTCTGCGGCGTCGGCGCATGCATGTCGCTCGGCAACAATCGTATGAAGTCGCGCGGGAACTGGCTGCCCGGAGCGGGCTCGATCGTGATGTTTGCGGGACTTGCCGGTATTTATATTTCCTATACGCAGCTTGCCGCCGCAAAGGGCGCGGCGCGCGCACAGGTGGTTTTTCCTTCCGGATTTTATTTTTATGCCGCGATTGCGGGTATCCTGCTGGCGGTCACCGCGGCGATCCTGCTGTTCAAACGCCCTGCGGCAATCGAAGAGAAAATGAAGATGCCGCAGAAGTACTCTCTGTTCATCATGCTGCTGCCCATACTGTTTTTGACATTCGTATTCTTCTATCTTCCTCTTTGGGGATGGCGCTATGCTTTTTTTGACTACACAGCCGGCGGCACTTTGAGCGCTGACAATTTTGTCGGATTCAAGTGGTTTACGATATTGCTCCGCAACAAGGCGACCGTGCGGGATATTGTGCGCGTCATGCGCAACACGCTTGCGATGAGCGGCCTCGGGATCCTTACGAGCTGGGTGCCGATGCTCTTTGCGATCTTTTTAAATGAGCTCAGGAGCAACCGGTTAAAACGCATCGTGCAGAGCCTGACGACAATTCCGAACTTCATAAGCTGGGTGCTGGTCTATGCCATCGCTTTGGCGATCTTCAGCACCAATGGTTTCTTCAATACATTCCTTTCACTGTTCGGCGTCGAGTCAAGCACCAACTGGCTGATGAGCGCCGATCATATCTGGCTGAAAATGCTCCTTTGGGGAGTCTGGAAGAGTCTCGGCTGGAGCGCGATCATTTACATCGCGGCCATTGCGGGCATCGACCAGCAGCTGTACGAAGCCGCAAAAATAGACGGCGCCGGACGTTTTCAGAGAATGTGGTATATCACGCTGCCGGGACTTTTGCCGACTTACTTTGTGCTTTTGCTGCTGACTTTTGCCGGGTTGCTCTCCAATGGCTTGGAGCAATACCTGATGTTTCAGAACCCGAACAACCTGTATATGATAGAAGTCCTGGATCTGTATGTATACAATATCGGTATCGACGGCGGCAGGATACCGCTGTCCACCGTCATCGGCATGGCCAAATCGCTTGTCAGCATCGCATTGCTGCTGTTTGCCAACGGTATGTCGAAGCGCATACGCGGCGAAAGCATCATATAGGAGGCGTAAACATGATGGATTCAACTTTAAAAAAGAGTATGAAACGCCGCTCGGGATTCCGCCGCAGCCCGGGGGATGCTGTATTCGACTTCCTGAACGGCGCCATGTTTGTGGCCTTTACTTTAGTTTGCGTGTTCCCGTTCTACTATCTGTTCATCAATACGATCTCGGACAACAACCTGGTCGCGAGGGGTGCCGTCACTGTCTATCCGATCGGCGTCAACATCTCCAATTACATTGCATTAAAGGATGTCAGCGACCTCGGCAACGCTTTTACCGTAACGATAACCAGGACCATCTTCGGGACGATGCTGATGGTTGTCGCCAGCGGATTTGCAGGCTACCTTGTGACGAACCGCAAACTATGGCGCCGGAGCCTCTGGTACCGGTTCATCGTCATCACGATGTATTTCAATGCAGGGCTCATACCCTGGTATTTGAACATGATGATGCTGGGCCTTACGAACAATTATCTGGCCTACATCATTCCCGGCATCATTGCGCCGTACAACATCATACTTGTTAAGACATACATCGAGTCGATTCCGGGGGAGCTCGAGGAGAGCGCGTTCATAGACGGCGCCTCCACATTCACGATCTTCCGCAAAATCATATGGCCCCTTTCCAAACCGATTCTGGCAACGATAGCGATATTCGGAGCGGTCGGGAACTGGAACTCCTTCCAGGATTCATTGATACTGATGAAAGGCGCGCCGCAGCTGTACACACTGCAACACCGCCTGTATGTTTACCTTGTCAAGGCATCCGACCTTGAAGCGGTCATGAGCGGCGGTGCGGGCACGACCCAGACGCTGGAAAACGCGCTGAACTCAAAAGTCGTAAAGTACACGATCGCGATGGCCACCATTATACCGATCATGTTGGTTTATCCCTTCATGCAGCGTTATTTTGTCAAGGGCATCATGCTCGGCGCCGTGAAGGGATAATGAACGATAAAAACAATACACAAAATAAAGGGGTGTTGTTCCATGAAAAACCAAGAAGGAATCAAACGAACCGTAACGATGGTTCTGAGCGTTATGATGCTCCTGTCCATCATGTCCGGAATCACCGCCTGCACGCCGGGCGGGCAGCAGGAAGGCGGTTCAGCCGACGGCCGGCCGGACGACGGAGAACTGATTACACTCGATGTTTACAGCCAGCTCGCCAACTGGAGCGGTATGCAGACGGGGTGGTATGCCGCGCTCCTTAAGGATAAATTCGGCGTACAGCTGAACATCATCAACGATGTGGAAGGCACATATGAAACGCTGATGGAGTCCGGCGACATGGGCGATATCGTCGTCTGGGGCGACAACGGCACGCAGTACAAGGATGCCGTAAACTTCGGGCTGTTGTACGACTGGGAGGAAGGCGACATCTGCCAGACCTATGCGCCGACCATTTGGGAAAAGGCACAGATCGCGCTGGAAACGAACCGCAAGATTTCCGGCGACGGCAAGATCCACGGCATAGGCTTTAACCTCGCCGCCAGCAATGAGGACCATCAGAGCTTTTTCTACACATGGGATCTGAGGTGGGATCTATACAAGGAGCTGGGCCATCCTCAGATTAAGAATCTTGACGATTATGCCGAAGTCTTAAAGCGTATGAAGGAAATCTGCCCCACCGACGAGAACGGCAATGAAACCTATGCGGTGTCGCTGTGGCCCGACTGGGACGGCACGATGGTCATGTATGTCAAGGCGATGGCAACGGCTTATTACGGATATGACGAGCAGACGATCGGCCTGTATGATCCGAAAACGGGCGAGCTGTACGATGAGCTTATGCAGGACGGTCCGTACATAGAGATGCTGAGGTTTTTCAACAAGCTCTACCAGAATGATCTGCTGGATCCCGATTCACAGACGCAGACCTTCGACCAGATGGCTGAAAAAGTAAAGGCAGGAGCGACGTTCTTCTCCATTTTCAATTTCAGCGGGTCGATGTCTTACAACACGACCGAGCACATCGAACAAAACAAGATGATGCTGTCGCTCGTTCCCGAAGAAGCCACGCCGCCGGTCTACGGCATGAGCATGCTGGGCGGCAACCGCATCTGGTCGATCGGCGCAAACACGGAGTATCCGGAGCTCTGCATGGAGTTTCTGGAATGGCTTTATACGCCGGACGGCGCGATGAGCATATGGTATGGTATACGGGACCTGATGTGGTATTATGATGAAAACGGAAACACCTGCTTCACAGAGTTTGGCCTCAGGTGCAACCGCGACCCGCAGCTTGATCTGGGCGGCGTGGAGTGGACCAGCTCAGAGACGGGCAAGACTTATCAGCTTGGCGCAAACTTCACCGACGGACAGCTGCAGATCAACAATACGACATGGCAGATCGACACCGAAAACCCGGATTCGAACGGGGAGACATACAACAGCGACTTCTGGCGCAGCATGCTTGGCGAGGCCAAGTGCGAACTTGAGCAGGACTGGCGCGATCATGTCGGTTATGATTATACGCAGGATTATATGGAAAGTCTGAATTACACGTTGATTCCGGGAACCTCGTATTCCGAGCCCAAGCGCGACGACGAGCTTGATGTTATATGGGAGCAGGTCAAGCAGGCTGTCACAACCTACTCCTGGCGCGCGATCTATGCCAAGAGCGATGCGGAGTTCGAGTATCAGGTCAAGGAGATGATCAGGATCTGCAACGAATACGAATATGACAGGATTCTTGAATGGAGCCGTGAGCAGGCTGCGGCCCGCTACGAGCTTCA
>Ga0123334_1005390_pt1 | contig 12381 bp, 9 predicted proteins | sample BiotimSIPDNA_FD_89706 | JGI IMG/M metagenome (GOLD analysis project Ga0123334, IMG submission 89706) | Anaerobic biogas reactor microbial communites from Washington, USA - Biogas_R1 time_0 SIP DNA | ecosystem: Engineered > Bioreactor > Anaerobic > Unclassified | place: Washington, USA | collected... | reverse complement strand
TCAAGAAGCATTTGCGAAAGCATTCAAATTAAGTCTTTCGCAGTTTCTCTCTCTTTTTGCCGAAGAATATGAGAAACAAAAGTTAAGTAGAAAAAAAGGTGTATCCAAAGCCGAATACTTAAATGTCGCTGAACGTACTAAAAATAAACGATACCGCACAAATAAGGATGAAAATAGCATTAAATAGATTATTTTTTTCTCTTCATCAAAAAGAGGAAAAAACAACTGTTTTATTTAAAACTATTTAATCAAAACGTCCTTGAGTAAGTCGACGCTTACGCCCTCGTTCTGAAATCAAACACTCCACAAAGAAAAAGAACATCGCTAAGCCCAAGAATAATTGGTACCGATCTTGATATATTTCTAATGATTGGCTATCATGCTCTTTCTTTTCAAGCGTTGCTATTTCAGTTAAAACTTTTTGTAATTGAAACTCACTTGGATTCGCATAGAAATAGAGGCCGCCTGTTACATTTGCTACTTCTTGAAGAGTTTGTTCTTCTAAGCGAGTGGTCACAATATTTCCATGAGAATCTTTTTTATAAGAAACTTCTCCAGATTTTGTGGATAAAGGGATTGGCACTCCATCTCTAGAGCCAATTCCAATGGTATAAATACGAATACCAAACTCAGCAGCCTCTTTTGCTGCTTTCACTGCCTCGTTTTGAAGTTCTTCACCATCACTCATTAGAATCATTACAGAATATTTTCCAGCGCCTCCAGAATTTTGAAACATCTGTATACCCTTACGGATCGCTTGTTCTAGATTCGTTCCAGGCATTAGCCAACCTGGATCCAAATCTCGAAGAATCATTTGAACAGAGCCATAATCTAATGTCAATGGAACCATTACTTTTGCTTCTCCAGAAAAAGCAACTAACCCAATTCGATCCCCTGTTAATGATTCTAAGAAAGCAGAAATTTCATGTTTTGACCGAGTCAAACGATTTGGCTTCACATCTTCTGCAAGCATCGACATAGAAATATCTTGTAAAAGAACTAAATCCAAGCCCCTACGCTCTACATGATCCAAAGAGCGTCCCCATTGAGGTCTTGATAAAGCTAGAAATAGAAATGCTATTGCAGTCAAAAGAAGAGTCACCTTCACTAAACGACGCCATGGAGATAAGGACGTTGATACCTTTGGTAACATCGAAAGAGAAACAAATCGAGCAGCAAGTTTTTTCCTTCTATGATAAGCATAAAAGAAAAGAAGGGCGAATAAAGGAAGTGAAAACAAAAGCCATAAAAAATGGGGTTCAGCAAATCTCATGGGATCCTCACAAATCGGGTATTAGCTAATAAAAGTTCTAATAGGATTAACAAAGCACCAGCCAAAAGCCATGGATAAAATTTTTCTGAATATCTTGAATAGGCCACCGTTTGAATTTCTGTTTTTTCTAACTGATCAATTTCATCATAAATATTTTTCAGTTCTTCTTTATTTTCTGCTCGATAGAAACGGCCTCCTGTCTTTGCTGCGACTTTTTTCAAGATGCCTTCATCAATTCCTTCTTCAGGTTGAATTTCTCTTTCTCCCCAAGAAATTTCTCCAGTCCATGGGTTTTGTTGGAAAGCTAAAACAGTCCCTTTTCTTTTTCCAACGCCCACTGTATAAACTTTTACACCCAAAGCTTTAGCGACTTCTGCCGCTTGTAAAGGAGGCACTAAACTCGCGTTATCACGGCCATCAGTTAAAAGAATAACTACTCTTGACTTTGCTTCCGATTTTTCAAGTCTAGCTAATGATGACATTAATCCATCTCCAATAGCCGTTCCGTTACCCGAAGCGGTCGAATCATTTACAACAGAAAGAATTTCTAATAGCGTCCCATAGTCAGAAGTCAAAGGGCATTGTGTAAAAGACTGCCCTGCGAAAACAGATAGGCCAATTCGGTCTGTTTTTCTTTTTTGAATAAAGTCTGCAATCACTGTTTTTGCATAACCTAAGCGACTATAATTCCAAAATTGACCCGTTTTTAAAATTCGTTCGGCATTCAAAACGCCTAATTTCATCCTTTCTGAATTTGTCAGCATATCAAGAATAGCCATAGAGCCAGAAACATCTAAGGTCAGCATGATATCCACGCCATCAGTTGATGTATACTCTACTTCTACCCCTTTTTGTGGCCTTGCAAGTGCTACAATAAAACATATTAACGCTAAAAAACGAAGTGCAGGAACAACATGTCTAAATTTTACTCGATAAGTAGAACTCGCTTTTTTGGCAATACCAAGAGCAGGAAACTTGATTGTGCTCTTACGTTTTTTTAGGTTATAGATATAATCAGCAATTAATACTGGAATTAAAAGCAATAAAACAAATGCTTCCGGATTCTGAATATGATATCCCAATAAATCCATTATTTTTTAGCCTCCACTCCACTTTTTTCTTCTTCTGGTTGAGGGCGAGTTTCTTCAAAAAGTCGATCAGCCCAATCATTCCAATAGGAACAACGTTCTTGATTCACTTTCATTTTGGCAAATTTTACAGGTTCTGTTTCTTCCGAAAAAAGAACCATTGATTCTTTATACGCTTGAGGTAAACCCTTAACATGAGCCATACGCCTGCGAAGCTCTGTTAATGTTGCATCCAAAATATCTACTTCAAAACGTCTTTCAATATAGCGTCTAGTAATCCAACCTAAAGCAGTGAAAAATTCGGCTTGATCTTCTTGTTCTAACAAATGTCGTTCACGTAATTCCTTTAGCGCTAAAACAGCTTCTTCATAAGGAGGCAATTGTATTATCTTTTCTTTTTTACTCCATTTCTTATGTATAAACCAGCCTAAAACCACGAGCAGTAAAACGCCTACAACGGCCAAAAGAATCCACACCCAATTTGGCAAACGGGTATCGGCAATAGGCCCTTCTGCCTCAAGAATATCGGTTTCTTCTCCTGTAGTTCTATTCATCACTTTTATTGCCACAGGATCTGTTTTAGTAAGGACAGTATCTTTTCCAACAACCACCTCTACAGATTGAGGCGCGAGAAAAAAATCACCACTCACAAAAGTATTTAGTGTAGCCTCCCAAATAAATTTAGATAGCCCTTTTTGTTGATCTTGCCCCTCATCTCTATAGTTTTTCATTTCCTTCACTTCAAAGTGTTGAAGGTTTCCTATAAAACTAGGCAAATTGACTTTAGCCTCTTTTGGAGCCCAAATTTCTATTGAATAATCAAAAATATCCCCTATAAAAACTTGAGAAGCACTAACAGAAGCTTTCACATTCACATCAAATGCAGCCGAAGCACAGACTGCACTCAAAATCAAAAATATGGAAGTACTTAAAAGCCATTTTTTTAAAAGCATATTTTGCTCCATTCTCATTAACGTTTTTTAGCTCGACGTCTAAAATGTTCTAACAAAGGGGCGGCTGTATTTTTAAACTCATCCTGAATTAAAATGCGAACAAAATCAACAGACATTCGATCAAATTTCGCCTTAATTTCTTTTGTTTGCTTTTTTGCTTCTTTCACAAAAGCCTCTCTAAAAAGAGGGTCTCCTGTATCAATTAAAAGCGTTTCCCCTGTTTCTGGGTCTTCTAATTCTACAAGCCCTACAGGAGGTAATTCCGTCTCGCGTGGATCCACCACAGAAACGGCAAGAACATCATGTCTCTTTCTTAGTACTTTAAAAGCACGATCATATCCAGAATCTAAAAAATCAGACATCACCACAACGACAGCACGCCGATTTAGAAGCTTTCCAGCGTATTCTAAGGCGTTTTGAATATTAGTGCCATGTTGCTTTGGTTTAAAGTACAGAATCTCTCGAATAAGCCTTAAAACGTGTTTACGGCCCTTCGCTGGAGAAATATAAAGTTCCACTTGATCGGTGAAAATTAAAAGCCCTACTTTATCATTATTTTTGATAGCAGCAAAAGCAAGAAGAGCCGTCAAAGTAGCCATGACTTCTCCTTTCATTTCTAAACCACTACCAAATTCTGAACTTGAACTTGCGTCTACCATCAATAACATGGTAAGCTCTCGTTCTTCCACGAATTTCTTTACATAGGGTGTTCCTGTTCTTGCCGTCACGTTCCAATCAATAGAACGTACATCATCACCAGGAACGTATTCACGCACCTCACTAAACTCCATACCATTGCCCTTAAACGAGCTATGATAAGCACCAGTCATCACTGCGTCTAAAGTTCCCCGAACAGATAATTCAATTCGGCTCACCGTTTTTAAAACTTCTTTAGAAAGCATAATCACCTACGGTTAACGATGAATTATTAAGGGACATCTACGGAATCTAAAATCTTTTGAACGATAGTTTCTGCCGATACTTCTTCCGCTTCCGCTTCATAACTTAAAATCAAACGATGCCTCATCACTTCCATAGCAACCGCTTTAACATCTTCAGGAGTGACATAAGCACGCCCTTGAATAAAAGCGTGAGCCTTTGATGCCTGAGCAAGACCAATGGAAGCACGTGGAGAAGCTCCGACTTCAATAAAGCTTACCAAATCATTTCTCTTAATGCTTGCTGGGTCTCTTGTAGCAAGAACTAAATTCACAATATATTCGCGAATACGTTCATCCACATAAACAGATTTAACCAATTTACGAGCATTCAAAATATCTTCTTTGGTGGCTACCGCTTTTGGCTTCTTTAATCCCAAACCACTTACTGATTCAAGAATACGCATTTCATCCGTTTTTCCAGGATAATTCACTTTCACTTTTAATAAAAAACGATCCACTTGTGCTTCTGGAAGAGGATAAGTTCCTTCTTGCTCAATTGGGTTTTGTGTGGCAAGCACCAAAAATGGCTCTTCTAAATGGAATGTTTCATCACCAATGGTAATGGTTCTTTCCTGCATTGCTTCTAAAAGAGCACTTTGCACTTTTGAAGGAGCACGGTTAATTTCGTCTGCTAGTACCAAATTTGTAAATAGAGGCCCTTTACGGGTTTCAAAACAGGATTCTTTAGCGTTATAGATTGTAGTTCCTAGCAAGTCAGCAGGCAACAAATCTGGAGTAAACTGAATGCGCTTAAAATTCAAAGAAACGGCGTCGGCAAACGCTTTTACGGCTGTTGTTTTAGCTAGTCCAGGTAGACCTTCCAAGAGCACATGGCCATCCGCAAGAATGCCAATTAAAATGCTTTCCATCATTGCTTTTTGACCAATCACAGTGTCTTCGACTTCTCGAAGTAGACCAGTACAAAAAACGCTTTGTTGTTTCACTTTTTCTGAAAGTTCTTGAATATCTGTCATTGTATCCTCTTTTGTTAATCTTCTTCTTTAATATCCATGAGTTTAGCAGCTAATTTCCATGTTTCGAGATTCATAAAAGAATCTCTAGAACCGCCACCATAACGAGCATGAACAAATTCATCCATCAAAGGCTTCCATTCTGGATAGTCCCCTTTTTGAATTCGAGCCTCCAAAGACTCTTCTCCTAAATGAACCTTTGCCCAAGACAAACACACCTTTTCTAATGCTAAAAGCCACTCACGGCTATCTGCAGCATGAACTCTTTGTTTAAGTAATAGAAAAGCTTCTTTTTGTTCTTTTGTGACAGAAGACTCTTCTTCTTTTTTCCTTTGTGCTAATTGTCGATGACGATTTCTCCAGAATGCAGCCGCCATAAAAACACATAAGGCAACAAATGCAATTAATAGTGGAAAAAAATTATAGGGAGATTCCACTATAATTGGCGTCGGTTCCGTTTTAAATTCAAAAGAACGTTCTTGAGAAATTGGAGCTAGAATTTTCATCGCAGGAATCGTAAAATGCCCCGTATCTGTGGCTACAATACGATAAATAAAATGATTTTCTGATAATTCCTTCCCTGCTTTAATGGAACGTCCAGATTCTTGACGTACTGAAATCTGATCTAAGCCTTTTACATTTACAGAATTGCCAGGTAGTAATAATAAACTACCTCCTTGAGACTGCCAAGAAACCGCAATGACTAAATCAAAGGTATCTCCTACATTTACTTTTTCAGGTACCTTTATCAAAGCAACGTGAGCACCAATTTCATCTACAGAGATAAATGGAGATGATACTTCATTCGAATCCTCAGCTAACGTATCTAATATTAAAGAATCTTGTTTCATTTCGTTTTGAATATATAAAAAGCAAATTCGCAAAAAATCATAAAAAAATCAAAGAATTGTTAAAATCTTGTCAAAAGCAAGCATTTTTTGACCTAAATAGGAAATCATCACTTATTTGATAAGTAACTTGTGATTTAATATAGATAGCCTTTTTAGAATGACTTTTTATTTAGAAATAATACCGATAGTTTTGCATAAAAAAAGCCCCGAAAAAGGGGCTTTCTACTAAAAAAGAACGCTAATTAAAATGGTTTAACATATTTTCCATTAATTAATTGAGCAAACATCATCTGTAAAATGTGAGTGAAATAAGAATAAGAAGTATTCCAACCTTCCGCGTTAAAACCATTCACACAATTCTGATACCATTCAGCATAAGAGGCAACTCCCATCAAACAATAAGAGCCTAAATGAGCAACAGCTTGAGTTGAAGCCTTGGAAACAGAACCATCTGTTGTTACAAAAGCCTTTGAAGGCATTGAACTAACAGCAAAAGTGGTAATTTGTGGAACAATAAAACCAGCCATTTTATCGAGAACTAATTTTGCATCTGGTGCACCAAACCAATAATAATCCCAAGCAATACGCCATGCTGAACGCACAGCCTCTTTACCATAGGTGTTATAAGTTAGTGTGCTTGATCCATTAGGAGAAAGTACAGGCAAGCCAGAAGCATCTGACCAATCTGGAACTAGCCCCACGCCAAGATTCTGTGCTGTTTTCATATAATTATAATTTGCAGTAATTACAGCATTCCAATCATGAGCAGGATCCACCATTTGGAATAAACGAAATGCCACTGGAGCAAAGTAACTTAAATTAAAAGTCACTGGCTCTTTATACCACATAGAAGAGTTGCCAGAACAAATTAAATAATTTTGACTGCAAAGCCCCACGATGGTTTCATTCCAAATAGCATTAATTACATTTTTTGCATGAGCTAAATAAACAGCTGCTAAATCAGGAGCAATCGCATTTAATTTAAATGAAGCTAAAACTAGCGCAGTTGCTATATCTAAATCAGCATCCGTTGCTGCAGATAAATCCTTCCATTCCGAGAAGGAATCCATAATCCAAGGCATCATATAAGAACCCGTACTCCCATAATCCCTTGTTACACTACCATATGCATATAAATACAGATTATGGAATGTTTCCCAATCTTCTTGGAATAGTGCAATTAGCATGCCATAACCCATGCCTTCAGAAACAGTACAACTCTGTTTAGCAGAAAGACACCCATTAGAACTGCCATTCCACTTCACACGAACGGCTGATGGAGCATTATTAATAAACCATCCACCCATTAAATTTGATGTGAGACCAGAAGCCAAATCATCTTGAAGAGTAGCTAAATATTTAGCCTTCCATTGAGGATACCATTGATCAACTAATAAAGGATTCGCACCCAAACCAATGAAAGAAGCCTGTACCGCAGAAGAAACAGGAGGAACATATACAGACGAACTAGAAATAGGAGTTATAATACCAGTGCTAGAAAGACCTGGCTCTGGAGTAGGCGCAACAGGATCATCACCACAAGCAGAAAATAAAGAAACGGCGATAATTGAAGTTAATAATATTCGTTTAATAGTCATAAAAATTCACTCATTTTAAATGATTCACTCCTAATATACTTTTATCTAAAATAATTTGTTATTCTTAAAAACATATTTTACATCAAAATACTGTGAACGAACTCACGTTAACTTTTTAAGGAATGCAAAAGCTTTCTTATTAGAACCAAGAAAGCTTTTGCTAAACATTGATTTTAGAAATTAATTCTTAATGAATTGAACCGTTCTTGATTTCATCCCCTGTTTGACTCTAATTAAATAAGCTCCAGATTTTAAGTGATTTAAGGAAACCCAATGATCACCAGCGGTCATCTTTTGAGATAAACGGTTACTGATTTCACGACCAGCTAGATCTAAGAATTGAATAGAAACTAAGCCACTAGATTGTAAGCTTAAACGAATACCTTCTGGAGTAGCTCCTAACTTAAACGGAGTTAAAATGTTTGAAATATTAATCGCCAGAGGAGTTGTCATATCAAGAGCGCCAGTGCCAATGGTAATCGTTTTAGTAATACCTTTGACAACACCACTATTATCTGTTCCTAAAGCTTCGTAATTATCGGTTTCTGGGCTATTAGCAGTAATGTTAATCTTTACATCGGTGGTTCCAGCAACTAAATTAGTGCCACTAATGGTTGCATAACCTTCATTACTGAAAGTATAGGTAACAGGAGCACGCTCGTATTGAGTTGTGTCAGGAAGCATGTCCGTAGTAGACCCTAACGCAACGGTTGCATTCTTAAATACAGAAGATACTCTTTGCATGTTTTTGCGGTAAGTCATTGTAACCAAAGTATCTAAAGCACTATAAATTGAGGTTGCAGGGGCTGTGACTCTAACTTCAGATGAGCCTAAGGATTTGAATTGAAAAGCCCAAATATCTTTCCCTTGCATACTTGCAATACAACCGCTTCCAGTACATTTAGTTTTTGTCACAGAGACTACCTCTGGATTACTTGATGTGATGGTTACAGCGGTACCTTCTTGTGTTGTCGTATTACTTTTTTGTTCGTTATTGTTTCCGGTAGAAGAATAACTGTTTAGTGCATTAGTACCTGCACAAGTTTTATTCAAACGACAAACAAAAGCTTCAATGAAAAACGATTGGCCAGGAACTTTCGTGGCAGTAAAAACGCTTTTGGTTCCATCATTTCCAGTAAAAATCACAAAACCTGCTTTTTTGACGGTTATTGTACCACCACTGATTGTAGCAACATTTTCATTACTGGATGTGTAAGTACAAGAACTACTAGCTTTTCCTGTAACAGTACTTTGGGTTTCTTCTACGGTAACAGGGTTAAAATGGCAAGCACCACTAGTATGACCTGCTGTTAAAGAGTCTTCCCAAGAGCCACCTTTACCAACTAAATAGTTTTTAGCAATAGATCCTGAAGTAGAAAAGCTAGCTGTTTGTAGAGCTGTTTTGTTATTTAAAGTTGTAGAACCAGTAAACAAAGCAGAGGCTTCATTAGAACCGTCATCGTTAGCAGCATGCCTAACTGACCAGTTACAGTTGCTAATTTTATTTGATTCCATAAACGTAATCCAGTTTTGAGATTCTCCAGAAGAAACAGATCCTGAACCATTGGCATCTGTAGTACCCCACTCTGAAATAAAGACAGCATTACCAGCATTAAGAGCTTGTGTTACTCTTCCTCCATAACTACCTACGCTATGTGAACCAGCGTAAAAGTGAAAAACATAGGCTACGTTTGGTTGGTTTACAGTTGAACCATTGGCTTCTTGAGGATTTTGAGCCCAACTAGACGTACCAACTAGAGCAAGGTTAGGGGAGTGCTCACGAATTTTACCAATAATAGATTCAGCATAAGATTTAATAGTGCTCCAACCAGTGTTGACTGGTTCGTTATAAACTTCCCAAATTATATTAGGAACATTAGCATAACGTTGGGCGGCATAAGAAAAAAATTCTCTTGCAAGAGCTTGTTCTGACTCTGCTCTGTGAGAATGCCAATCAATAATTAAGTAAATGTCGTTTTCAATAGCCGCAACGACCATTTCATCTAATGCTGCTTTCATAGTGGCGGCATCTGTTGTATAGGATTTGATAATAGGTTCTGATGCTTGGCCTTGGCTATTATAGTATTCAATTGCCATCGCAAAGCGTAAAACGTCTACTTTTAAGGTTTTTGCTGCGTATTCTACTACATCACTTGTATAATAAGGCAATCCAGTGTCGTCTGACCAGAAAAAGCTCATTCCACGAAGCATCACTTGTTTTGTGGGATTGGCTATACTCACTATTTTATTGCCATTGGTACCAAGAGCTCCGTATAGGCTAACTGGTCCAGCTCGCATTGGAACGGCAGTAGAATAAGTGGCTGCAGATAAAGAACTAGCTAATATAGACAAAAGGAGTATACTAGCGATTTTAATTTTTTTTCCAAACATTATAAAACTCCCTTTATTGTTTTATCTTAATTGTTGTGGATTGATTTGCGTCTTTAACATGAACAATTGATATTCCTTTAGGTAAATTCAATTCACTTAAAGAAATAATTCCTGAGCTTTTGTTTAAGGACGATGAATATAGTTTTTCACCTTTTAGGTCTATAATAGTAAATGTGGCTTTATTTGAAAACCCACTGAAATGTAATTCTGAACCATATAGAGAAAGATGAGCGTTTCGAGACGAAGTTAAAGAAGGAATCGTTTTAAGGCTAATGCCAAGAACAGTATAAATATTAGCGGGTTGCTTGTTGGCATTTAAGAATAGAATTTCTTTTAGTTCAAAAGAGCCATAGCCACCTTTCTGCATTTTAGGTTCTAGTTTTACGCCTCGAACGGCACTCATGTATTCTGAAGCTGTTCCTACAGCACTAACCCAAGATGGAGTAAAAATAGAGTCAAATTTACCGGTCCCTTTTACAGATAATGGAATATCAATTTGATTAAATGCGCTTGATGGTTGGAACCAATAACCAGGTTCACCGCCTTCTTCATCTTGGTCTAAAGTATACTTGCTTAAAATGGCTAGCCGAATAACACCTTCGGTTTTAATATTAACACGGATAAAAGCAACATCAGAAAGATCGTAATAATTATCGTCCTCGTCAAAACCAAGGACAACACCAGCAAAAGGATATTCTTTATTAGAAGCTTCTGGAGTTCCGTATTCCGGTTCACTAGCAATACGAAGAGACGCTTTTACTGAAAGTGCCGCACCGTCGTAAAATATAGGAGTGGATCCTGAATCAGGATACATTTTTGTTCCTGTGCCAAGCTTATCAGAGAAAGCCCCCCAAACAGAAAAACCACAAAATGGTGTTTTTGATTCAGGAGTAACTTGAGTACCTGTTAACGGAGTGGGTTCACGTAAAGCGGTTGGAGTAAATGCAGTATAAGAAGTCATATCATAAAAGTTTGGCATATTACCAGACAAAAGCAATAAATAAAGCACGTTAAGAGTCGCAGAAAAATAGCCTTCTCCTATAGAAGTATTTGGAGATGCTTTTCCTTTTGTATTGATAAGAGCTTCATAGATAGTTTCAACATAATTACCTGGGTCATCTGCAGAAGCCATAGCTAAGCCTAACCCACCCATATAAGTAGATTGAAGACTCTTAGGAAATTTTCCTGGGATATCCGTGTAAGCATTGTTCTCATAAACATAACCAGGACGAATATAGGATGCGCTTGCATAAGTATGAGGAACTAACCATGGGACAATTTTGTCATTGACCGCTTTGGAAGAGCTTTCGCCATACCAATAATAACTCCAAGCCATACGCCAAGGAGTTCTAGCCGCATCGTAGTTAAAACCAACGAGTCCTGTGGATACATTAGCAGATGTTAATTTTGGCTTACTTGTGCTCCAATCGCACCAGTCAGGCATTAAGCCTGTACGAGCTTCTTGACAGGCCTTCACTTTATTGTTGTTAACTGTTATGGCGTCATTCCAATAAGAGGCATCATTTGTAACTTCACCAAACAATTTAAATGCAGCAGGAGCAGCATAACTAGGATTGAATGCATCGTTCCAGGCATTCCCTGGTCGAATGGTTTTATCGCCATTCATATCATTATTTTTAATCCAAGAAATCAAGGCTTTAGCATCGTTTAGGTAAGTTGTGTTTCCCCATTGTTTATAAGCCATAATAAGGGCAAGAGCGGCATCAAATTCTGCATCAGAAGCAGAACCACTTGAAACATTTCCATTGTTGTTATTAACTTTCCAGTTCATTCCTGTGGCTTGATTTGCAGTAACAGCGTATTTTTTCCAATAGCCCCAAAGTTTATCAAATTCGCTTTGATAGTCGTTTTGAGCAGAACTCATGTACACCATTAAGAGCATGCCGTATCCAATTCCTTCAGAGACGGTGTATTCTGTACTGTCGTTAGGACTAATAATACGAGCTAAACCATCGTTTGTGGTTGTGTACCAAGTCCCTTTCCAGGTATTAAAAGCTTCTTGAATTTTAGCGGTATTTGCCGCATTAAACGTATATCCATGAGGGTATTTTTTATTTTGAGGAAAAGGAAAAGAAGGAGCCGCATTTGCAGAAATAACTGCAAATAACGACAAAAAAAGAAGGAGTTTAAAAGATTTTAACATAGGTACGCCTACTCTAAAAAGATAAAGCCATAAAACAGCATTATTTAAGTACTTACTCCCCAATATAAACAGAAAACGACGAAAATGAATGTGATATTTTATCTACAAAAACATAATGTTTACTTCCGTACACAAAATGTAAAAAAAGCTA
>Ga0123334_1005389_pt1 | contig 12383 bp, 8 predicted proteins | sample BiotimSIPDNA_FD_89706 | JGI IMG/M metagenome (GOLD analysis project Ga0123334, IMG submission 89706) | Anaerobic biogas reactor microbial communites from Washington, USA - Biogas_R1 time_0 SIP DNA | ecosystem: Engineered > Bioreactor > Anaerobic > Unclassified | place: Washington, USA | collected... | reverse complement strand
TGTCATCGTAGCCCAGGGCAAGCGACGCCGCAGGCGGAGCGCCGCCCTGGGTACAGCGCCTATTGCGCTCGTGTTCCTCGGCCTCATTGGCCCCAGTCGGCGCAGCTGACTGGGGCCAAAGAGGCAATGGAACCTAACTTTTTTTGTTTGCGCTGGCGCACGCTTTCAGCGTGCCTGGGTATAGCTGTAAACGTAATTTGTGAACGGCTCCTAAGCGTTCTGCGGCGCGCGGCGCAGCTTCTCCGCCTCTCCTACGGGTGTGTCTTGAGCAACGTGCGAAAGCCGTCGGCCATGATATTGATGTCGCAGCCGAGGGCTTTCCAGTGCATGAAGCGCCGTCCCCACACGTCGTCCTGCGCGGCATAGCCGCCAATCAGCAGGCCGGCGTGGAGGGTCTTTTCCCGAATCTCGTCAATGGCGGCGGAGATTTCCGGGTCGCCGAATTCCCCAGGCTTGCCGTATGACGACGACAGATCGTAGGGGCCGATGCAGACGCTGTCAATGCCCGGCACAGCCAGGATTTCATCGAGGTTGCGCACCGCGTCCCGGTGTTCAATCTGAATGATCACCATCGGCTCCGCTTGCGATACATCGAGGTATTCCGCCATGGGCATATTGCCGTAGCCGGTGCTGCGACGCGTGGCGAAGCCCCGTTCGCCGCCCTGCGGGGGATACTTGCAGGCGCGAACGGCCGCCGTGGCCGCCGTCGCGTCGTTGATCATCGGTATGATCACGCCCGCCGGCGCCAGATCCAGCACGGGCTTGAGCAGGTAGTTCTCATTCCATGGCACGCGAACAAATGGCGCGCAGCCCGTGCCACGAATGGCCATGACGTGGTGCATGGCGTCCACAATGGTCATCGGCGAATGTTCGAGGTCGATCCACACAAAATCCATACCGACATCGCCGGCCATTTCCGACACGCTGCTGTCGTACATCGTCACAATGGCGCCGTAGGCGGTCTTGCCTGATGCAACTTTTTCCCGGAAGCGGGACAGATTGTTGATATCCACGTTGCGCTCCTTGCTCACATTCAGCTTCAGTCAATGCGCCAATGCTGGAAACGAATGCACTGCCGGCGCCAGGTATAACTGAGCGCCACGGTGCCGTCGGCCAGCGCAATAATCGCCGGATAGGAATACTCGCCTTTGCTTGGCTCGCCATCGCTGAGGGTAAGACTCTGCGTTTCCGGCCAGCTCAAGCCGTTGTCAGCAGAGACATACAGATGCAGCTCGTCACGCCGGCCCCAGTTGCGGCCATCGCGATTGGCCGCCAGCAGCAACCGCCCGTCCGCAAGCCGCGCCAGGTCCAGCCCCGAGTTGTTGTTGGGCAGCGCCGTGGCCACCGGCAGCGACCAGCTCAGCCCGAAGTCGGCCGAGTCACTCCGGTAAGCCCAGCCGGCGTTGCTGCGCAGCAGCATGTGGACCTTGCCGGGCGCGGACTCCCACAGCGTCGGCTGAATCAACCCCAGCGCCGTGCCCTTGTCGTCCACGACGACGTCTGGCAATTCCACGCCGACCTTCTGCCAGCTGCGACCGTCATCGCGGCTGATGTCCACAAATGGGCGCCACGGGCCGCATTCCGTCGATCCCGGCGCCAGCACCCAGCCGTTGCTGAGGACAACCGGCTTGTTCTTGACCGGACCACGGCCACCACTATCGTCGCCGGCAATCAGCTCCGCTGGCCACGACCAGCTCAAATCAGCCTGGTCATACTCACAAACGTAGGTCCGCCAGCCGGCAATGGCCGCACCGACCTTGAAAAACAATACAACGCGGCCCGACGGCATGCGTCCAAGCACGGGATTCCAATGCGGCAGATGCTCCCCATTGCCGATCTCTGCCGGCGGCGACCACCGCGCGACAACAGGATCGAAACGCGACCAGCGGATGCGTACGTCATCAGCCCCCTCTTTACTGCCGGCAAACCACGCCGCCAGTATGGCGCCATCGGGCAACGCCAGCAAGGTCGATGCGTGGCAGTGACCCGCCGCCGGCGGCGTCACAAACAGCTCCTGAAGCATGGTGAAAGCGCTCATGTTACTCTCCGTCTGTTGATGCATCGCCGGCGCTAGCCGCCGCCGGTGCGGCGGCCGTGGTCAGCCAGGCGCCGCTGTGGATATCCGCAGGCACGCGACTCAACGCTACGCCCAGCAGCGCGAAAAGCGCCCACAGCAAAGCAAAGCCGGCCAGGGCGACTGCGAGATGCCCCAGAGCGCTCAGGCGCCGCTGAAATCGCGGCGCCGCACTGAGCCTCGCTACGCAGGACGCACAGAGCAGCCGCCCCTCAAAATCAACCACGCATTCCCGGCAATAAAAACGCCCGCAGCCCGGACAGCGCACCGCCGCCTCGCACGCCGGATGGTTGAAACACTGCTGGCGTATCACCTGCGGCATTAGCCATTCCCCCCAACATCACCGCCTGGCCCGGCAACCGTGACTACCGGGGGCGCTGGCGCCGCCTCTGTGGACGCACTGGCAACATCGGCCGCAATCCCACCGGTGGCGGGTACATCTATCGCACCGGCAACAGCAGCGTTTGTGTTTGCGTCGTTTTCACTCGCGGTGGCGCCAGCGTTGGTACTGCTGGCCATGGTCAGCGCTCCGCCACAGCGCGTGTCCAAAAATGCGCCGAGCTTGCGCAGGTGGCGCTGATAAATGACACTGCGCAGCCGCGTGGTCTGCACGGCGGTCTGCAAGTACACGCGGAAGCGCGGCGCGCTGATCAAGACGCCGATGAGCCCGCACAGCTCGGCTATCAGCAGCGGCCAAAGAAAAAAAGCGACATAATCCGCCAATGGCAGCTGGAAAAGCAGCGCCGTCAACAGGATCAGCACAAACCCGGCCGCAAACAAGCGCCGGCATAATGGCGTCGGCTGCACCAGCAGCGCCTGGATGTCCTGGTAGTGAAAATACGTGTAGGACTCGCTGAAGCCCACAAGTTTCACCAGCACGAGATGCTCGTCGTTGTAATACAGCGATTCCTGACCGGCAAGCGTAAACGAAGAAACGCAGCCCAGCAACTTCGAGTATTTGCCCGCCTTGTTCATCCGCATCCCTCGCTATGACTCCGAGTCAATAACAAACAAAACCAGAACCCCAAGACCGATCACGGTCACGACGCTGAGAATGATCTGGGCCAGCATAACGCCCCGGTAGGACCGAACCAGGCTGCATTCCTTGCGGTAGGCCCACAATGAGATGACCAGCGCCGCCAGTGCGCCCGGCACAGCCCCCCAGCACGTCAGCACACCCACCCAGAAACAGCTGCTGGCAATGAGATCATAGCGAAGTCGCGTCACCCGACGGCCCTGCCCATCGCTGCCATTCTGCGCCGCTATGCAGGTCGGGCAGAGGCACTCGCCAGCAAAATCCACGGCGCACAATGCGCAGAGAAAACGCCCGCACTGGCCACAGACGGCCTCGGCGACTTTCTCGGCGTGAAAATAACAGCTGCTGTCCTCGGCCAGCACCCGTCGGCTGCCGTGCACCACCCGCGCATCCCGCAAGGCCGCCGGAAAGAGCCGGTAACGCAATTCGCGCCCACATCGGGGACAGCGCGCCGCCATCTCCGGCGACAACCCGATCGGCAGGGTCAACGCCGTTGCGCACGCCGGGCATCTTGGCTCAATCATAGTCGTTGTGCCTCTCGAATATCCCTCTGCTATAGCTCAGGACAGCTACGGCCTGCCCGGCCCTGTCATGGTTCCGAGATGAGCTCCAGGCGAATGTCGTCCAGCAAAATCTCCACGCCCTTGATAACCGTGCCGTAGGCGCCGGTTTCAATGGCCGAACCGAGGAACCGCTCGCCGTCCTCCAGATGCAGCACGACGCTGAGTTCCTGCCACTCGCCCTTGCGCCTCATGTCGTAAGGCGTGCCGTTCTGGTTGGACAGCCATTTGTCTTCCAGGTCGTGTATGGCCAGCTTGGGATGCGGCGTGCCGCGGACGTCGTCGGGATAGGCCATCACCTTCATTTTCATGCTGAGGCGATAGCTGCCCCAGGGCACCGTCTGCGTCAGCTTCCCCACGCCGACGTAATTCCACGCGTTCTTCACTTTGTCACCAAAAAAGCGCAGGCAGCGGCTGCCGTCCACGCCCTGCCCGGCGACGACCTCGGTCTGAAAATCCTCACTGGTCGCCCCCCACGCCGTCTCCCGCGCCGCGTCATCAAAGTTGTCTTCGTACACCAACACGGGATACTCCTTGGTGGCAGCGACGACTTTCACCACGCCAGCGACACAGCCGCCAGCCGCGTCGCGATGGGCGCAGGCCAATTTGATCGCCTGATCATGTTCCGGCAGAACCAAACCGACGCGCAGCTCGTAGTCGCCAACCGGCAAGTCCGCCGGCAAATCCAAAAAGCCGCTCTGGAAAATTTCCACGCCGGGCTTCCACGCTGTGGTCGGCTCCGCCGGGAACTGCCGCGTCGCCAGCACGGGCCGCTCTTCACCAGCGCGCCAGAGGCTGACCTCAGACACAAAACTCATGGACGGCGCCGCCAGGCCGTCGTTGGTCCAGGTGATGGTCACCGGCAAGCGCTTGGCATTGCCCGTCGTCACCTGATCAAGATAGCTGACTGCCTTCGGCCGCAGGCGGTAGCCGATCTTACGCGCCACCCGCCGCAACTCGGCCTCGACTTCCGGATGCACATTCTCGCCATAAATTCCCAAATTGCTGTTCAGATACGATATCGGCTCCGACAACACCACGTCGATGCTCTGCGACAAGCTCCAGTTCTTCTTTACCATCTCGTTATATCCAGAGTGAAATTCGTAATTGCAGAGCACGCCCTTTTCTGCGTAGGGCTTGTACAGCCATTCGCCACAAAAGTAGCTGGCGCCATTGTGTTTCAACCCGTCCTGCCGGAAATGCATCCCGCGCAGAAACGCGTAGTCGTTGATCACGTGGTTTTTCTGCCCGCCGACATTGAGGAATATCCGCGTGCCGCGCGGCATAAACCTGTGATGCGCGTCAATAATGCGCCGATAGGCCATGACGTACTTGTAGTGGCTGTAGCCCGTCGCCGCCAGCTGCTCGGGCGTCCAGCGCGCCAAGTGCATCTCGCCCCACTCGCCGATGGCGCCAATGTCCATGAACTCAATGCCCGGCCGACCTTCCAGCCATTTGCCCAACGCCTGCAGAAAAATCTCCTGCTGCTCAAGGTAGCGCTCGTCCCAAAATACTGGATCGAGCTGCAGCTGCTTGGTCAACGCAACGTGCTCCACAGAGGGCACGCCAAGATCAAAAACCCACTTCGGCGTCACATATTCTTCACGCGCGTGCATATTCTGACTCATCACCCGGAAGGCGATCGGCACGCCGCGCTTCACATACCACACATCGTGAAACGCCCCCAATACTTCGTCAAAACGGTACACCCCCGGCTCCGGATTGAGCGCGCTCCAGTTGTAACGACAATACGCCACCCCGCATACCTCGTTCGACCAATGCTCCGCCGATAAGCCCGCCGGCGGATACTGATGATAAACGCCCATCCCCGGATTAAACAAAATGTCGTCACTCGCCGCCGGCTGGACCTCCACCCGCGCCGCACTGACCACAACACTCGCGCACAACCCAGCTAACGATAATACCACTCGACGCATCATGATCCGCTATCTCCTTGCTTGCCCGTATGATGAAACACGTTTTCTTTGCGCGACTTGGGTGAAACACTCCTGCCAACACCGTGAAACTAGCACCCGGGCTAAGTCTCGTAGCATCACCCCAAACACATCGCTCGTCGCCTGCAGAAGCGACTCGCTGCCCTTGCGGGCTGTTTCTCGCTTTGCTCTTCTAGACGACACCGCGCTTGCACGCGTCCGCCCGCAAGCCGCTACAATAAAACCCCACCCGCGAACATCAAGAAGGAACAGCACGTCACACACGGAAATCACGGTACAACAGGATGGGAAAAGTTTATCCGGTTTTTATCCCCTTTCGTGGTAAAAAAGCATGGTTTCATGGGTCAAAACATGAAAAGCGGAAAATAAAAAAGGACCTGCGGAATTAACCGCAAGTCCTTGATTATGAAGCTGGTACGAGAGGCGGGACTCGAACCCGCACGGTGTTACCCACTGGAACCTAAATCCAGCGCGTCTGCCAATTCCGCCACTCTCGCCTAAGGATCTGGGCGCCGGTTTTATAATTGCCACCGGGCGTGTCAGCGTGCATAATGTACCGCCGCCAGGGCCATTTTCCACGGCATAGCCGGAGGAACTGGCCATATCGTGTGATCGGTCAGTAACCACCCCGGTGGGGAAAACACCGGGGACAATTTGCAGGAAACCCACGGCCAGTCGCCGTCCAGCCATTACACATAGGTGGCTAACCAGGCAGCGGATTTCATAGGAGCAATGCTCTTCACATAGCATGCGGCAATCGCCGGCGATGAGTTGATTGATAACCATGCACAAGATCATTCGCCGAGGTTTTGAGCACCGAAGGTGCGCCCTAAGATAGCCCAGGGCAAGCGCCGTGCCGGGGCGCGTATCATCGTAGCCCAGGATGATTGCCTCCGGACGGTGGCGCGCCTAGGATCTATTGGTACAAACCAGTGAGGCACTATCCATAGCGGGCAGTCCGGCAGTCCGGCAGTCCAAATACGCGCCGCCGGTGGGGAACAAATATCCTGCAACAGCTGCCTGCGCGGCGCTCTTTTTCCTTACTTGCCGTTTGCCAAATGACCACTGCCGTTATATGGTTAGTTTTCAATTGACTCACGAACTTGGCAATTCGGACTTTCTGAGCGTAGGCTGACGTTTGTCGGCCCCAAGGAGCGCGCACCATGAGCGAAAATCCCCTCGGCAATGATTCAAAGCTAAAACTCAAGCTGAAGAATACCGACACGAACCGCTTCAAAGTCGTCACTGGACGTATGCAGAAGCTCCCCACCCCTGACGAGGCGGCGGCCCAGGAGAAAATCGCTCCGCAGGACATTGCGGCGAACAAGGCGTCGGTCACTCAGCCCATCAGCGACCCGCTGAGCCTGCGCGACACCGCCACCGGCAAACTGAAACGGATCACCGACACCCAAGAAGCCGCCAACGCGTTGGCACCGCAACCGATCAGCGCCCCCGGCGGGGCCCCTCAGGGCACCAAAACGGAAACAGTCCGCCTAAAAGTCGTACGCTCAGCAGCTCGCCCCACTGTCAATCTCACGGAAGGCGCCCCGCAGGTCGCACCGCCGCCGCGGCCGACCATATCGCTGACTCCCGCCGCGGCCCCACAAAGCGCCACTGCTGAAGCAGAGGCTGAAACGCCAGCAGCACCAGCAGCTCCTGCCGCGGCGGCACCTGCGCCGCCAGCGCCAGCCCCAGCTGCCCCTACCGCTCCCGCTGCCAACACCAATTTCGAGACTCAAACCATAGCCAAGATGCCCCGCCCCACCAATTCCGCGACCGTTGCTCCCGGGGCTGGCGAAGAAGACACGGTGGATGGCAAGCCGGCTGCGCCCGCAGCCGCGGCAGCAAAAATTTCGTCCTCGACGATCAAGCTCAACATCCGCAAGCCCGGTGCACCCGCAGCCTCTCCCGCTGCACCCGCACCCACTGCACCTGCACCCGCTGCACCCGCTGCACCCGCGGCAGCGGCGCCTGAGCAGACTGTGCAGGTCGCCCCGCCCAGTGCTGAGCGGACTGCCCAGGTATCGCCTCCTACTGAAGCTGCTGAGGCCCAGCCTGCGGCGCCAGCGCCAGCAATTCCCGGCGCATCCAGCACCTTGAAGATCCGCCCAGCCAGTGGCGCGGCAGCGGCAACGCCGGCGGCAGCAACTGATTCACCAGCCAGCGCAACCGTAAAGATCAAAGCACCGCCACCAACAGCCGGCGGCGACAAAGTTAAGATCACTCTCAAGAAGGATCTCCCGCCAGTTACGACACCACAGCCAGCCGCGCCAGTACTCCCGGCTGCAGCTGCGGCCGTGATTGCGGCTGATAGTACCCCGCCAGCGGTTGCCGAAGCCCCGACTCCGGCGACGCCAGAGTCCGCTCAGACCGTCGCCGTCCCGGCGCCTCCTGCCGAACAGAAAAAAGGCGGTCTGAAAATTCGCAAGGGTGGCGAAACGCAGAGCGGCGCATCAGCGGCGGCAACCCAGGCTGCCGTACCGCCGCCCGCAGCGGCCGGCGTACCGGCAGAAAAGAGCGATGCGGCTCCGGCTCCGGCTCCGGCTGAATCCGCAGCTTCTGCCGGCGCCACTGGCACAGTATCCATCCTGGAGCTGGTAACAACGTCGGTTGCCGCCATTGCCGTCGTCGTCAGCATTGTCCGTTTTGTGTTGGACATGGTGCAGCAAATCCAATAACACTACTTACTTCCCTTTTCCTACCCAACAGGCGCAAGACAACACCGTCTTGCGCCTATTTTATGGCAGAGTCGAAGCTCTGCCGCCATCACCCATGACAAGGACCATCCGACATGCGAAAAATCCTGGGACTTTCTGCCTTGGCCGGCACCGTGTTGTCAGCACAGCTTCTAGCTGCCACTGTTACGGATATACAGGCAGTATACAGACATGGGCAGGTCTTTCTGACCTGGCAGGAAAAGGACCTGCCGGCAGCCGCCGAGCTGAGTGTCTTTAGCTCGGAACAGCCCATTACCCAGGATAACCTTGCCGGAGCCCAGGTCTTGGCCACGCGCGTCCACAAGAGCAGTGCCCGTGATTGGTGGCAGGATCCGGCAGCGTTTGCCAAGGACGCCGAGGCGGCGGCGCCGGCCGGTTACGTCATTGCGCCAGGCACGGCGCCTCTGGATCCGCACAGCGGCCTGCACGTCCATACGGTAACTGTCGGGGAAGATGGTCCACGGCACTACGCAGTCACCTGGTCAACTCCTGAAGACCAGGGAGCCCTGCGCACAATCGTCCCCGGCGTCAACAGCACGACGCGCCCCTGCGTGGTCCGTACTGAGCAAGTCCAGCCCATCTGGCAAAAGGACAGTCCGGCGCCACAACAAGACTGCGCCCGCGGCAAAGCGCTGATATTGTCACTGCATGGCCGCGGCGGCGGCGTCACCGCCAGGAGCGAAGGCGGCGTCAGTTCGACCGATTGTCTGTGGTTCAAGAGTGCCGAGCAGGGCTGGCGAGAAGGACTCAGCGGTAAATTTGCCCTGCGCATCACCGGGGACGCAGTCATCATCTCGCCGATGGACCGCGAATGGGTCAACCGGCCGGTGCTGGAGTCGCCCGATTCCCGCGATCACTGCCCCGCCATCAACACCTGGTGGTACGGCTACAACGAAAACATCGCCGTGAGCACCCGCACTGAGCGCATTGTGGTGCGTGATGTCACCCACCAGTACCTGCTCGCACTGATCCAGTGGGCGCAAAATTGGCTGGGCACGGACCCGCAGCAGACCTATGTCAGCGGCGGCTCCATGGGCGGTTCCGGCGCCATCACCCTCGCCCTGAAATACCCGCAGCTCTTCGCCGCCGCCTATGCCCAGGTGCCCGTATACGCCTACACCTGGGAGGGCTGCAGCACCAGCAAATCGCTCACCGCCGCGCGCCTCGTCTGCAACTGCGGCCCCATCAAGGACACGCCGGCTTTCACCACCGCCGGCAAAGATCTCCTGCAGGCTCTGGACAACCGCCTGAACATCGCCGCCGCGCACGACACGCCGCCCATTTTCGCCACCAACGGCCGCAAGGATGGCTCCATTCCATGGGTCAACAATCCATCATTCTACCAGGCTGCCAATGCCGCTCGGCAGGCATTCGCGGTCTTCTGGAACGACGGCGATCACGGCATGAGCAGCCAGGCGCCGGACGACGTCAAAGCGTGGTCGCAGCTGATCCGCCGCTACCGGCTTGACCGCAGCTACCCCGCATTCAGCAATTGCAGCGATGGACGTCAGTTCGGCAATGGCGATCCCACAGACGGCGACCGCATCGGCTGGATCAACCGCGGCTTCAGCTGGGAACTGCTCCGAGACAGCCCGGCCAACTACGCCATCGCCATCAAGGTCGCCCACCCCGAGCTCAGCTACCCCGTGCAGGTTGACGTGACGCTGCGCCGCCGCCAGGCTTTCAAACCCGCCGCAGGGGATAAGCTCCAACTCAAACTCGGTGACAATGCCACAACACCCTACACCGTGCCCGCTGATGGCATCCTGACCATTCCCGCCGTGAGCATCGCCTCGCCCGAGGGCGTCGTCATTGAACTGAGCCACTAGCGGCGGTGAATGGGCATCGGTTGCGCGGCAAGTCATTGCCGACATAGGCTAGTCATTGAACTGAGTCACTAGCGGCGGTGAAGGGGCATCAATAATACTGGCCAGCCAGCCAGCCAGCACGGCCGCCGATTCATCCCCCTCCCCTGCCCTCCCCTGCCCTGCTCTGCCCTGCAAAAAAACACGCCGCCCGCCCGAGCTTTGTCAGCCCGGACGGACGGCGCGTTGCCTTAGCCCGGCCGCCGCCTCGGCCTGGATGGCGGACGGCGCCGGCGCGCTAGCGCGTGGTTTATGCCCCGACGACCCAGGCGCGTAGCTCCGCAGAGAGCGGCGACACCGCCACCACGGTCACCTTATCGCCGGAAGGCATGGTCAGATCCATGCCGGGCTTGCAGCCCATCAGCGTTTCACCCAGCGGCGTTTCATAGGAGATCATGTTCTTCTCGGGAACGCTGTCAAAAAGCCCCAGGAGGTGGAAGTCCTCTTTCTTGCCGTTGGGATAGCGCACCGTGATGGTCGATCCCGGGACGGCAACGCCGTCCACCTCGACGTCGCTGAAATCCGTCGCCCGCATGCCGTTGAGGCTCGTTTCCAATTCCTGGCGCCGAGAAGCCAGAAAAACCTGCTGTTCCTTGGCATACTTGAATTCGGAGTTTTCACGCAGATCGCCGTAGCCGCGGGCATGCTCAATGGCGGCGATGTTCGCCGGCACCAGGACATTGACGAGGTGCTCAAGCTCTTCCTGCCGCTGCTTATAACTACGTTTCGAGGTCAGCTTGCCAACGGCGCGGCGCGCCGGCGCCTGACGACGCTCTTCGACCTCGTGGATATGCTCAGGATAATAACGGACGATTTTCACCAGCAGGCTCTGGCGCTCGCCGGAGTCCAGCAAGGGCAACCGCTTGATGCAGCGGACCAAACCCACCAGCGCGTCCCGATCGCCGTTGAGCATGACCTGCCGATGGAACTTCTCGTCCTCCAGCAGCAAGCGCCGCAAATCACGCTGCGCCCGTAGGTAGTTGCCGCGGACGTCAAGCTGCAGGGTCTTGAAGATCAGATGGGAATCGGACAGATACTTGTCTTTCACCGCCTGAGACCCCGAACGCCACAGCCACATCAGCAGATCGGCGCTGGCGTGTTTGCCTTCCAGCGCATCAAGCACCTTGGCGGCCAACAGGTCTTTGTCAGACCCGGAACCGAGCAACTTTTCCGTCTGTGCCCACAGACGGAAGGGCAGCCGCAGCGTGTTCGTAGTGAGATAATCGCTGCCCTTGGCTATTTGGGTGGCCTTGAACCAGAACGGCGCCAGCTTGCCGGGAAGCTTATCCGTCACTTCGGCCCACGTATCGCCATTGTGCCAGATCACCGCCTCGTCGGCTAGATATTCCACCGTCGTGCGCAGCCAGTCACCTAGATCGCCGGACATCTTCTGCAACATCGCCAAGGCCAGAGCGAAGTGGTCGCTTTGATCCGGACGGATGCCCGCCTGCTGCAGAATGCGCTGGACGTTGTCCAGCGTCGGCTCGCTGTCCACTTTCAACGATGTGACGCCCTTCAAACGCTCACACAACTCGAGAATACTCCGGCTGTGATCCCAACGCTGCGAGCCCGGCGGCGGCGCGGCCACCGTCGGCGCCGGAGCATTCGTCACCGGCGCCGACACGGCACTGGCCTTGGGGGCGCCACCGACCGCCGTGGTCGCGCGGGCGAAGGCGTCATCCGTCAGTACCGCCGGTACCAGCAGCTGCTTGACGATGCCATCCGGGATGGCTCCAGCGGCCACCAGGCTCACCGGCAGCGCTGCACTGATGTCTTTGATCGGCGGCAGTTTCCCACTGTGTTTGCCTGACAGCACTTCATGCAGCAGCGATAGGTCCTTAATCACAATAACGCTGTCGACAAACTGGCTCAAGCTCATGCTGCGGCGACGATCAAACTGCACCTGCACGTCATTGGCGAGGTCGTCGATAGCCGCAATCGTGCCGACGCCAGAGCTGCTGTCATAACAGTACGCGCCAATCTTGAGCTCGCCGATGACTTGCCAGCGCTGATAGACCTGAGCAATGCCAAGCGCGTCGTTACGAATGCCAATGGCTGCAGTCAAGCCGATGGGATCGCGATAATGACTGAAAACCCGTTTTGCCAAAGCCGCATAGCGGTCGCGCATGCCGACACTGTCAAACCCCGCCGCGAGCATGCTTCCCAGCAAGAGGCT